>FWPV01012504.1_pt1 | contig 13066 bp, 10 predicted proteins | sample 2228371 | NCBI WGS metagenome assembly FWPV01 (sample SAMEA103939776, study PRJEB20133) | metagenome | reverse complement strand
CGCCGATGACCCTGACTCCGAGGTCCAGCACCAGCCTGGCTGCGAGCGTCGAATCAAGCCCGCCGGACAGCAAGGCGACCGCGATTGGCTCGATAGCCATATGTTAGAATAGCCACTTTGGCCCGCAGTGCAACTTCGTTTTTCGCTGACGTGAGCTTGACACCAACTACCGGCGTGCTACTATTTTGCCACAAGAATATCGGAGGCAGAATGCGTACCAGACCGAAGCCGAATGGCAGTTGCCCTTGTTTTCTGTATCGTCTGTTTGCATGCCAGCGGCCTGCAAGCGAGCCAGAACCCTGGGGCAGTGTTCCTGATGATATGGCCCACGGCCCGCTCGACGGCGCTGGCCGGTGCGATGACGGCGCTGGCCGATGATGCCGACGCGGCGTACTGGAACCCGGGCGGACTTGGATTCCAGCAGAGCGTGGGCGGTTGCGCGACCTTTGCGGAGTGGCTTCCCGGTCTCTACCCGGGCATGTACTACTACTACGGCAGTGGCGGCCTCGGTCTGCCGGTCAGCGACTTGAATGTGAACATAGGCATGGACGCCATGTACTTCACGACCGGGGAGACTTATGTGATAAACGAGCGGGGGGAGTTCCTCGGCAGATACACGACCTACGACCTCTTTGCGGGCGTCCACGGCGGCGTCAGGGTGCTGCCGAACCTCGGTGTCGGGCTCAACGCCAAGTACATTCGTAGCTTTCTTGTGCCTGAGTGGGTCTGGAGGGTCATGCCGGAACTGGGCATAGAACGTGGCGGTACGGCCAACACAATGGCGGTCGACCTCGGGGTACTGTACAAACCGCTGCACTTCCTCTCGGTCGGCGCGACTCTCGCGAACATCGGTCCAAACATATCCTACACGAGCCCTGGCGAGAGCGACCCTTTGCCGCGAACATTGCGCGTCGGCACGTCCTTCACGTTCTCTGACAAGTTCGTGCGCGTAAGGCCGGTGCTGGAACTGGACAAGGTTCTAGTCGGCATGTTCTACGACTCGACGGGAAGGAAGCCTTTCGGCAGGAAGTTGGGGGAGGAGTTGCGCGACGCGTGGAAGAGCGTGGCAATAGAGGCAACAGCGCTGCAGATATTCACTTTCCGGCTTGGATACTTCGAAGACCTCACCGGCCAGCGCGGCGGCCTCGTCTACGAGAACGCCTCCGGGCTGACGTACCACTACGGACTCGGAGACGTGCTCACGCGGTCCGGTCTGGGTAAGTGGAAGAGCATCGGCCTGTGCTTCGGCTACTGCTTGTCATACAAAGACTACCTGCGGCTTGAGATGTCGAGCGATGCCTTGATATACGACTTCAAGACCCGGAATCTCAAGTTCGCATTCGCTTTTAACAACATTGGCGGTTTGGTGCGGGAACTGAGCGAAGGACGTTTTCTTGACTGGATGTACTGAGGACGGAGCCACGTTTTTCGCTTCGCAGCCGCAAGTCGTCTGTACAACCATCGCAGTCCGCAAAGAATCAGAGCATGAGAGGAGGTAACGTGACCACAAGAGTGAAGAGCTGGGTTCTACTTGCCCTGCTGTTTGCGTGTGCAGTAGCCCTGGCAGAGAACTCACAAGTCATCTATCTGAAGGACGGAAGTACCATCAGGGGAGATGTAGTCGGCCAAGATACCGCGAAGCTAGTGGTCGAGACGCAGTACGGCCAACTTGAAGTCCCCAAGGCGAATGTACTTAGAGTTGAGTATGCCCCCAGCTTAGGTGCTCAGCCACAGACGCCGCTGCCGGGGTTCGTGCCCGGACAGGCACAAAGCGAACTATATCATGCCAAACCCAAGAAAGAGCCGTGCCTCGGCTGCTTCTTCGCTTGGCTGATTCCCGGTGCCGGAATGGTCTACGTCGAGGAGTACGGTTGGGCGGCGGGCTACTTCCTAGTTGGCATGTCGCTGGCTGTCTGGACGGCAGTGGAAGTGTCAAGAGCAGGTCCGTATGGGTCACCAGACTACACGCCGCTGCTGATACTGGCGCCAATACGGCTCATCGAGTACGTCCACACCTATGTCACACTCGACGCCTACAACAAGCGCTATGGCTGGGCCTGCGATTTCGAACCGGCGACTCAAATGGCGAGTGTCGAATACCGCTTCGCTCCCTGCCGGGACCGGTTCCAGACTGCGCTCGCATTGAGCTGTCCGGCCGAAGACGCTCAAACGCGGCTGGGCGTGAAGGTAAGGTTCTAGGACACGGCAGGCCGTGACCATCAAGGTTCACTCACCGCGCCCGGAATCTACTACTGCTCGATAGGTTCCGGCGCCAACCCGGCAAGCCTGAAGCTCGTCCGCAGGTGAGCGCGAAGACCCTCAATGGGGGAGGGAGTCCGTCCCTCCCCCTTCTTGCGCTCGTGCTTGCGACGCTAACGACGCCACGGCTCGGCCTGGCGGAGCTGAGACTGAGGCGGGTCGCACACCGGGCGCCGCTGGCCCACGCGGATGACCTGCTCTACCATCCGGTTGCTGATGTTGACCGTGATGGCATGTTTGAGATGGCGTACGTCGCCGGCTCGATAGAGAGCATGCCGACCAATCCACTCCGTTGGGAAATCGGCCGGTTTCTACCATTCAACCGTTGGGAACTTGTCCACGCCGACACAGGCGAATGGCCGCCACCACAGGGGCTCTGCTCTGGGTTCTTTCGGCCGGGCGACGTCGGGGACTTTGATGGCGACGGACTAATCGAGCTCGTCGGGTACAACTGGATCTGGCAACTCCCTACATGTAGGTCCATCCTGTGTGCGCTTGAGCAGCCGACACCCTCGACAATGCCGACCGAGTTGACATGGTCCTACGAGATTTCCCCGGAGGGAGCCACGATGATGGCCGTCCAATTGCCGGGCGATCTGGATGGTGATAGCCTGAGCGACCTGCTAACCGCCCAGGATGACACGCCCGCGAACCTCATCCTGGAGTGTGCAGGGAACAACGCAGTCCGGGTGGGATGGCGTCCTCCGCAGAACTGCGCCGGCCCGCGCACAACCTATGGCGACTTCGATTCAGACGGCAAGCGTGAGTTCATGGGCGGGATCATATACTCGTCCGGCCTGGTTGGCGTGTGGGAGTGCCAGGGCAATGACCAATACCAACGCGTCTGGTACGAAGAGACGGGGCTCCCGAACGGCGGGGTTGATGTCTTCTCCGGCAACGACATTGACCAGGACGGCAGACCCGAGTTCTTCATGGCGTTCGCAACCTACCTGGGCGGCACCTGCTGAACCGTCTGTTCGTCTGGCAGGCAGCCGGGGACAACCAGTACGAGCGGGTGCTGGTTGAGTCGGTCTGGGTATCATCAGTCAGGATGAATTCGCTGGGACGGAGCATGTGCGCAGACCTTGATGGCGACGGCGTCCAGGAGATTGTCTGGAGCATGGTCAGGGCGTTGGGTGTCATCAAAGCCACCGGCGTGAACGAGTTCCGGCGGGAGTGGACCTGGATCAACAACCACCACGCAACGCCGATGGCCCTGAATGTAAATGTGGCGGATGTCAATTACAACGGTTACCAGGACATCGTGGCCATGGGTGACGGCAAGATATCCGTCTTCGAGGTCGAAGCGGTCAGGGTGCTGCAACCTGCTGGCGGCGAGGTGTTTCAGGCCGGTGAGACTTGCAGAGTCTCGTGGCAGACGTTCGAGCCACCCCGGTGCGACTCGGTATCGCTGTTCCTGCGCCGGGACTCGACCTATCGGCTCGACACGATTGCCACCGGGCTGGCGTCGGCAGACACGCCCTTCGTCTGGGTTGTCCCAGACATCAGGGCCGATTCGTGTTGGCTGATGGCTATCGCCTACGGTCCGGGCTGGCAGTACGACGAGTGCGACCAGCCAATCACGATTCGGCCCAGTGGCACGGAAGAGGCCCGCCTTAGGCCTACCCGAGACTGGGCCTTGTCAGCGAGACCAAACCCGGCTCGCGGGAGGGCAATCATACGCTACGACGTGCCGGCGGCTGCTGAGGTCAATCTGACCCTGTTCGACGCCACGGGCCGCAAGGTCGCGGTCCTGGCCTCAGGCAGGCATGAGGCAGGTTCCTTCTCAATCCCGCTCTCCGTCAGGGGCAGTCCCAGTGCGCGAGGACGCGCACCGACCTGTGGCACAGTGCCTGAAGGTGTTTACTTCTTGCGCTTGGAGACGCCGACCATGCGCATCAGCCGGAAGGTAAGCGTTGCGGCAGACGACTGAAGTCGGCACAAACCGAGCAGAAGCGTCCGGTCCGGTTGCCCATGCGGCGTGACCTGAGCGCGGCCGTCCGCGCCCCGGCGCTCTAAAGCCAGTCGCGGCTGGCGAGTTCGTAGTAGTGCCGAGCCAGGGACTCGGTTACGAGGTGCGCGGCAAGCTTGGGCGCTTCGCGGTCAAACTTGGCCTGGCCCTGAATCGGTCCGGCAATCATCTCGAACTCGGCGCGCGCGTTCTCAAGCGCCAAGTGGCCCGGAGGCGGCAATTGCACGCCCTGGGCCTTCAGCCGTTCAAGCCCCTTGGTCCACGCGCTCTTGAGCACATCGGTCATCGTTCGCCCCTTCTGATGTTCATCTCAGCCTCACTGTCCGGGTAAGGCGTCCCGGTCGGCTCTCTTCACAGCCGATGCGCACGCGGATTCGCCGTTGACACCTGACTTCGGTCAGACTGGGCGGATTTGCGCGCCGGGAGTTCACTCTACCCGGTACTATGTTGTCGTTACGTTTTGGGGGCAAATGGGACAGCCCCCTGCCATCTCGGCGATAATTATACCAGAAACTCACCGGCTCTGCAACCACGGCCGGACGCGCAGTGCCGGGTTCCATCCGGTCGGAATTGACTTTGGAGCCAGAATATCTAGCATTCACTCGTTGAAAAGGCCGCCAGCATTCCCGTGTAAATTCGTAGGAGGCAACCTTTATGAACGTCGTTGAATCCGGTATCGGCGAGCTGTTCCAGCCGCCTGACCCGGACGGATTCAGAGAGTTCGTCCACACGAAGAAGAACACCAAGATGGTGGACAAGGTGATGACCGAACAGGACGCCATCCGCCAGTACGTGAACGACGGCGACTACATCGGCACCGAGCTCTACGGCACGGTGCGGGCGCCGATGTCGCTCGTGCGCGAATTGATTCGCCAAGGCAAGAAGCACCTGCGCGTCGCCGGTCAGGGGATCCACGAGATTGACCTGCTCCTTGCCGCCGACCTCGTGGACACGCTCGATATCACCTATGTCGGCTGGGAAGTCTACGGCATCTCGTCGTGCTTGCGCCGCGCGGTCGAGTCCGGCCGGGTGAAGACGACCGACTGGTCCAACGGCGGCATCACCTGGCGGTTTAAGGCTGCAGCGATGGGTGTGCCGTTTGTGCCGGTCCGTTCGATGCTCGGCACCGATACCCTGAAATACTCCGGCGCCAAGGTGGTCGAGGACCCGTTCACCGGCAAGCCGGTCTGTCTGATTCCGGCCTTGTTTATGGATGTCGGGCTCATCCACGTCCACCGGGCCGACAAGTACGGCAACTGCCAAGTGGACGGCATCTCCGGCTTTGTCCACGAGATGGCCCGGGCCAGCAAGCGGCTCATCGTCTCATGCGAGGAGATCGTCTCGACCGACAAGATAAGGAAGTACCCGGACCGTACGGTCATTCCGTACTACTTGGTTGACGCCGTGGTCGAGGCGAAATACGGCTCCCACCCCGGTGAGATGTGCTACTGCTACTGGCGCGACGGCGAACACCTGCAGAACTTCCTAAAAGACTCGGCCGACCCGGTAAAGACCAAGGCCTATCTTGACAAGTGGGTCTACGGCGTGAAGAACCATGCCGAGTACGTCCAGCTTGTCGGCTTGGACCGGCTCAAGCAACTCGAATCCCAGATTGGAGCCCGGTGATGGCAGAGTACAACGAAGCAGAGTTTCTCATCTCCCTGGCCTCGAGACTGATGGAGGACGGCACGACCGCGTTTGTCGGCACCGGCATCCCGATGCTGGCCGCGGCGCTGGCCAAGCGCACCCATGCCCCGAACCTAGTGCCGGTGTTCGAATTCGGCGGCACCGGCGCATCGCTCAAGCACCTGCCTTTAGGCGTCGGTGATTCGCGCACGTTCCACAAGGCGGTTGCGGCCTCCGGTATCTGCGACATCATGGAGACCGCAGCCCGGGGTTTCATCGAGTACGGCTTTCTGGGCGGCGCGCAGATTGACATGTACGGCAATCTAAACACCACCGTCATCGGTCAGTATTGGCCACCCAAGGTACGCCTGCCCGGTTCGGGCGGGGCCAACGATGTCGGCTCGTTCTGCTGGAAGACAATCGTCATCATGCGCAAGCACGAGCCGCGTTCGTTCGTGCCGAAGCTCGACTTCTTGACCACACCCGGGTACCTTTCGGGTCCGCTCGCGCGCGAGCGGGCCGGACTGCCGCCCGGCACTGGGCCCTATCGGGTCGTGACCAACCTTGCCCTGATGGATTTTGAGCCGGAGTCGAAGCGGATGAGGCTTATCGCCACCCATCCGGGCGTGACGGTCGAGCAGGTCAAGGCTGCGACCGGGTTTGAGCTGCTGGTTGCCGACAAGGTGACGGTCAATCGGCCGCCGACCAAGCGGCAACTCACGCTGCTGCGGGAGAAGATTGACCCGGACCGCTACTACATTTAGAGGCGGGCGATGATACTGTCTGAACAACACCAGCGCTTCCGTGAAGAGCTGCGCAAGTTTGCGCGTGAGGTCATCGCACCCGGAGCGGGCGCCTGCGACCTCACCGGTGCGTTCGTCGCGGGTAACGTCCGGGCTCTGGCCGAACGCGGCTATCTCGGCATTCCCTGGCCGAAAGAGCTCGGCGGCCTGGGGCTTGACTACCGCTCCTACGCCATTGCTGTCGAGGAGGTGTCGCGGGTCTGCGCCTCAACCGGCCTAACGATGGCCGCTCATACCTCACTCGGCACCTATCCAATCTACAAGTTCGGCACCAAGGCCCAGAAGGAGAAGTACATCCCGCACCTGGCCCGGGGCGAGTACTTGGGCTCGTTCGGCCTGACCGAGCCGAACGCCGGCTCTGATGCCGCCGGCATCGAGACAACCGCCCGAAAGACCGAGCAAGGCTATCTGGTCAACGGCTCCAAACGGTTCATCACCTCGGCCTCATATGCCGGGACCGTGATTGTTGCCGCAACCATGGACCGTAAGCTCGGTCGTAAAGGCATCACCTGCTTCATTGCCGAGACTTCAACACCGGGGTTCAAGGTCGCTTCGAAAGAACGCAAACTCGGGCTTTCGGGCTCGGATACGGTCGAGCTCGTGTTCGAAGACATGCTCTTGCCTCTGGACAGCGTGCTCGGCAAAGAACTGGACGGATACCGAATCTTCATGGAGACTCTGGACGGCGGCCGCATCAGTATCGGGGCTTTCTGTCTCGGCATGGCCCAGTGTGCGCTCGACACGATGGTCGAATGGTTCAAAGACCGGAACATGACCCAGCTCGAACAGAAGGCCTTGGCCGATGTCGCCACCCAGGTCGAGGCTGCCCGCCAGCTAGTCTACAGTGCGGCCCAATTCAAAGATGCCGATATCCGGGCCGATAAACAGTGCGCCTTTGCCAAGCTCTTTGCCTCTGAAGTCGCGGTCTGGGCCGCGGGTGTGGCGATCGACGCCATCGGCCCGCTCGCGGTCACCGACCGGATGCCGGTCGCCCGTGTCTACCGCGACGCCAAGCTCGGCGAAATCGGCGAAGGCACCTCAGAGGTGATGCGGATGATTATCGCCAAGGAAGTCCTGAAAGAAGCGAAAGAAACCATTTAGGAGGACCGAATGGACCTGAGCTACTCAAATGACCAAATAATGGTTCGGAACATGGCCCGCGAGTTTGCTGCGAAGGAACTCGAACCGAAAGCTGCCGAGCTCGACGAGAAGGGCGAATTCCCCCACGAGACAATCAAGAAGATGGCCGAGCTGGGCCTGCTCTCGATGACCATTCCAGAGAAATACGGCGGGGCCGAGTTCGACTTCCTCTCGCTGGCGATTGCAATTGAAGAAATCTCCCGGGCCTGCGGCTCGACCGGCGTCATCGCTGCGGTGCACAACTCCCTCGCGGCCTGGCCAATCGTCAACTGGGGCACCGAAAGGCAGAAGCAGCAGTACCTGCCGAGGATGGCGACCGGCGAGCTGCTCGGTGCTTTCGGCCTGACCGAGCCCAACGCCGGGTCTGACCCAGCGGCAATGGAGACGACCGCGGTGCTCAAAGGCGACCGCTACATCCTCAATGGCTCCAAACGGTTCATCACCAACGGCGGCGCCGCCCAGGTCTATGTCGTCTTCGCCAAAACTGACCCGGCCGCAGGCGCCAAAGGCGTCACCGGTTTCATCGTCGAACGCGGGTTCAAAGGATTCTCGCTGGGCAAACACGAAAACCTGCTCGGACTTCGCGCCACGGCCAACTGCGAACTCGTGTTCGACGACTGCGAAGTCCCGGTTGAGAACGTGCTCGGCAAAGTCGGCGAAGGCTTCAAGGTTGCGCTCGGCACGCTCGATGTCTCGCGGATTGACATCGGCGCTCAGGCGGTCGGCATCGCTCAGGCCGCGCTCGACAAGGCGCTTGCCTACTCAAAGGAACGGAGGCAGTTCGGCAGGCCGATATGTGAGTTTGAGATGATTCAGGCCAAACTGGCCGACATGGCAACCCGCGTACTGGCCGCGCGGATGCTCGTCTATTACGCGGCCCACCAGAAAGACTCGGGCAAAACCCGGTTCAATCAGGAATCGGCGATGTGCAAGCTGTTTGCGGCCGAAACCGCGACATTTGTCACCCGCGAGGCGGTCCAAATCTTCGGCGGCTACGGCTACACCAAAGACTACCCGGTCGAACGGTACTACCGCGATGCCAAGTGCATGGAAATCTACGAAGGCACGTCCGAAGTCCAGCGCATCGTCATTGCGCGCACGCTCCTCGCCTAGCGGGCAAGGAACATGGCCGAACTGCCCGAGGCCGCAGGGCCTGATGCTCCGCTCTTGCCCGGCCCTGAGCCGACCGGCCCGAGCATCACCCGCCGCGCCATCGCGCGCGGCGTGCGCATCTTTGTCTTCCTCGGCATTGCTGCTGCGGTCGTCGTCATCGCTCTGACCGCCAGCCGCGAGACACTCGCCGGGCTCTCGCGCATCAAATGGTACTGGCTGCTTGCGACCGTCGGGCTCTGGTTCGCTGCGGCCGGGCTCGACGGCGCGCGCCTTGCGGTCCTCTCCCGCGCCAGCGAACACCGGATGGGAGTGCTCCCTTCGATTGAGGTCATCTTTGTCGGCTACTTCATGGCCGCGATTACACCGTTTCAGGTCGGCGGCCTGCCGCTCCAGCTCTACATAATGAACCGTTGGGGCATCAGCCCGGGCAAAGCCTCGGCCGTACTCCTGATGCGCGGCGTACTGTTCTACGTCCTCCTCTTTGCCGCGGCGCCGATTGTCGCCCTCCGACTCGGCGTCTCCAACATCCTGCTCAAGGTACTCACCGGCTACATCTCGGTCATCATCATTGCCGGCTGCGCCCTGATTCTGGCGAGTTTCGCCTTTCCGGCCAGTCTCAATGCACTGCGCAACCGTCTTGCGCTCAAACCCCGGCCCGGCTTCGTGCGGCGGTGCATCCTGTGGGGACTGCGCGAGTTCGAAGAGTTCACCGGCGGCCTGAGCCTCTTCCTGCGCGGCCACAACCTGAAACACCTACTCCTTGCCACCGGACTGACTGTGCTCTGCATCGTCGCACTGTTCAGTATGAGCGCCACGCTCCTCGCCGGACTTGGCGTCCACCCCAATGCTTTGCGGGCCATTGGACTCAACCTGCTCCTCACCTCGGTGCTACTGTTTGTTCCCACGCCGGGGGCAAGCGGCGTGGCCGAGGCCGGCGCTGCTGGCCTCTACTCGATGATCTGCCCCAGATACATGCTCGGCATCTACGTCGTGCTCTGGCGCCTCTTCAGCTTCTACGGCGGCGCCATCATCGGCGGCATCCTCGCGCTCCGTCACCTCTCCCGACGCTGACTGCCCGACGCCCTGCGCCGGACCACGCCTCATGCCACAGGGCACGGCACATCCCTTTCACCATCGGAAAACCCGGGACTGTACCTGGTTGCGCCGCGTGACGACGCGGCAGGGACTGTCCCGAGGTTTTCCAGACTCGAGCCGTTTTGAGATTTGCGCTTTGCCTGTTGACCTTTGACTTCACGCCGCAGGCGCGTCATGCCTGTCCGGCTGTGGCGGTCCAAAACGTTTCAGCAGAACTTCTCTTCATTGCTCAGCGCGAAACTCAGGTGAACACATGCTGACAAAGGCCGTCAACCACTCCAACACTTGCCCGAACAAGCGCTTGCACACTTGCTCAGCGAACAGCACTGCGCAACACATCGTCACCCACTCCAAGCATCGCTCCAAGCAACGCTCCGAGCATTGCTCCAAGTCTTGCGCCAGCAGACACTTGCGCAGACATATCACGCAAAACTCGGGCAAAAGCCTTGCTTGAAACCTGCGTCAAGACGGTCTCCTATACGGCCCCTCCCCCATCCAGGTGTACGGAAAACGACGGGCCTATCACGGAGACTGCCCTAAGGATCAAAACGTGGTGCTGCCCCGGTTTCCTGCTCGGCCTTACAGCATTGCGGAAATACGGGTAGTGTCCCTTGTTTTCCAGAACTGAGGCCGAGCCAACCACCGGGGCACGAAGGGCGGAACAAGACGAAGCGGGAAGCCGGTCCAAGGGAGGAACGGTAATGAGCAAACAAGCGCTGGGGCGGCGCGATGGCCGCCCCCGCAAGTCTGACCAGTAGTGGGTTAGCGTTGCAGGACGAGCTTCTGCGTCGCTCGGCAACTGCCCGCGATCAGACGCACCGTGTAGACACCGGCAGGCAGGGTCCGGAGGTCGAGGACAACCGTTGAGTGCTGGGCGCTGAGTGTTGAGCGCTGCACCAGCTGGCCGCTCGCATCGAAGATGGAGACGACAACAGTCGAGGATTCAAGCAGTCGAAGGTTCAGGTGGAGTGTGGCAAACCCGGCTCTGAGCGGGTTGGGGGACAAGCGCATGACGCCGGACGTCTGAGGCATTACGCTCGCGAGCACACTTGTTGCGGCGTCGGGTGTCGAGCGTGGAGCGTAAAGCGTCGAACCCGGCGTGTACATCCAGAACTCCGCAGTCTTGTTGCCTTTGAGCGCATAGCAGACCCCGGGCCGGCCTATGACATGGCTAGTCAGGTCACCGCCGGCCTTCACCTTCTTCTTCTTGCCACTCGAACCAAGCAGGGGCAGCTCCTCCATCTCCTGCCACGAGTCGGCACTTGGCGAGTAGCGCCAGAACTCCTGAGTGTTGCCGCCTTTGAACGCGTACACCCGGTTGTCGAGCCATGCTCCGGCGCTGCCGTCTTTCGCTTTCTTGGACTTGCCGGCCCGGCCGATGAACGGTATGCCGCGAAGAACCGGGCCCCAGTCTCCGGTCGTGATATCGTAGGCAAACAGGTTGTTGTACTTGGCCTGATGCACGTACACGGTCCGGTCGCCGTCGCAGACCGCAAACGAACCGGCCCCAAACTTGGGCGTCGGCGCGGGAATCGGGACAAGCGTGGTCCAGGAGTCGCCCGTTACTTCGTAGCGGTAGAACTCGTTCTTGTCTCCCTTGGCAAGGTAGACACGGCCGCCAGCAAAGGCGAGGTCGGCGCCGGCCTTCACTTTCCTGCCGGTTCCCAGCGGGACATCGGCAAGCCGCTTCCAGGAGTCCCGGCCGGCGTCGTAACGCCAGAACGCAAGGGTGTTGTTACCCTTGACCATGTAAATCCTGCCTGTGCCGTCGGCGCAGGCGTTGGCTCCTTTGCCGACCGGCCGGTTTTCGACTCCGGGTGGAATCGGGCTGCGCGGGAACCATGAATCGGCTGCCGGGTCATAGCAGAAGAAGTCTGTGGTTTTGCCACCGGCAGCGGCATAGACCTTCATCGTTGCCGGCTCGCCGACGACAAAGGCGCCGACCTTGGCTGCTGCCGGCAGGCTTGCCCGCTCCAACCATGGTGGCGGCGGTGGACCGGTGACAAAGCTGAAAGCGCGGCTGAGCGTGTCGTTGGCCGGGTTGCCATCATAGGCAATCCACGTCGAGCAGCGCACGACGCAGTCGCCCGGCTCGTGCGGCTTGGCTAGGGTATCGAAGTGCACCACTGACGCGCCGCCGACCGGGAGACCGATGACGGTTCGGCTGCTTGAGTAGATGACCGAGTCGGACGAGTTGCGGACTGTGCAGAAAACGTCAAGGGTGGCAGCGAAGTCGCCGGAGTTGCGCACGGTTGCTGTCGGCACGACAACCGCACTGGTGTCAATGTTGCCCACTGGCGAGACAATTCCGGTCAGCCCGGCGTCAACCCGGCCGACCGTGAAGGTTCGGGTCAAGGAGTCGTTGGCCGGCACCTGGTCCCCGGCCATGCGCAGCCGGCACGATGCTGAGTACGCTCCGCTCGAGGCGAACCAGTCTGGGAAAGCCACGGTCGTATCTGTGCCTGGAGGCAGGCCGGTGCCGAAGTCCAGACTCTCAAGGTAAGCGGGCGAAGAGTTGACGGCAAAGAAGGCACGGGCCGGCTCGCGTTGGGTTCCGTAGTTGTGCAAGACTGCGGTCGGCGTGGTCGGTCCGGGCGGAATCGTGCCTGCGGGTGAAACAACCTGCACCACACCGACGTCATGCACCGCCACGTAGACGACACCGCCGGCGGTGTCGTTCGCCGGGTTGACATCTCCCGAGAGCATAGTGGTGCACCGGGCCACAAGCGTGCCGCGCTGGAGCGCAGTCCAGTTGGCGAAGTTGACCTGCTGAGAGTCGCCCGGAGCCAGATTGGTCACGCGCTGAGTGTCGGAATACCCGGTGCCGATGTCGAACCGGACGTCGAAGGTCGCGGCCTGAGTGCCGTTGTTGCGCACAGCGGCCCGGGGCGTGATGACAGCGCCTGAGTCAACCGTGCCGGTCGGCGCCTGAATGCCGAGCGCCTGCGCGTCGAGCACCCGCACCGTCACCGAGCCGGTCACAAGATTGTTGGCCGGCACCATGTCGCCGGCAAGCATTGTTGTGCACCGGGTAGAGAGCGTGCCGCGCTGGAACGCA
>FWPV01012503.1_pt1 | contig 13066 bp, 10 predicted proteins | sample 2228371 | NCBI WGS metagenome assembly FWPV01 (sample SAMEA103939776, study PRJEB20133) | metagenome | reverse complement strand
AGAACCTTGTTTGGTGAAGGATGAGGAGACGCATAACATGGATCTTTTTTCACAAGCCGAGCCTTACCGCATCAAAGTTGTCGAACCGCTCAAGTTGACCACGCAAGCTCAAAGGGCAGAGATTTTACAACGAGCCCACTATAATATCTTCAACATCCCTGCAGAAGATGTCTTTGTAGATTTGCTGACCGATAGCGGGACATCGGCGATGAGCCAATATCAATGGGCGGGGATCATGACGGGCGATGAGTCCTATGCTGGCTGCCGCAATTGGTTTCATCTGCAAGAGGTCATTCAGGAGATTACTGGTTACCCGTTTGTCATTCCGACTCACCAAGGGCGACCGGCAGAGAACATCTTAATGATGCTACATCTGCAACCAGGTTTTTCGGCGCTTGGGAATATGTTCTTCGATACCACTCATGCGCATGTCCTACACAAGGGAGGGATTCCGCGGGATCTGATTATCTCTGAGGGATTGGATACCACAGCAGACCACCCTTTTAAGGGCAATGTTGACCTTGAGAAGTTGGAGGATGCCATCCGCAAAGAGGGGCGAGAGAAGATCGGTTTGATCCACGTTACGATTACCTGCAACAACAATGGGGGTCAACCCGTCTCAATGGAAAACCTGCGCGGGGTGCGGGAAATCGCCGACCGCTATGGCTTACCTTTCTATCTTGACGCCGCTCGCTTTGCCGAGAACGCCTACTTTATCAAGCAACGCGAGCCGGGCTATCAGGACAAATCGATCAAAGAAATCGCCCGCGAGATGTTTTCTTATGCGGATGGTTGCACAATGAGTTCGAAAAAGGATGGTTTGGTCAATATTGGTGGCTTCTTGGCATTGAGGGATGAGCAGAAGTACCGTCAGGCTCAGCAGTACCTAATCTTGCTTGAGGGCTTTGTCACCTATGGGGGTATGGCTGGGCGTGATCTCGAAGCCTTGGCGATTGGGCTTCAAGAAGTCCTCGATGAATCCTATCTGGCAAGTCGTGTGCGGCAGGTGCAACTATTAGGCAATTTGCTATTGGAGGCTGAGGTGCCGGCTTTGCGCCCGATCGGGGGTCATTGTGTGATGCTCGATATGAAGCGGTTTCTGCCTCATATTCCCCAAGAGCAATTTCCGGCTGAAGCATTTACAGCCCAACTTTATCTCGACTCGGGGACACGTGGCTGTGGTCTAGGTCAATTGGCCTTTGGTTGTGAGGATCCGCAGACAGGAGAGATTCGCTATTCACCGCTTGAGGTGGTGCGTTTGGCTGTTCCTCGTCGGGTTTACACGGACAACCATATTCGCCACGTTGCCAAGAGTGTCATTGATCTCTATCAACGGCGTAATGAGATCAAGGGCATGCGCCTTGTCTGGGCACCGCCTGGCTTGCGTCACTTCACTGCCCATTTGCAGCCGTTGGATTAGCGATTGTCGCTGGGTGCTTTTTTTACGAACCATGCCATTAAGACTTTTTTACTGATGAAGGGTTGACTCTTCATTTTGTAGTTTGTCTTTTCTGCGAATGGCAGAGTTAGGGCTTTTACAGTCAATATATTGCCCCGAGATCCGATCGTTAAGCTGTGATCACCCTTCGTGATCACAAAGCGCAGGATAGGTTGTTGCGTTTTGTTTAGGGCTTTGAGAATGGGTGAAAATTGGTTTTACAAAGCCACTTGTTAGGTAAGAATGGAGATGATTTTAGGTTAGAATCGCTGAAAAAGTTCAATTTGTCAAACGCCGCAACGGAATTTACTGAACTGAAATGATTAAGACGCTAAAAAGAAATATAGCATTTTTGAGAGAAGTCAAAATCAGCTTGAGATGGCGTCTAATGGGTTTGGTGATCATTGCCCTTGTTCCAGTAATCATTGCGTTGGTAGTCATTGCTGCGGAACAGCGTCGTCAGGCAATCGAAACGGCATATCGCAACTCTCTTTTTCTGGCTAAACTAGCGGCAGCTAATCAGGAAAGATTAATCGAAGGGGCAAGAAATATCTTAGTCACCTTGTCTCAAATTCCGGCTATTCAACATAATGATCGAGCAGCTTGTTTATTCTTTTTGCGAAATGTGTTGATGCAACATCCTGTTTATGCCAATTTTGGTGCGGCTGATCGTAGCGGTAATGTATTTTGCATGACTTTGCCTCAAAAATTTCCCCTCAATATTGCTGATAAAGAGTATTTCCAAAGCTCTCTTACCCAAGGAGATTTTTCAATCAGCGAAATTGAAATCAATGCCCTGAATTCTCAAGCGATGATTACCCTTGCCTATCCAATCCTAGTAGGGGAAGAGGTGCAGGGTGTCGTGTTTGCCGAATTGGACTTGCGCTGGTTACAGCAATTTGTTTTATTGGCATCTCTTCCAAAGGGGGCAAATTTTCGCGTTCATGATCGAGAAGGCAAAATTCTTGCGTATTATCCTAATGGGGATGAACTGATCGGTAAATTGATGCCGGAAAGGGAACTCATTGCGTATATCGTCAGTAAACAAGAGGGCTTGATTGAGGCAAGAGATGGGAGCGGCAACCGACGATTATACGCATTTACACCCTTGCCTGCTGCAGAAGATACTTCACTCTTTATAGTGGTAGACGTACCAACTGAAGAAATTTTAGCCCGACCAACTCAAAACTTGACTCTCACCATTCTAGCTTTAATTACGGGTGCTGTCCTGGCTTTGATTGTGGCTTGGTTTGGAAGCAAAATTTTGATCCTGCGTCAGGTCAATGAATTGGTGAGGGTCACTCGCCAACTGAGTCAAGGCAACCTTGGCGTTCGAGCTCGAGATTTGCATAAAGGCGATGAGTTAAGCGAATTAGCAAAAGCCTTTAATGAAATGGCAAAAACTTTAGAATATCGTCAAAGCGAACAACTACGTTCACAGGAGCAAATTAAGCGACAAAAGGATCGAGCAGAGACCTTGGCTCGAGTTGCGAGTCGGTTAAACACCCAATTAGAGCTAAGTAGTGTGCTTGAAGCAATTTGTGATGAGGTGCTGCTGGCATTGCAAGTCCCAGTGGTCAGTATTTTGCTCTTGAAGCGTGGAGAGAAGAGTATTGAACAGTATATCAGGACACAACCGCATCATGCAGATTGCCTCCCTCCTATTCAGTCTCTCCCCTTTCAAGAGTTAGTGACTGAAGTAGAAGATGGACAACCTCTTGTTATTTCTCTCCATTCCTACTTTGACAAGGTTTCATCCATTCAGTCCTTGATCGTTTTGGCAATGAGGCACGAAGACAAACTAATTGGTTATTTACTTGTCTTTGTACCTGTCCTTGAGATGATTGATCCTGATGAACTCACGCTCCTTCAAGGCATTGCAGATGAAGCAGCGATGGCAATTATGAACGCCCAGTTGTACCAGGCCTTAAGGGACGAGGAACAGGCTCAAGCCAGATTGCTCAGCAGCCTCATTACCGCTCAAGAGGAAGAACGCAAACGGATAGCGCGTGAACTGCATGACGAAACCAGTCAAACATTGACAGCACTATTGGTTGGGCTCGATACGTTGAAAATGGCCTATCAATTAAATCCGCATCGCATCGAACACCACCTGCAGGACTTAAAAACAATCACCGAAGAGATGCTTTCCAACATTCATCGCTTGATTGCAAACCTACGGCCGGCATTGCTAGATGATTTGGGTTTGATAGCAGCGATTACGTGGTATGGGGATATGCGTTTAACCCCTTTAGGGATAGAATTTGACTTTGATTGTGACGGATTGAATGATCGCTATCCCTCAGAGCTGGAAACAGCTTTATTTCGAATTGTTCAAGAAGCCCTTACCAATGTTATTCGCCATGCTAATGCATCAATGGTTAAGATAAGGTTATTGCAATCGGACTCGGATGTGATCTTGGATATTCGTGATAATGGTGTGGGTTTTGATCCCCGAATTTTGCAGAATAACAAACCCCAACGGGGACTAGGGTTGCTTGGGATGCAGGAACGCATCGCCATTTTAGGAGGAAAATTTGACTTAATAACGGCTCCTGGGGAAGGTACTCAAATCAGAATTACTATTCCACTCTCTTTTGTTCAAACCAACTATGACCAGAATAAAAGTCTTAATCGTTGACGACCATGCTATCCTGCGAGAAGGACTGCGTGCTCTCTTGAGCTACTTTGAAGATATCGAAGTTGTGGGTGAAGCCTCAGACGGACAGGAAGCGATGCAGCTTGTTGAAGCCCTTCAACCGGATATTGTCCTCATGGATATTATAATGCCGGTTATGAATGGCTTTGAAGCCACGCGTCAGATTCACGAAAAATATCCCAACAGCCGTGTTCTTATCCTCACTCAACATGAAGAATGGCAATATGTGATGCCCTTGCTCAAGGCTGGCGCGGCTGGGTTTATTCTAAAAAAAGCAGTGGGCGCTGATTTGGTCTCTGCGATCCGAACGATTGCTAAAGGAGATAGCTTTCTTTATCCTCCCGTTGCGAAGACGGTATTGTCGCAAATTCAAGGTGCTCCGCAGGAATCCGATAAGCAACCAAAAGAGCTAACGGCGCGCGAGAGGGAAGTTCTGCATCATATTGTGCGAGGTGAAACCAATCGTCAGATTGCGTATGCTCTCGGATTGAGCATCAAAACTGTTGAATGGCATCGTAGCAACATCATGGAAAAGCTTGGTGCTAAATCGGTGGCAGATTTGGTGAAGCTTGCCCTTCAATACGAGTGGCACCACGGATTCAACTCTAAATAATGTCCTAAATTCCCCGCTTCCGTTGCTCAAATTACTTAACCCCCGTGTTTTCCCTAGTTATTTACTAGGGAAAATGCTATCTTGTCTGAACAATATAAGCATGGAATTAATTATAGAATAAAAACAACCAAAGTAAAAACTTGTATGGTGCCCATCACTTGCAAATCATTCTTTCTATATTGATTTGATTCGTCCAAATGAACGCGCTGAAAAAGATCGTTATTGATATTACATGGTGATTGGCGTAAGAATACGCTTCACGAAATCTTATCGTCCAAAGGAGAGAAGACAATGAGAAAGAAATACTATCCCACTATTTTATTGCTTTTAATCCTTAGCTTGTTGGTAGCAGCTTGTGGGGGAACAGCAACCCAACCGGCGCAGCAACCAGAAGGTGCAGAGACCGCTCCACCTGCCTCAGATGGGGATAACATCATTATTGGCGCCGCTCTCTGCCTAACGGGTATTCAGGCACCCCTTGACGAGCCTGCTCTGCGGGGAGCTCAACTAGCCGTTGATGTCATCAATCGGAAGGGAGGGGTGCTGGGTAAACAAGTAGAATTAATTAACCTTGATGGCAAGAGTGATCCCGTAACGGTTGGGAATGTGGCTGTTCAGTTGATCCAACAGGGGGCGAAAGCGATTATCACCCCCTCCGATTTTGATTTCGGCAGCCCCGCCAGCCGAGAAGCACAAAAAGCGGGTCTTGTGGGCATCTCACCAGCCGCTTCGTCGCCTTTGTTTAGCTCAACCGTGTTGGGTGACAAACAATTCACGATGTCAATGTGGAATACCACGATGGGAGCCGCCGCCGCCGAGTATGCCTACAATGTCTTGGGGTATCGTTCGGTTTATGTAGTGACAGACACTTTCATTGACTATACCAAGTCCCTGAGTCGATATTTCATCGTGGCATTTAAGGATTTGGGTGGTGAAGTAATGTTTGAGGATACATATACGCAGGGTGCACAAGATTTCTCTGCTCAACTTGCGCGCATTCAAGCCCTGGAAAAGAAACCTGATTTCCTTTATATCTCCTCTTATATGCCCGATTTAGGGATGATCATTCGCACCATTCGAGAAGCTGGAATTGATTTGCCTATTGTTGGTGGTGATTCGTATGATGACCCTGGCTTATTCGAGGCGCTAGGTGCTGAGTATGGATCGGATATTTATTTCACGACCCATAGCTGGGTGAGCCCGGATACATCACCAGAAATGAAGCAGTTCCTTGAATATTATAAAGAAAAGTATGGAAGTGATCCCGATGCCATGTGGGTTGTAACGGGTTGGGATGTTGTGAATATCCTAACACAGGCAATGGAAATTGCTGGCTCAACCGATGGTGCTGCAATGGCAAAGGCAATGGAAGACACTGAATGGAATCTCCTTACCGGTAAACTGGATTGGTCGGATGCTGCTAGTGGACATCAGAGCAACAAGGAGTCGGCAATTGTTATTTTGACCGAGGGCAAGCCGTCCTTCTGGGGATGGTATCGCCCTGCGGTGATTCCTCCACCCTAATATCAGTTCTCATAGCTCATCCAAAGAGACCGCTTGTCTCTTTGGATGAGCTCAACCACCTATCTAGCGGTCGACTTTTTGTCGGGATGAACTCTTAGGAGACAAATTGTATCTGTGTTGTTTGGCCTGAGAGGAGGCTGTAAGCGATTGAAGCTCCTAGAGATGGAGAAACAGCAATGACAAATCAGAACCAGTTGGCAAAGGGAACCCCCTCTACCCTTCGCGTTCTCAATACGACCAAATATTTTGCTGGTTTATGTGCCCTTGATAATGTCAGCCTGGAATTGCATACTGGTGAAATAGTGGGACTGATTGGTCCGAATGGTTCGGGCAAGACGACCCTAATCAATGTCATCACAGGCTTGTTACCTCAAGATGGAGGTAAAGTGACGATAGATGACTTGGATATCACCAACAAACCGCCTTATGAAGTGGCGCGCGCAGGATTGGGGCGTACCTTCCAAACCATTCGGCTGTTTCGGGACTTGACGGTGATGGAAAATGTCGAAGTCGCAGCAGTCAGCATGGGATGTTCACGAGCGGAAGCAAAACGACATGCTAAGGCGGCGATTGAAGAGATGGGGTTGGAAAAGTGGGCTTATCGTTTAGCAGGGGAATTACCTTACGGCTTAGAGAGACGGGTTGAAATTGCGCGGGCGTATGCTATGCAACCCAAGTTTCTCCTCCTAGATGAACCGGCGGCAGGCTTGAACGAAGAGGAGAGTGATCAGCTATTACAAATGCTTGCCCCGATCCCCCAACAGAAGGGAATAGGATTGCTCATCGTTGATCACGATATGCGCTTGATTATGCGCTTGTGCCATCGCTTACACGTATTGAGCTATGGTAAAACGATTGGCGAAGGTTCACCGGAAGAGGTGCGTCGCATTCCAGCCGTTATCGAAGCATACCTCGGTCGCCGTGTTCAAGGAGGGTAAAGGTGTTAGTCGTTGAGAATGTCCATACTTCTTATGGGGCGATCCTTGCCCTTCGGGGAATTTCCCTTGAAGTTCAAGAAGGTGAATTGGTAGCATTGATCGGGGTGAACGGTGCTGGAAAATCTACTTTGTTATCCACAATTGCGGGGGTACTACGCCCTCTGTCAGGAAATATCCGTTTTCAAGGTGAGAGTCTCATTGGAAAGTCACCTGAAGAGATCGTGCGAAAGGGGATTTCTTATGTTCCAGAAGGACGGGACATCTTTTCTAGCTTAACCGTTGAAGAAAATTTGCGCATGGGTGCATATGTAAGACGTAACCGCACAGAATATCAACGTGATTTAGAAATCGTTTTCTCTCTCTTTCCGATACTAAAAAACCGCTTAAATCAATTAGGAGGAACACTGTCCGGAGGTGAGCAACAGCAATTGGCGATTGCCCGTGCGTTGATGAGTCATCCGAGGCTTGTTATGTTGGATGAACCCTCTTTAGGGTTGGCGCCAGCTTTGGTGGACCAAATTTTTGAATTAATCACCACGTTGCATCAACAAGGCACCACGATTCTGTTGGTTGAGCAGAATGTTGATCGAACGTTGGAGATTGCCGATCGTGTTTATCTGCTTCAAACTGGGCGAATCCGCTTTGTGGGCACCCCAGCAGAAGTCCGTCAACAAGGAGAAGTTGAAAAGGTTTACCTTGGTGGAATCGAGTAAGGAGGCAGCCATTGTTGAATATAGAGTTTGTTCTTAATGCCATAACTTTAGGTAGTCTATGTGCTTTGCTCGCTTTAGGCTTGGTGATTGTGTATGGCATTCTCAAGCTGGTGAATTTTGCCTATGGCGAGTTAATTATGGTGGCAGGGTACACGTTGTATTTAATTAACCAAATTGTTCAATTGCCTTGGTTAGGGATGGCATTGGCTGCCTTGTTGGTTGCGATGATTACCAGCCTTCTCACGGAACTGGTTGCATTTCGCCCTGTTCGGACGAAATCCTTGACGGCGATGTTAATTACTTCATTTGCTGTGAGCACGCTGCTCCAGAATGCGGCTTTATTACTCATTTCGCCACGCGCCAGAGCGGTGCCGTTGCCTAAATTGTTTTCAACAAGCGTGACTCTGATGGGCATAGCCGTCCCGTGGAGAAATATCTTAACCATTGTGACCAGCCTTGTTTTATTGATGGGCTTAACGTTGTTACTTAGAAAAACGATCCTAGGTATCGCTCTGCGTGCTGCTGCCGATAATTTTCGAATGACCAGATTAATGGGTGTGCCCGCCAATCTAGTGATTTCGACTGCCTTTCTCATTAGTGGGTTATTGGCGGGAATCGTTGCCTTGTTTTGGGTAGGGCGAACAGCTTCTGTCACCCCTGCCATTGGAGGCTCTCCGCTCTTGATTGCTTTTGTGGCGACCGTAATTGGCGGTATGAACAACTTGGTTGGGGCAGTCGTTGGAGGATATATATACGGGATCATATTTAGTTTCTTAGGGGTCATGTTGCCACAAGGCCTGTTAGATTATCGCGAGGCTTTTATGTTTTTGGTGGTAATTCTTATTTTACTTTTCCGTCCCGAAGGATTGGTCCGCGGGGCTGGAACAGGAGAGCGTGTGGGATGAAGAACGGCAATGCAATTCTGCTATGGCTGAGAAGCCACACGACACCTTTTCTTCTATCCATTCCATTGATGCTTCTGGCGATTGTTGTCCAACTTGTAGGTAATACCCTATTGATTCGAATTATGACTGTGCTTTTTATCAATATAGTGATGGTTTTGGGGTTGCAGGTTTTTATGGGTAACTCTGGCATCCTCAATTTTGCCCATGTGGGATTTATGGGGATCGGCGCATATACATCGGTTCTTTTTTCTATGACACCTCAGGCAAAGGCAGCTACGTTACCTGACCTCTATCCTTTCTTGCGTCCGATCCATTTACCATTTTTACCTTCTTTGATCATAGGCGCTCTGGTGGCTGCGTTCATTGCAGCGATCGTGGGGTATGCTTTGATGCGTTTATCCGATGCGGCTGCTGTGATTACCCTATTTGCTTCTTTGGTGATCATTCATACCGTTCTCGTTCACTGGAGCATTGTCACAAACGGTCCTCGGACGCTTTTTGGGGTTGATAATTACACCAACTTAGGCGTGAGCGCAGTTTATGGTATTTTGGTTATCTTTATCGCCTACTTGTTCAAAGAAACCCCAGTCGGCTTAAAGTTACGCGCTTCACGGGATGACCGCTATGCTGCGGCATCAATTGGGATTAACATCGTACAAGTGCGCTGGGCGGCTTTCGTCCTGGGTGCATTTATAGCAGGCTTTGGCGGTGGTTTATGGGCGCATTTCATCACCTCATTTTCTCCGTATGCTTTCTATCTAACAGAAACGTTTAGTGTGTTGTCTATGCTGGTCATTGGCGGCACTAGCAGCGTATCGGGGGCAGTCGTCGGAGCAGTGGTTGTCACTTTTTTGAGGGAAGCCTTACGTGGTATTGAGAATTCGGTAAACATCGCTGGATTATTACCAAACAATCTGGTCGGATTTACGGAAGTAACGCTTTCGATCCTTTTGATCCTGATCTTAATCTATCGTCCAATGGGCATTTTAGGTGGTAAAGAAATTCGTCTGCAAAGGTATGAGCCAACCCATCTACCAGAAGAAGAAGCATCAGATTTTTCTCTAACTTCTCAGAAGGAAGGTTAAGATGTGCGATTCGATTGTTGCTCTTGCAAATGTTACTCAAAACGGAAAAGTAATTTTTGGGAAAAGCGCCGATTGTGAAGTCAATGAAGCGAATGCAATCGTGCGCATCTGTGGCAAAAAACACGTTAAGGGAGAAGCTGTGCGACTGACCCATTTGGTCATCCCGCAAGCTGAAGAGACCTATGAGGTATTCCTAACCAAAGCTTTTTGGACATACGGGGCTGAAATTGGTGTGAACGAATTCGGTCTAGCAATGGGGGAGGAAGCTGTTTATACTACTGAAATGAACGAAGAACAGGATGGGGTGATTGGTCCAGATTTGGTTCGTCTTGGTTTGGAAAGAGCTAAAAACTGCCAAGAAGCTATTCAGGTGATGACCGAACTCCTTGAAAAATATGGACAAGGTGGTTCAGCAGAATTGAAAGGTAACTCTCATTTCGATAGCAGCTTTCTAATGGCGGATACCCATGAAGCTTATATTTTAGAGACCGCTGGGCGAAAATGGGCGATCCGCAAGGTCGAGGACTTTGATTCGATCTCAAATTTGTTGACCATTTCGAATAACTACACGCGCTGTTCTCTTACCCAGAAAACAGGAGAGTTAAATTGGGCGGAACAGTTTGCGCTGCCTGAATATCCACCAAATTTGGGTTCAGTGGAACGTCAATCGATTACCTATCAAACTCTGAAGCAGCACCGAGGTGAGATCACCGTTAAGACCTTTTTTGAAATGATGCGTCATCATGGTGAAGGTTATCATCCTGCGAATGCTGAAGCCCATCGCAATATTTGTGTACATGCTGGTCCTCAGGAAAATCGTTGGTGGCAAGCGGATGGAGTGATGGTAACCGAAGTGGATCAGCATGGCGTACTTGTTTGGGTAACGGGAACCTCTGGCACGTGTGTTTCGATCTTTAAGCCCGTCTTTTTGGGTGTTGACTTGCCCGATATTGGCCCGCTCCCAACAGAACATTTCGACCCGCGCTCATTATGGTGGAAACATGAACTACTCCATCGCAGGGCGATGGCGGATTTTGAGAACCTTATACCAGAAATTCGAAAGGATTTTGACCTAATTGAAGATCAGTTTTTGGCTGAAGCTGAAACCGTCAAAAGGGGCACCCTGGCTGAGAAAAAAGATTTTATGGAGCATTGTTTTTCGGTTGCAATGCAAGCCACTGAGCGTTGGATTTCAATATTGCGTAGCCGTAAAGATCTAAAGTTTGAAGATCCAGCTTATCGAGCGATGTGGCAAAAGCTGAACGCAGAAGCCGGGTTGATCGGTTTGCCTGCATAGAATAAAATGGTTGGTATACTTCAAAATGAGTTCGGTATTATTATATAGGAGGAAGACATGGTTACTCAAATTGATCGGAAAAAACTTTTTTTTGCCTTTTCACCTGAAATTTTGCCGGCTGAGAGGGTTCAACAGGGTGAAGAAGTAGTATTGGAAACACACGATTGTTTTGAGGGTCAGATACAAAGGACAACAGATCTAGTTGATTCCTTGGATTGGAATCATGTTAACCCTGCAACTGGGCCAGTTTACATCGAAGGAGCAATGCCGGGAGACATTCTTCGGGTTGAGCTTCTTGAGGTAATTATCGGGAATCAGGCAAGTATGGTCACCATACCCGGCGAAGGGGCTTTGGGAGATGTTATCACAAAGATGGAAACAGCTATCTTGAAACGCGAAGGTGATACGGTCATCTTCAAAGATAAAATCCGCATTCCGATCCAACCGATGATTGGGGTGATTGGAGTTGCGCCTGCAGAGGGAAGTGTTCCAAACGGTACGCCAGGACCACATGGAGGCAATTTGGATTGCAAGCTGATGCGCCAAGGGAGCATTGCCTATTTTACAGTTGGTGTCGAAGGTGCTCTGTTTGGGGCGGGTGATTTTCATGCTGTAATGGGAGATGGGGAAATTGTTGTCTGTGGCGCAGAAATCCCAGGAGAATTGCGTTTCCGCGCCACGGTTGTGCCGCATCTCAAGGGCCTTCCGACGCCTTTTGTTGAGACAGAAGAGTTGGTTGCAACGATTTATTCTGCCCCTACTGCAGATGAGGCTGCCCATGGTGCTATTCACAATATGGCAAAGTTTCTAACTGACTTTGTCCAAATACCCTTGAATGATGCTGGAATGCTAATGAGTATCGTGGGTGAGTTGAAATTCTGCCAAGTTGTTGATCCATTGAAGACAGTCCGTTTTGAGTTTCCCAAGTGGGTTCTCAAAGAGTATGGTTTTACTTTATAAGGAAATCTATGAGACATGGAACAAAAAGGGGGCAGGTAAAGCCTGCCCCCTTTTTTAGTCCCTCAACTATTTCTTTGCTGAAATTCCTTCATGAAGCTCACCAGTGCCTCGGCTGCCTCGAAGGGAACGGCGTTGTATAAGGAGGCGCGAATACCCCCAACCGAGCGGTGTCCTTTCAACCCCACCAATCCTTGTTTCTTCGCTTCGCTGGCGAATTGCTCTTCAAGGGCTTCAGTGGGCAGGCGGAAAGTGACGTTCATCAAGGATCGGTCGGCTTTGGCATGACCGCGGTAATAGCCGCCGCTTTCATCGATGGCTTGATAGACCAGTTCCGCTTTTTGCCGATTGCGCTGATAAATCGCCTCTAACCCCCCTAGCCCCTTGAGCCATTTCAAGACCAGCCCGACGATGTAAATATTCCAACATGGCGGGGTGTTAAGCAGCGAGTTTTCTTTGGATAAGACGCGATAATCCAACAAATCGGGTAAATTGGAGGGCACGCGTTCGAGTAAATCGTCCCGAATGATGCAGACCACTACGCCAGCCGGCCCGGCGTTCTTTTGGGCACCTGCATAAATCATCCCATACTTTGTTACATCGAGAGGATGGCTGATGAAATCGGATGAAGCATCGCAGATCAATGGCACACCGGCAGGCGGCTCTGGCTCGGTGAAGTATTCCACTCCGTGAATGGTTTCATTTGAAGTGAAATGCAGATAAGCCGCGTTCGGATCAAGGTCAAGTTCGGCTTGTAATGGCAAACGGGTGAAGTTCTCGCTTTCCAAATTGGCGGCGACATGCGTTTTTCCCAATTTCTGGGCTTCTTTGTGGGCTTTCTTGCTCCACGTGCCGGTGATAATGTAATCCGCCGAAGCCCCATTGGGGCGAAAATTCATCGCCAACATGGCAAAGTGCAACGAAGCTCCGCCTTGCA
>FWPV01012502.1_pt1 | contig 13066 bp, 7 predicted proteins | sample 2228371 | NCBI WGS metagenome assembly FWPV01 (sample SAMEA103939776, study PRJEB20133) | metagenome | reverse complement strand
GGGGCGGCGTCGCTCGCCGAGATGACGGCGCGCATCGAGAAGTACCGCGCAGGCCGGCGAGAGGACGCGGGCCAGTCGTCAGCGGCCCACCGCCTCGGCGACTACCCCATCGGCTGCATCATGATCTCGCGCCCGGTCTTCTTCGAGCCGTCGGAGTGGGTCCGCGACGACGCGGACTGGAAGCCCAACATCGTCGCCGGCAAGGGCATCGACCTCCTGCACGGCGAAGGCCAGCGCATCCTCGCCGAGTGCCTGGCGCGCGTGCACACGCCGGCGGAAGAGACGGAGGTCCTCGCCGTCGAGCTGGCCCGTCACGGCAGGCCCGTGCTGGTCGAGCCGCGGCTGGGCCAGGGCACGTTCCGAATCGCCGTCACCAGGGCCTACGACGGCGCCTGCGCCATCACCGGCGAGCACTCGCTGCCCGCGCTCGAGGCGGCGCACGTGCGGCCCTGGGCCGCGGGCGGGCCGCACACGGTGCGCAACGGCCTCCTGCTGCGCGCCGACGTGCACCGGCTCTACGACACCGGCTACGTCACGGTGACGCCCGACCACCGCTTCAGGGTGAGCGCGCAGCTCGTCGACGACTTCCACAACGGGCGCGAGTACGAGCGCTACCAAGGACGCGTCATCGCCCTGCCGCGGCGACCCGAGGACCGGCCCGACGCCGAGCTGCTCGAGTGGCACGCGGCGGAGGTCTTCAGGGGGTAAAGGCCGTCGCCTCGATGCTGTCGGCCACGACGTCCACGAACTCGGCGATCACCCTGACGCGCGCCTCGTCGTCGGTGGTGAGGACTATCGGTGGATAGGCCGGATTGAGGGGCTCGAGCGTCACGGCGACGTGCCGCCACCCCTGCTCGCCTTCCTTCTTCTCGCTCCGGTAGCGCTTCACCGTGTATCGCTCGCCTGTCTCGGGGTCAGTCTCGTCCTCGAGCTCGACAAGCACGATCCTGCCCTGACGAGAGCCCGTGACCGGCGCCGAGAACAGGCAGTACGCGCCATTTGGTATTCGCGGTTCCATCGAGCGACCGACGACGCGCGCGACGAACATGCCCTCACGCACCTTGCGGCTCTCCGGGAGCTCGACCCAGTCGACGCCGTCCCACATCTCGTCGGCCACGTTCTGAGGATCGCCGAACGCACCCGCGGCAACTTCGAGGGGGAGGTGCGGCACCACCGACACCCAGCGTTCCTCGACCTTTGCGGCCACACGCCGGAGGCCCTTCGATACGGTGGCGCGAGCGCGATCCAGCGCAGCCGTGAACCATCGCTTGTCTTCGCGCATCCGGTCGCGGATGTCCGCTTCGCCGAGGTATCCCGCAAGCTTGCGGAAGTGGCGCGACATGGCATCGGCATCGCTGAGGTCGCTGACGGCGATCTCGATGACCTCATACCCGTTGCCGCGCAACCAGTCGCGGATGCGACGGTCCTGCTCGGCGGTCGCCTGGTTGCCGTGGATGTGCGTGCTGAGGCCGTCGAGGTAGATGCAGACGCCCTCGTCCGACTCGTGGTGCGGCGCCCGGTAGACGACGTCGGGCGTCGTGGTGCCGATCGCGGGGTCAAGCCGGATCTGCTCGCCTCGCAGCCCCTCGGCGAACCCGGCGGCAGCCAACAGGTGCTGCAGACGCCGCTCGGCGTCGTTGACAGGGTAGTCGTCGCTCTCGGACTGCGGCGTCGGCTGGCGCGACGGGATGTCATGAGTCCGCACCAGCTCATCACCCCACTCGGCGAACCGGTCCGCCGCAACAGTGCGGTCAAGGTAACGATGGTAGAAGCCGTTGCGGAACGTCTGCAGACAGTCGACGCACGCCGCCGCGCACCTCGCCGGACACTCCTCAACGATTGTGCGAGCGGCGCTGAGCACGTCGGGGAAACGCGCGATCATCTGGTCGAGGAGGCCTGAGCCGCCCGGCATCGGGTCCCAGAGGAAGGCGTCGACCTCGTCGCGGTCGACGCGGCCGATGACCAGGGTCTGCAGGTCCTCGAGGTGCATGTCCAGCACCTGGGCCGCTCCCATCCGCAGCGCCTCGAGGACGCTGTACGCCGTCGTGTGGTCATGGCAGCCACGAAGCACGAGGGCATCGGCGATGACGTCCGCGTAGAAGCCCACCGGCTGCACAGGCCGCCCACAACGCTCCTCGTGCGAGGCTGCGAAATGCTCGAGCTGACGCTCACTGGACAGCGGCGACACGCTCTGCCCGCAGACGGTGCACACCGGGTAGCCGAGCAGAGGCACGCGTCGAGCCAACACCGACACTGCCCCGACGTTCACGAGTCGCAGACGGTCGCCGCGTAGGTGATGGGCGACTTGAGCGCCCCACGAGTACGCGCGGCCGCCGTTGTGCTGGTCGCGCTCGACGCCGTACACCGCCACGCCAAGCTGGAAGCGGAGCACCTCGTCGTCGGCGATGTGCGAGACGTGGAAGAGGTCGACGTCGCAGACGGAGATGGTCCTCAAGCTCGTCGCGCCAAGGCTTGACGCCGGCGCGACGACGTTCGACTCCTTCACCGCCTGACGTTCGAGAGAGACCTCGATCACCGGCATCTCGGCGCGCTGCTCGTCGGCATCGCGGTGGAAGCGTCGCGCGACGAAACGATTGCCGTTGGCGTAGATGAGGTTGCCGGGTACGTACTCGCGCAAGGCCACGCTGGACGGCCGGGGCAGCACGAAGTCCATGGCCCCGGCCGCCCAGAACGGGATCTCCGCCCGCCCCAGGATCGACCCGACCTCGAGGCCGTAGCCCGGCAGGAAACCCTCGGCCGCCAGTACGCCGAACGTGTTGACGTCGTCGTACCCCTCGGCCTCGCGACGCGTGCGCCGGTCCACCCCTTTGAGTCGTCTCACCAGCCGATCGCAGCGGCGGAAGAGCGTCTCGTCCTCGGGCTCGAGCGTGCCCTGCTGCTCGCGGAGGGCGTTGAGCCGCCTGATCTGCTCCATCGCCCAGCCCAGACGACGGCGAAGGCGCGCGACCGCCGCCTCCAGCTCATCGGCCATCTCGGAGACGTGCCCGCGCAGGTGGTCCAGCCGTACGACGTCGGCGTCCGCCGCAGGCCACCCTTGGGCGAAGACGGCGGCGACGTAGCTCACCAGATCCTCGAGGTTGTCGTGGATGAGCCGCCTCAGCGGCGTCAGGTCGAACGCCGCCACACGCACCCGTCCCCGCTCGAACAGGTACGACGACACCTCCGCCGGCAGGCACTCCTTCAGGACGGCGGCGATACGCCCGCGCTCCTCAGCCGGCCGACTCTCGTCGCGCGCGTACTGGTGAAGTCGCGTGATGACGGACGCGTGCACGTGCTTGGCCACCATCACCTCGTTGCTCAGGTTGAAGGCCGGCGGCTCGACGCGACCGGCGAGCAGCTTCTCGGGCTCTGCGAAGTACGCGCGATCGTGCGGCACGGGCCGGCAGTAGGTGACGTCCACGGCCATGCGGTGCCGCCGGCCCGCGCGCCCCACCCGCTGCCAGTAGTTGGTGGGCAGCGGCGGGACGTTGCGGAGCAGCACCGCGTCGAGGCGCCCGATATCCACGCCGAGTTCGAGCGTCGGCGTACAGACGAGGGCGTTGACCGCCTCGGACCCGCCCTTGAACAGATTCTCGAGCCGCTCGCGCTCGTCGGTCGGGACCATCGCGGTGTGTTCAGCGGGACGCAACATCGAGTAGCCCTGGTCCAGCAGCTGAAGGTCGTAGTTGTCGCGGTCCTCACGCAGGAACTCGAGCTCGCCGTCGCAGCGCCACGACAGGCAACGGCCCCCCGGAGGGCGACGACCGAACCGCCGCCGGCAGCTGCGGCACTGCCACACGCCGTGGCTGGCCCGCAAGCGCAGGCGGTCGGTATCGACCTGATACACCTGGCTCACGTTGGGCAGGGGACGCCCCTTGGAGCCCTTGAGGCGAACGGAGGTCAGCAGGCCGACATCCACCAGCATCGTGAAGAGGCCCTCGAGGAACTCCTCCACGCCGTCCCCGTTCACGCCCCACTTGCGCGCCATCTGGCGGATGGTCGTCTCGCCGCGCTCGGGGATCCACTGGGTCACGTACACGGGACGCTCGGCGGGCCCGCGCCGAAGCTTGGTGCCGCTCGGCGCGCCGAGTTGAGGCAGGTACCCCTGCTGGATCTCGAGGTCGCCGTCCTGCCAGTAACGGGTGAAGACCTCGTGCTCCGGGTCGTGCAGGACACGCTTGCGGCGCAGGTAGTCGAGGACGCCGGCGACACCCTCACGCAGCTCCTCCGCGGGTATCCCCAGCATGTCCGCGTTGTCCCTGATCCAGGGCAGCGCACTGTCAAGGCCCTCGCAGTCGACCCGCATGCGGCCCCACGGCTCGAGGCCGATGGATTGGCGCGACGACAACGTGACCTCGCGCAGCACCTGGATGCGCAGGAACTTGCGCCGCTCCAACTGATGGCGACCGCCGCTGCCCTCCTTGCGCTGCACCTGCCAGACCTCGGGGACGAGAGCCCGGGACAAGGCGTCGTCGCGCTCGAGCAGACCGTCGATGAAGGCCGCCAGGTCGCCGATGGAGACGGGCCCCTCGCGGAGGCCCTCGGCCATCAACGCACGCAGACGGAAGCGCCGCGCGTGGTCCTTCATCCAGCCGGCTTGAAACGCGGCGTCCTGGCGGTTGTCACAGAAGACGAGCAGGCGCGGGCGCTCAGAGTGGTGGACCATGTCCTGGGCCAGAACGTGCACGTCGGCGACGTTCGTCGCGCGCACGGGGCGCGCCGGTTCGCGGTAGGTGCCGCCCAGACGGCGCCCTGTGGCCCCACATGAGAGGCAGCTCGTGAGCAGGCCCGGATTCACACGATTGTGGCGGACGGCGAACAGCTTCACCGTACGGCCCTCGGTCCCGCAGTGCAGGCAACGCGTGACTTCTTCGGGGTGGGCCGCGCCGCAGAAGCGGCAGAGGTTCAGCGGCGCGGTGCGAGCGTGTTCCTCCAAGCTCTCGTCGTCGGCTCCGCCGACGACGCGGTCGACCAGCACGACCCTCACGCCGCCTTGCGCCTCGGCCAGCGGCTCCCAGTAGCGTCCGCCCGGGGCTGCCTCGCCGCCGTCGGGCGCGCGCGCGGTGAAGTCGAAGTCCTTGAGCCAAGTCACGTAGTAGTGCTGGCCACACGTGGTGCAGGTGAGCACGCCCAGGTGCGCGAGACGACCGTCGCCGCTCTGCTCCGCCTCGTCTTCGGCGGCCAGCCACAGTCGCGCCTGCGGCGCCTCCTCAGAAGCAGGGCCGTCGACGTCGGGGAACGTCACCACCGCCCCGCTGATGCCGCGCACGAAGGCGTGGACGACCGGGCGAACGAGCGGCCGCCCGTCACGACGGGCGGCCGCCCCCAGCGTCAACCACGCGAGGACCTCAGCCTCGCTGACCTCGCGACCGACGTGCGCGGACAACTCCGCCGGCAGTTCGTTCAGAGCCCGCGGCTCCGCGAGGAGTTCGCTGAGCTGGAAGAGGACCTCGTTGCGCGCCAGCTCGCCGTAGAGCGCCGCCGTCCATTGGCCCGGCGGCAGCGCTCTGTCGCCAAGGTCACGGTAGACCTTGGCGACCGCCGCCCCAGCATCCTCCGCCTCGACCGCGTGGACGCACCGCTCGAGGATCTCGGCAGGGTCGCCCCGCGGGGCGGGCGGCACGTACCGCTCCGACCGCCACACCTCGGGCTGGTACGCCTCGCCGACGGTGACGACATCGCCCGCATCCACGCCGAAGAAGCGCGCCGCGAAAGCGCGCGCCGCGTCGGGATCGTCCCTGTCGACGATGGTCGCCGACGTCGCAATGCACACCGTGTCCTGCGAACTGCGTCCACAGAACGCGCGCAGGCGGCGCACCAGACAGGCCGCCTCGGCCCCCTGGGCGCCGGTGAAGGTGTGCGCCTCGTCGAAGACGAGGTAGTCGAGACGCGCGCCGGCGAACAGCTCCGCGTCACGCTGGCGGGTGAGCAGCAGCTCCAGCTGCTTGACGTTGGTGAGCAGGATGCGAGGCTGGCTGCCTGGCGCGCGCATGGCCTCGCGCGAGCACACCTCCTCGGGCGGCAGCACCGTTTCGCCGCTCTGCTCGGCGCGCACCCTGGCCAGCATCGCCTCGTAGTCGGCGCGCGACGAGCCATGCGGCAGGCGAACGCCGACGACGTCACTCTCGCGTTCGGGTGTCTTGCCCACGTACATGCCGAAGGTGACCCCGGTCCCGGCCAGCAGCGCCCGCAGGCGCATGAGCTGGTCTTCCGCGAGCGCGTTCATGGGGTAGACGAGCACGGCACTGATTCCCGGGGGTGCACCCTCGTCGCGCAGCCTCAGACAGGTGCTCACGACCGGATAGAGGAAGCACTCCGTCTTGCCCGACCCGGTCCCCGTCGAGATGAGCGTGGTCTTGCCGGAAGCGACGGCGCGGATGGCCTCCTCCTGATGGCCATACAGGTGCGTGATCTCCTCCGGGATGCGCTCCCGCAGCAGCGGGTGCAGAAGGCCCTCCTCGACCAGCTGGTCGACCGCCCCCCCCTCCCGAAACGGTCGCGAGAGACTCAGGTATGGCCCACGCAGCAGCGGAGAGCGTCGCGTGGCGTCCAGGGAGAGCAGCTCCCGCATCTGCTTCCGCAGCCGCTCGTCCGCGAAGGCGTACGCGGTGAGCTGGTAGCGCAGGAAGCTGCGCAGCACGTTCTCGGTGAAGACGATCGGGTTCAGCGCCATCTCACTCCCCCTCAGGCCGCGCCTGGCCGACCGCTTCGAGCTTCTCGGGACGGCAGCCGGCAACGGCAGCCTCGCGCACGACCTGCTCTGCCATCAGCATCAGGCGGGCTCCTCCCAGCACCGTTCGAGGACCTCGACAGGGACAATCAGGTTCCAGTCGCCTAGCAGGCGACCGCGCCGCCGCTGTGGGTCGAAGTAGCGCGGCTGGCGCGGGCGCCTCTTGCGCAGCTCGTCCAGCCACGCAGCGTCGACCATCAGCTCCTCGCGGTGCTGCTCCAGAAAGACGCCCACGCGAGCCGCGGTCACGGCGGACCTGAGCCGCACCGCGTACTCCACCACTTGGTCGACGTCGAAGAACTCGACCATCTCGAGCGAGCGCCAGACCTCTTCCCACCCGCCGGATCGGGCCGGGGAGGCGAGAACGTCGACGAGCGTCCGCTCCAGGCTCGTGACACGGACAAGCCCGCCCGCGTGAGGGCTCTCCCCAACGCCGGGAACGCGACCTGCAGACAGACGCAGGGGCGCCGGCGTCGTCACCGGCACGAACTCGTCGCCCCCGAAGAAGAAGCGACGCCGGGGTGCACTGGTCAGGTAGTGGAACCGGCGCCAGATCGAGTACGCCTTGCCGTGGAACTGCAGTGCGGCGTGATACGCGATGACCGCGTCGTCCGAGAGCTTGCACGTCAGCAGGAAGGGGTCGACCACGACCTGTGAGGCCGCGGCGCTGGGCGGCACGACAGCGTAGAGCCCCCTGCGGATGCGTACGAGTCGGCCGGCAGCGACCTGTCGCGCAAGCGTGTTCTTCGCCGTGCTGAGAGCGCGCCGGCCCGCCTCCCCGGCTCGCACGAACTCGTCGAGCGTGAAGACCGGATGGGTGGCGAAGAAGACGTCGGAGTCCATTCACTTGCTCCCTCGTGCAGATGACACTACGAAACGTAGTGCTTTCTGCAGGAATCAGCAAGTGGCTACGTCCGTCGCTGTCATGTTCCCGCCGTGAGGATCGCCAGGTAGCGGTCGTAGGCGAAGACGCGGTTGCGAGTCTCGCCGCTGATGTTCAAGCGGGCTAATGCGTCAGGAAACGTTGTTCGACGTTCGCGGCGAAATGTGCGCAACAGTCCTTCGGTGGCGAGCGCCCTCAGCGTCGCCGAATCGCCGTCGCTGAGGGGAAGGTCAACGGCGCCCTCACCGCAGTGGTAGGTCGGCCTGATCGGACCGCATGCCTTCGCGAACCCGTTCCAACGCCAGCTGAATCATCCTGTCGTCGAACAGCTGCTGCTTCCGGCGCGCCGCGGCCCTGCCCCCGGGCCACGAGTCGAGCGCCCGCCGGATTGCGGCCAGTTCAGGCTCGCAGGCCTCACGGACGACAAGCCAATCAACCGTGGCGAGAAGCTCCATACCCAGAGGCGACTCGAACCCGTCGATGAAGCGCGCCGCCGCCTCGAGCACAGGCTCGTACTCACGCGCCTCGCCGCCCAAGTACGACTGCACCTGCTCGCGCCGGTCGTCAGCGAAGTGTATGGGGTCGAAGGGCCCCGCCTCGCTCAGACGCTTCTGGCTATGCAGGTAGCTGCCGTCCAGCGCATCCAAGAGGTGACGCAACTGATCGCTGTACGGCCCGTACTTGTTCGCGGCGAACTTCAAGCGCAGTGGATCCTTGGCGCCGAGGACCTCCACCGCACGCTGAAGGAACCAGGCGATCTTGTGAACCTCGAGGTTGGTGCATCCCATGCCGAGGACCGAGTACCTGCGAACCATCTCGGCGATGAGGGCGCGGGCGGGCGTCAGCTCCTCGACGCCACGCTTCTTGGGCGCGGTCGCGTAACGCGCCGACGGCTCGTACACCAACACATCCACACCCTCAAGCGTGCCGAGTGCCTCCTCGATGAGTGGACGGACCTCCGCCCACTCCAGTCCCCCGTTGCCGCAACCCAGCGGCGGAACCGCAACGGATGTGATTCCGAGCTCTTCAACCACGCGACGGAGGTCAGCCAGCCCGTCACGAACCCACTGCAACTTGGAGGGGTTCCGCCAATGCCGCTTGGTGGGGAAGTGGATGACCCATCGCGGTCCCGACAATGAGCGGCTCTTGGTGACGAGCACACTCCCCACGCGAACGTCGCCGCGCTTCGCGGCCTCCATGTACTCGCGCGCCGCGTCGGGGAAGGATTCCTTGAACTGCAGCGCCATGCCCTTGCCCATCACACCGACCTCGTTCACGGTGTTGACGAGGGCATCGACCTGCGCCTCAAGCAGATTCCCTGTCGTATACGTGATCACCCGAAGAACCAGTCCCTCTTGACGACGACCTTGAGCTCGATGTCCGCATCGGCGAGCACCGAAGCGACGCGCAGGGTCAGGTGGTGCATCAGCATGACCCCCAGACGGGCAGTCTTGAACGCGAAGCAAACGGGAGGCTCCATCGGGCTCTCAGTGAGCCAGTGGTCCTCCCGTCTATTAGCGCCTCTATTGTAGCCGTTCCAGAACAGGCCAGCGCATTCAAGAGTGCGGGAGGCGTGAAGCTGCACTCAGAAGCACCGGCCCCATCGGCCAAGACGAAGGTATGCTCAGGTTGACGGAGCATCTGCAGCACCCCCTTCGTCGCCGGGATCCGGCCCCGCACCGGCCATGTCGATGGTTGAGTCAGAGGCGCCCCCTTCATCGCATGCAGTGCGCCCCGATTCCCAGCGCTCGCACACAGCCTCAACGGGTGGCTCGTTCACAGCTTCAGCCGTCCAGTAGCTCCAGAACTGAGGATCCTTGCTACGAGGTAGCGGCTCCGCCTCGCGCATTCGAATCAAGGCAGGTGCCCGCACACACTCCCCGAGAACTAGAGCGGTCTGAGGTGCGAGCGCCGGGAGTTGGCCAAGCAGGTCGCCGTAGATCGCAGGCACGACTTCACGGAAGTAGCGAAGATCCTCGGGGTTCTGCAAACGGTGAACGATGAAGCTGCTGCACTGAGATAGCACCGTCTTAGATAGCTCACTCGGTCTTTGCGACGCGACAACCAGACTCAGGCCAAACTTTCGTCCCTCACGTGCAATCCGCTCGAAGACCGTACGCGCAATTGGCTCAACGTCATCCGAAACGCGCTGGCCGATGTAGTTCTGAGCCTCGTCAAGAACCAGGACTATCGGCAGGCTGCCACGAAGTGCTGGGTCTTCTTCTCCTAGTCGCTGCAAGAACTCCAAGACCAGTCGGCCGAGCAACGCCGTGACGTTCTCAAGGACCTCAGAGGCAAGCAAGCTCAGGTCAAGGATCACCACGCTGCTGGACCCTGCTGCGGATCTCTGGCGGTCGTAGAACGGCAGGCTTCCCGCAGGACAGTCAGCAGCGGACGTGTAATCATCAGACGAGGTGGCGGGGTCGGATGGGAGCCCGATGACATCGCGCATGAAGGTCGCGAGTGCACGCTTCACGTTCGGTAGTCCGCAACCACGTGGCCCCAAGAGGAACTCGAATCGCGGATCAGCCAAGAGCCGGTCTATCCGGAGCAGCATCGTCCCGCAGTAATCGCGCGCTCTTGCACCGCCGGACTCCTGACGCTGCAATACTTGTTCGAGGCTGAACGCTCTGAAGCCCACCAGGCTGAAGTGCGAAGGCGCGTCAGCCGACTGCCCCAACACAACGTTGTTCGCAGCTCCTTGCCGAATACCAACAATGGACTCAGCCAGACTACGTACTGTGCCAGTCAGTGCTACTCGGTCATCTGCCGGCAAGAATTCCGGGTACTCTGTGCCGTCCTTGCCGACACTGATGTGTTTGCTGGCGAGATTGGAGATCGCATCAAGTGCTTTGTCGACCTCACCGCGCGCAAGCCCGGCTGCAGCCAGACTCTCCCATTCTTGGTCAAGATCCGCGTCGCCTATTCTCCTCTTGAGGCCCTGCGCCAAGTCCCTAATCTGGCGAGATGCCTTGTCCCCCGCAAGCGCGAGAATCCTGTTCAGCTCGAGTGACAGTTCCTCTAGCAGGACAGCGCCGCTGGGCTGACTCGTAGCCGTGTTCCTGGCCAGCCGGAGCGCCTCCAACAGGACCGGCCGTTGGACGCCTTCTTTCGCTCGAAACAACCTCGCGAAATCCTCCGAGCTGAGGAGCCAATACGGAATGACGAGATGTTCGGCGTCGCGTTGGTCCGACGGCACGTATAGCGACTTCCAGCGTCCAGCATCCTGCCAGCCATCACCGACCTGCTTCTGGAAGGCATCTCGATACTCCCCATTTGTGTCCAGAATGACGAAGTGAGCGCGCTGAACACGTTCGTCGCTGAGAATGGCCTGGATGATGGTGGCGACGGTGCATGACTTGCCCGAGCCGGTGCTACCCAGGACGGCGAGGTGTTTCCCGAACATCGCGTCGGGATCGACTCGCACAGCATGTCCCTCGAGGACCGCGGACTCGCCAATCTCTACGCAGAACCCGGGACCGGCCCCATCGCCGCCACCCGCGACGTCGAACATGGCACCGATGTCATCACGTGCCGCCAGCAGCACAGGATTGTCCAGAATCGGGAATGTGGCGATGCCCTGCTTGAACCGGCCAGCCTCGATTGAGCCGATAAGGGTTGCCTTCATGATGCGACGCGCCGACGGAAGGGTGACCATCGTGCGGTCTGCCCTCAGCTCGGCTTCCTCAGTCAGAGAGACTCGCGTGACCATTGCCACGAGTCTTCGGGCACCTACCGGCATCACAACATACGAATTGATGCGCCCGATCTCCTCAACGCCCTCGAAGGTCGAGCGACTGAACGACTTCAGGTCCTCATTCAGCTCGATCGTCACCTGAGCGGTGTCAACGGCGACCACCCGCCCGATCTCGAAGTCGCTAGGCATCAGGATCACCCTCGCGTTCGGCCTTCGGCGTCGACTTGTCGGCTCCGAGAGCACGCCACGTCTCGTGGACCTTGGCCTGTATCTCGTCCTCCCTCAAGTCCGGTAACGCATGGCGCACGAAGCCCGCAAAGGTGCCCAGCGTCATACCCGAGAGAATCCAAACCCGGGAATCATCGAGTTCGCGAAGTCGAATGGCGAAGTCACTACCGGGACTCGGATCGACGATTACGAGCGTGAAGCTCGGGACAGCAAGAGCTTGACGGATGATGGCGTTCACATGCTCGTCCCCGAACCCATAGCCGATGACGAACAGAGTGGACTGAGGTCGCACGACGGAAGCAGCGAAGCGCCGGAAGAGTTCGGCGTACGGCATGCCGAGAACCTCGCCGAACTTCGATGGAGTCGGGTAGATGAGCGGGCATTCGGACTTGGGCTCTGGCCAGGCAGCGACGCCGTACGGGTTGTCGAGCCCAAGCTCCTCGGAGCTCCACGTCAGCGAGCCATGCAGCTTGTAGAGATGCAGCACGCGGTCGTATCTATGGACGCGGCCCTCAGTGGTCTGCGCAGGGAAGTACAGATCCTGGTCGTATGTCTCTGGACGAAACACTCGCTTCAGTGTGCCGCTGAAGCCGTCGACTAGGACAACCCCTTCGGCATCAGCAGCCTGCTCAAGGAGCGTGTCGTAGTTCAGAGTGAAGATGCTCGCCCGTCTCAGATTCAACGGGCGAGTAAGCACTTTGCGGCAGAACATCCGAAAGGCGTGCAGACCAACCTCCTTGCCCTCGATTGGAAGGCGCACGGTGGCGGCAAGCGTCTTCGTTGCGTACTCAATCGCCTTCTGCAAGTCGTCGGTACTTGCCTCGAACTCCACATGGTCGGTAGTGACACGCAGAGCGCCACTTCCGGGATGTCCGAGTGCACTGCGCCAACGGTAGAGCTGGCTCACGACCTCCTCGTAGTTCGCCTGCAGTGGTGCTGCGTCATCGAAGTTGATCTGGCGCCGAGTTACCGCGTCCGCGTCCGTCGGCGCACCTGCTTCGCCAGCCGAGACTTCTTCGACGGCGCGGTAGAAGTGCAGCAGCCAATCGTCGACCTGAGGCGGCTCCACGCCCTGCACTCCCGCGCCCAGCAGTCGTTCCTCGATCTCCTTTGGAACGGACCCGAAGAGCACGCCACCGCAATCCTTCGACACCCCTGCTCCGAAAAGGAAGGACACGGCATCTGTCTTGAGCAGCGTCCCGATGCGAACCTGGAGCCTCTTGATCTCCTCAGTCCAGTCGTCATCCAGCGCCCGCTGCTGTTCTTCATCAAGCTCCCCTTGATAGCGCTCGCGTACCCTCTGCAGTTGGTCCGCGCCACCAACGACAAAGACCGCATCCTTGAACCCGGCAGCCGGCGGATTGCCTTCGATATGGTCCGTCATGACGGAGCCCCCTCAACGAGTTGTCGATTGGCTGACATCACCACAACACCACATGCCCGCAATCGTCCAGCAGCGATGTCGGCGTCGCCTCCGAGCGCCCCGGCTCCTCGCCGCGTTCGCGCGCCGCGATCTCGTCGAGGAGCT
>FWPV01012501.1_pt1 | contig 13067 bp, 9 predicted proteins | sample 2228371 | NCBI WGS metagenome assembly FWPV01 (sample SAMEA103939776, study PRJEB20133) | metagenome | reverse complement strand
CAATCCTTTAGCTATGGATGCCGGCGACGACGACACTCCCCCTAATATGGATTTTGGTCCGGTTCCCGAGCGCCAGCGCTGCGTCCTTTTTTATCACCACAAAATGGCGGGCACTTTCCCGCTGTGCCAAATACATCCGGACTTTTTCCCAAAGGAACCCGAAATCCTTAGGATTTTCATAAACGATGAAGGCATACGTCGCGAATCTTGGGTCAGCCGCCCGTCTAATTTGATTTATGGAATGGCCGATTGGTACCAAAATATGCCAGTTTCAGGAGCGGTATTTTACTTGGAACCTTCACAGAAAGACGGAGAATATCGTTTCATTTATGAAGGAGAAACCGATCCGCTTGTCCATATTCCTGAAGGAAGGCTTCTAGACCTTTTGAAAATAAAAGACGATCCTCAGACCGCTGAGATCAGCACTTTTGAATTGATAACGAAAATAATGGCTACCCAGAGGGATGCCGCGACGTTCATTACGCTGCTAACCGAAGTCAACCTCATCCGCAGGGTGCCGCGCAGGCTTGTTGCGTCCATTCTCAGTTCCTATCATTGCTTCCACCAAAAAGCGAAAGGCGAAGTCTGGCTGTTGGACGAAAGCAAAATAAGCCAAGGATTCGAGCGTAATAAACGCAAATATGTAGCCAAGGTATAAAATCAGGATTTCAGGACTAAATGAATCAAGTAAGAGTAAGATTCGCTCCAAGCCCTACCGGCTCGCCTCATATCGGCAATTTCCGCACAGCCGTCTTTAACTGGCTTTATGCAAGGCATACCGGCGGCAAGTTTATATTGAGAATAGAAGACACCGATAGAGAACGCCTCATCCCCGGTTCAATCGACGAATTAATTGCATCACTGAAATGGCTCGGGTTGGACTGGGATGAAGGCCCCGAAGTCGGCGGAAACTTTGGCCCATACATACAATCCGAACGTACCGAGATTTACAAAGAACACGCCGACAAACTCGTTGCAAAAGGGCTGGCTTATCCTTGTTACTGCAGTCCTGAAAGGCTCGCCGAAATGCGCAAACAGCAGGAAGCCAGAAAAGAATCGTATGGTTATGACCGCCGCTGCAGGTATTTAACAACAGAAGAAAGGCAAAAGTTTGAAGAACAGGGCACAAAGCCGGTAATTCGACTTGCAATCCCAACTGAAGGCTCAACCGCTTTTTACGACGAGGTGAGAAAAGACTACGTCACTTGGGAAAACAAGCTTCTGGACGACTTCGTGATGCTCAAATCGGACGGCTTCCCGACTTACCACCTAGCAAACGTGGTGGATGATCACCTGATGCAGATTTCCCACGTAATAAGGGCCGAAGAATGGATATCTAGCACACCTAAACACGTGCTTCTTTATCAGGCTTTCGGATGGGAACAGCCGAAATGGGTCCATGCCCCAATTTTACTCGGAGAAGACCGCAGTAAATTGAGCAAGCGGAGCGGAACAGCTGTTTCGTTCTCGGAATACGTAAAAAACGGATACCTTCCCAATGCTCTTTTCAACTTCCTTGCTATAATGGGCTGGTCCGCCGGCGAAGACCGTGAGATTTACACGCGGGAAGAACTTATCGAAAAATTCGACATCACCGGTATAGCAAGCCACGCCGCCGTTTTCGATATCCAAAAGCTGCAGTGGATGAATGGAGAATATATTCGCTCTATGCAGGTTGAAGATCTTGCCCGTAGCATATTGCCGTTTCTCCAAGAAGCCGGCTTTATGCCAGATCCAGCTTCGGAGAGCGATATGGAATACCTGAAATCGGTAACAGCGCTAATTCAGGAACGCATAAAGCTTCTTTCAGAAGCCCCAAAAGCCTGCGAGTTCTTTTTCGGCGAACGTTGCCAATATGATCCTAAAGCTGTCGAAAAATCTCTTTCAAAACCAGGAACTCGTTCATTACTCGACGCTGCCGCAAGCAGTCTCGAAGCATTAAATGAATGGACATTGGATTCAATCGAATCTGCTATTCGCCTTGCTGGAGCTTCTGTTGGAGCGGAAGGAGGCAAAATCATCCATCCTGTGCGCGCCGCAATTACCGGGCGCACCTCAGGCCCGGGTCTTTTCGAAAGTATCCTGGTTTTGGGCAAGGAACGCTCGGTTTTGCGCTTGCGTGAAGCTCCCGCCTTGGAATGATTCTCTTATCAATTTAACTTTTGATAAAAATAAGGAGTCTCTGAAATGAGCAACGCTATTGAATTGACTGCCGATAACTTCGAAGAACAAGTCATTAAATCGGCTACTCCAGTGCTGGTCGACTTTTGGGCCACAACTTGCGGACCTTGTCTTGCGCTGGCTCCTGTCCTCGATGCTATCGCAGAAGAACGAAACGGAAAAATGATTCTGGCAAAAGTAGATGTTGGAGTCCATCGCGCACTCGCAGCCAAATATGGCGTGATTAGCATTCCAAGCCTACTGCTTTTCAAGAACGGTGAGGTGGTCGAAAGGCTCGTCGGGCTTAAGCCGAAAGAAGAAATATTGAAAAAATTGGACCCTCACCTTTAAAAAGTTTTTAATTAAAAATACATTGAGCTTGAAAAAAAAAATTAACATCTTCTTGCTTAATTTATTTACCATTTTCTTTTTACAAAAAGGACAGAAATCGCAACTTATGAAAATTTAAGCAAGTTTGAAAAAGGAGTCCTAAAATGTCGTATCAGGACGGTTGGTCAGCAATGAATCTCGAGATGCCGAGCAGAGTCCCTCGCACTGAGTATTCCGCCAGTGTGCATTGGGAATTGGTAAAAGCAGTTACCGGAATAGACGTGTCTGTCGAAAGCCCTCCTGAAATACAAATACGCGCTGAGCGTGAGTTTGTAAAGGCGTGGAACTACGATTTCGTATGGTCCACCTTAATTGGCGCGCAAGTTTTTGGTGAAAAAAGAACTTCAATGGGCCATGCTGTATACGCCGCAGGCGGCACTGACTGGGATGAAAACATCTTTTCAGCTTTCAAAGAACCGGAGGAGGTTTTAGCATTCGATCCTTGGGAAGCTTTTGGCCCAATTGACAAATCCGATGCCGCTAAAGTTTTCGAACAGCACTACCAAGCTCAGGTCGCGGCATATCCCGATACCGTGAATATGACTGGTATTTACATTACTCTCATTTCCGGGCTAATAGATCTCTTTGGTTGGGACTTATTGCTGATGGCTGCAGGTCTGGACGGCGAAAAATTCGGCCAAGTTGCGAATAGATATTCTTCTTGGATTCAGCAATACTTCGATGCATTGGCAGATGCAGACGTACCTGTAGTTATGATCCACGATGATATGGTTTGGACATCAGGCGCTTTTCTCCACCCAGATTGGTATAGAAAATATGTTTTCCCGAATGTCAAAAGGCAGCTGGTGCCATTGGTGGAGTCTGGGAAAAAGATTCTGTTTACGTCTGATGGCAACTACACCGAGTTTATAGACGATATTGCCGATTGCGGAGTGAACGGGTTTGTTATGGAGCCGTCAACGGATATGCAATACGTTGCAGATAAGTATGGAAAAACTCATATCTTTGTCGGCAATGCGGATACTCGCATACTACTCACAGGGACAAAAGAAGAAATTCGCGCGGAAGTAGAAAGGTGTATGCAAATAGGTAAGCAATATCCAGGCTTCTTTATGGCTGTGGGCAATCATATTCCACCCAACACTCCGGTCGAAAACGCCTTATACTACAACGAAGTATATGAGGAATTGAGCAAGCGCTGATCAAGGACCTAGGCTGCAAATTGTTGCCTTATATTGACGGCAGGCACTGTAAAAAAACTTCTCAAAGTTCATTCAGCCGGAATCTGAATCTTAAAGACCTTTCCCTTCAACCAATTTAGGGAATATGATAATGATTCGTCTTGCGTTTCCCGCCTTCGTTAGCGTAAGTTGGCTCAATAATTGGATGGGATTGAATTGCCTATGCGCCGTTCAGACCGGGAAATCACGGACAAAAAAGAAATATATGAAATAATTAAATCGTCGCAAGTATGCCATTTAGCATTTGCGCAGGGCGGCCATCCTTATATAGTGCCGCTTTGTTTTGGCCTTCACGAAAATACCTTGTATTTTCACAGCGCCCCAGAAGGACGCAAAGTCGATTTGCTGCGCCAAAACCCTGAGGTCTGCTTCGAGTTCGACACCGGATGTGAATTGGTGCTATCCGATGATCCTTGCCGCATAGGAATGAACTACCGCAGCGTAATCGGTTTTGGCGAAGCCCAAATCGTAACCGATCCGGAGGAGAAAAAAACCGCTTTAGAGTCAATAATGCTTCAGTATGTGGGCAAAACTGCCGTATTCCCTGAGGAAGCATTGAACCGGACTCTGGTATTCAAGGTTGATATAAAAGAAGTTACAGGAAAAAAAGCGCAGCGGTAAGCTGCGCTTAGAATATTTGCGTTTTTGGTATTTCCAGATCTTTACGCCAATCCCATTTTTTCGCGGACTTCCGCCATAGTCGCCTGCGCAATTTTTCTGGCTCGGTTAGCACCGTCTGCGAGAATGTCTTTTACCATTTTAGGCTTGCCCACGAGTTCGTAGTACTTCTCCCTAATTGGCCGCAGCGCTTCTATCATGTCCTCTGCAAGCTGTTTTTTTAAATCACCATAACGTAACGTTCCTGCTTTATATTCCGCTTTCATTGCTTTGACGACTTCTGGCGGTGAAAACTCACCCAAAAGCGTGAACAAATTCGCAACGCCGGGGCTCATCTTTCCTCCCGGCAACGGACCGGCGTCAGTTACCGCCCTCATAACCATCTTCTTTATGACCGCAGGTTCTTCAGCAAGGAAAATGGCGCTCCCTTCAACGCTTTTGCTCATTTTCTGGGTCGGGTCTGCTAGCGACATAACTCGCTTTGCAGTTGAATATGCGATTTCCGGAAGAGGAAATGTTTCTCCGAAAGTGACGTTGAACTTGCCAGCTATATCGCGAGCCAACTCCAAATGTTGCTTTTGATCCTCCCCCACAGGGACCAAATCTGCTTTGTATAGGATTATGTCTGCCGTCTGCAAAATGGGATAGCTAAACAATCCCGCATTTATATGTTCCTTATCTAATCTTTTAGACTTGTCTTTGAATTGGGTCATTCTACTAAGCCGCCCCACAGAAGTCATAGTGGTAAGCAGCCAGCACAGTTCGGTATGCTCGCGCACGTCGGATTGGACGAAAATAATCGCGACTTCAGGATCGAGTCCGCAAGCCAAATTCATCGCCGCCGCATCCATTATTCTTTTCTGAAGGTCTTTAGGATCATATGGTACTGTTATAGCGTGCAAGTCGACGATGCAAAATATGCTTTCGTGTTCGTATTGAAGGCGCGCCCAGTTTTTCAAAGCGCCGAGGTAATTTCCAATATGCAGACCCCCGGTAGGCTGTATTCCTGAAAAAATCCGGTGTTTAGTTTCGTTCTTACCTGTCATTCACTCATTTCTCCATTGCCTTTTCATTATTCAATTATTGGCACTCCGCATCCTTCCATTACTGTCACCTGTTAGGAAGACCGGTTTTATCTTACCGATAAACTTGTTGTTTTTCCATACCCCACAGCTTATGGAAAACTATTATCGGGATGAAGAGAGTTTCGACGGGCGAAGTGATCCGCGCCTCATTTTAAAGGCGACTTCCAATTCAAATTAACACCAAATTAATCACAGGCGGTTAAATGTGCCGACTTGCTTTGATCGTCGTTTCCACTCGAGCATTACTCTCACTGCGTCCTAGGAGAGGTATAAAACCAGTGCTACGCAATATTTACACTGGCATATCAAGCTCATCAATTATTTGGAGAGCTTTAAACATTTTACTTATTGCATTTTCATTGGCAGCCCTGCCTGCCACGTGTTTTTCTGGCGTTCCAAAAGCGGGCTCGTTGTTGACCGCTTACGTCACCGCAACTTACCTTGACCCTACCACAGGTCAAATTCGAACAATATCATCGAATAACGCCGTAGTCACGGTTTCCCAGATAGCTGGTGTAACCCTTTCATCTGGAACCGCTATCATAGATGCAAAACAAAACAACAAAGCTTGCGCATCCATTTCTGTGATAAACGACGGAAACGGTAAGGACAGCTTCGATCTCAGTTGCCAGTGCCCTGCTGAATGGATGGCGCAATTATATTCGGACATAAATTCAGACGGATTGTATCAAGCCGGCGAACCTCTCTCCAATGTTGCGTCTTCCTTGGAACCCGGACATCAAACGAAGTTCGTTCTTGTTGTGACCGCTCCTCCAAACACGCAAATATTGGAAGGAAATGTGGAGGTCACTGCCCTTTCGAGGTTTGATCACCAAACTTCAGGTTCTGTTTCTATCTCATTTAATTTTGAGCCCTCCAATCGCGCCCCGGAACTATATAACCCAGTCCTTTTACAGGAAGGCCAAAATATACTCTGTGGCATCACTTATCGTGATTTGGATGGCGAAATGCCTTCGGACGGCTGGCCTGTGCTTTGGGTCAACAATCCTTCCGAGAAAGATTTCGAGGGCATCGTTACCGATATTCAAGGAAACATCATCATTGACGACACCGCAAACTGGACGCCCGGCCAATTTCGAGGAATGCCTGTCCAAATAGAATCCTTAACCCACTCTGATGGCGTTGTTTACAGTGTTATTGAAAATACTGAAATTGCTTTATTCGTCAATGGATCGCCTCAAGATGACGGAGTCATCCCAGGCTCGCAGTTCAAATTACAGCAAGTTTCTCTTAAAGGCTTGGGAAATGATTATTCTGCTGGTGTGCAGTATGAGAACAGGATCTTTGCCTCCCCTTATGTGAGCCAAGCGCATTTTAGCGTTGTCAGCCAGCAGCAATATCGCGGACAAACCGTTTACGCTTATGCCAGATACCCTGAATCTGGCGAGCTTTCCGTTACCGTATCTACGCCGAACTCCGGCAATGCGCCTCCCATCTTGCGAGACGCAGTTGTGAATCCAACAGAAGCCTCTGAAAATGGCTCTATAAACTTATCAGTGAAATATATAGATGCAAACAATGATCCGCCATCGGTTAATACCGAACGCAACGGCTATATTTGGGCGGTTGTGAATGGTTATCCGATACCGTTCACGGAAACTGCAGGTTCAAACTTTGCCGAAGGAGTAACCTATTCGCTAACACTGGAAAACTATCCAATAGGCGTGCATAGAGTATATTTTGTTGCTAGCGATGGAAAAGCTCGAGTAAGGTTCCCTGAAAACGACTCAATTTTATTCCGCGTGAATGCAAAGCCATCCTTGCGGAATCCAAGTGTTACACCATCGGTCGGTAGCGAAGCAAGGCTTTTCAATTATTCTGTCATTTATAGCGACCCGGACGGCACTCCGCCGAGAGAAGTAACCCTCACTGTTGATTCAAAAAAATTCTCTTTGTTTAAAGATGCTTTGGGCGGCAACGACTACCGTTCAGGTGTCAAATACAGCATAAATTTGCGTGGGAGGGATATTGGGCTCGGTTCTCATACATTCCAATTCTCTGCTTGCGATGGAATAGAGAATGCGCTTGAAACGCCTGTGCCGCCTTTGCCCGGTCCAATAGTCACGCCCAATACCCCGCCGGTTCTGACTAATGGTACATGCAATCGCAGCAGTGGAACGACAAAAACACCATTTAAGTTTTCGGTAATTTATCAAGACGCTGAAGGTGATCCCCCGGCTTATGTTTACGCGGTGCTTTCCAACCACCAACCTATTCTGCTCGTGCCTGAATCTTTGGATGGAATCAACTTTCAAGCGGGAGTGCAGTATTCCGCCGTTGCATATCTGGAACCAGGCAAGTATTATTATAGATTCGAAACATCGGATTCACTTGCAACCGTCGTCTATCCAGCAATTGGCTCTTACTGCGGTGAAATAGATGTTTACGCCCTTTTTGAGACTCGAATAGTGTTCGATAAAAACCGCTATGCAATTGGCGAACAGTGCGTCTTATCTGGACAAATACAGCCTGCAATGCCAGCGCATTTCGGGGTCTCTCTATCTGATCCTGAAGGTGTCACAAGGCACTATCAAATAAACACCGGCGCGGATGGCCGCTTTGCAATCGATTTTCTTCCCGAAATAACCGGTCCTTGGTATGCCTATGCCAACTGGGAAGGCACAGATATCTTTGCTCCTGCAGTCGCAGAGGAATGGGTTCTTGTTGGCGGGCCGGCGCTCGTGACATCGGGGCTTCAGATGATAGGCATCCCTTATGAACCAGTCAATAAAACGCCTCTCGGCGTGTTCGGAAGCAATCCGCCTTTCCTTCTTGCTAGGTGGCTTCCTAATGAATCTCGATATGCCGTTTTTGACACTACCGGCAATTATCGTTCGGATGTTTTCTTTCCGGAAATCAACGCAGGTTGCGGTTATTGGTTCGGTTCACAGCAACCAAAACTAATACTTCCTGTGGGCAGGCTTGTCAACCAGGAATCTGAATATAAAGTCCAATTGACCGCAGGATGGAATCAAGTCGGCTATGTCTTCTTAAAACCCTCGCCTTGGGGAGAAACCAAAATCATTGCGGATGGAGTGGAATACACCTTGAGCGAGGCTTTCGACGCAAGAATAATCCACATTTACACCTGGACTTACGACGGCACAGTCCGGAGCTACAGGGTTGTTCATCCTTCACTGCCAGGAATCGAACGCAACCTTCAGCCTTGGCGCGGTTATTGGGTATATGCTTGGCGCAACTGTGAATTGGCATTGCAACCACCGTCGACGGCAGATCAATCGCTCCAATTCGCCGCCGCCGAAATACAACCTGCCGCACAATTTAATGGAGATTGGCAAGTTCGGATATCTGCGCGCCTTAAACCGGATAATCCTATATCGAAAGATATTGACGAATATTCCGATATGGACAATTTCATAGGGGTCACTTCAGTGCCGGCAGGCAATATTCCCAGTCCTTCGTATAACAATGGATATGTGGACCTTTATTTCAGCGATTATACCGATTTGGCCCCTTCATCTCGCTATGCATCTGACTTCCGGCCTGCATCCCGTATTGGACAGCCGTGGGATTTCTTAGTCGAAAGCGACTCCTCAGGCGAATGCGCTATATCTTGGGATGGAATCAATTCAATTCCGAACATTAAACTCATTCTTACTGATATGGAAACAGGCAGTTCAATAGAAATGCATAAGAACAATAGATACGTTTATAGGCACAAGCAAGGACAACTCAAGCCATTCAGGATATCGATCGCCAAATAACTGATAATATTTCCAAGTTGATAAAATCAATCGACCTATAAATCCATACTAGGCTCAAATCCATCATAAAATCAAGCCGCATCAGTGCAATTGAGCATCGATGCGGCTTTTTCGCTACTTTTCAAGTATGAAATAAGCTTTAAATAACAAAAGATATCCCAATATGCATATATAATTATCCAATATAAAACTCTTACAATTTCAAGTTAGCGCGAGAGCCGACCTTCACGTTTCATAGCCTATTTGTTCTCAAGGTGATAAATGCTGCAGGTTATTCTGGTCAATTTATCATTATTAGCTGTTGTTATAGTCGCATATGGGGTAGGGGACACCATATCAAAAGGCGGCCGCCGGCAATGGACGTCCTTATTGGAGCGTTTCATATTCGGATGCTCAATTGGCTTAGGCATCCTTTCTTACAGCGTATTTTTTCTGGGAATACTCGGCATTCTTCATTTGTGGGCAATAGCGACTATTCTTGCTGCGGGCGCGTTGGTTGGCGGAAAAAGTATTGCCTATCTTTTAAAAGAACTAGTTCCAAAAGTTGAGCTGCGGTCAGGATTGCCAAAAAAAACCTCCAAAGTGCTTTTGGCGTTTTGTCTTTTTTCGCTAGCGTCTTTCACGATGATTAGCGCTATGGCTCCACCAAATGCAGGTGATTGGGACAGCCTAGCGTACCATCTCGCTATTCCAAAGCTATATCTAGAAGCTCAACGGATCTACGAGATTGGCTTCTCTTCACATTCAAATTTCCCGTTTACAATGGAAATGCTTTATACAATAGGCCTTGCACTTAAAAGCACAGCCCTCGCGAGGCTGTTCCACTGGCTCACTGGAGTACTTTGCTGCGGAACGGTCTTTCTGTTGGCGAAACGCCACCTAAACACATCGGGAAATCTGGCGTTATTGATATTTGCCGGCATTCCGCTCGTAGCTTGGGAGGCTACTCTTGCATACATAGACTTAGGCGTCGCGCTATTTTCACTGCTGTCTGCCTATTCAATACTCAATGCGATTGAATCCCGACAACGCGTCTGGTTCGTATTTTCTGCCGTATTCGCCGGATTGGCAGCCGGCACAAAAATGACTGCCCTTTCGACTCTCTTCATTTTTGCTTTATGGGTAGGAATCGAAACATTGATTTTAAGTAAAAAACTCCCATCCTCATTAATAGCTGCGTTTCTTTACACAGTTTTGGCTCTCGTCGTAGCATCCCCTTGGTACTTGAAATCGCTTATCTGGACGGGGAACCCCGTCTTTCCCTTCTTCTATAATATTTTCGGTGGAAAAGGCTGGAATGCCGATCTCGCTGAAATGTATCGAATATCACAACTGCAATTTGGAATTGGCACAGACTGGATCAACTTGATTAAAATGCCTTATGCTCTCGCATTTCATCCAGAGCGTTTTTATGACATACCGAACCCGATGGCCGCTATCGGAATTTCATTTATTGTCGTATTGGTGATTATTTTCCGTCTGCGGGTAGTCCAAAATGCCTCATACATCCGGCTTCTGGTCATATGTTTTGTCCAAGCGTTCACGTGGTGTTTCTTAACCCAGCAGTCGAGGTATCTTTTGCCCGCTCTAGCCATTTTCAGCCCAGCGGCCGCATATGCCATATTATGCCTTTCGCCGTCAAAACTTCTCCGGTGGTTTTTGATTGGTACTGTGGTCATTCAATTTATATGGACTCTCGGCCTACAAGGTTTAATCGGCGTCTCAAACATTCCTGTTGTTTTTGGGCTTCAGCCTAAAGATGAATACTTATCGCGCACGTTGGATAACTATGAAGCAATTAAGTTTATCAATGAAAAACTGCCCGAGAACGCGCAAGTAGTCTTGTTCGGCGATACCCGCGGGTTTTATCTAAACAAAAAATATTTTTGGGGCGACCCCGTCCATAATGCAATTATCCCATATAATCGCCTCGGATCCCCATCGGAACTTGCCGAGTTTTTGCTAAACCGAAATTATGAATATGCTTTAGTGAACGAACGCTACTTAGGGCAAGCTCCTTGGGCCCCGCCACAGGCTGCCGGGCTAGTTCGTGGAGCTATTGATGAAGGCATCTTTGATCCATTGCTTAAAGATTCGGGCCCGGTCAACGTTTATAAGGTGATCAGGGCGCCTTTGGAGCCTTTACAATGAAAGTCAGCGTCATAATTCCGGCTTTTAATGAAAGCGCGACAATAGAAGAGACCATCCGCCATGTCAAAGCCGCTCCCGTGGAAAAAGAAATAATAGTCGCCGACGATGGTTCAACAGACGGCACAGCGGAAATAGTGGAACGCATTGAAGGCGTCACCCTCGTCCGTAACGAAAAAAATGCCGGCAAAGGATTGGCAATACGTAAAGCGCTCCCCTATGCTAATGGCGACATCATCCTAATTCAAGATGCCGATCTGGAATACGACCCCCAAGATTATCCCCAGCTTATTGCCCCCATTTTAAATGATGAAGCGGACGTCGTTTACGGCTCCAGGTTCCTCAGAGGCCGACCTCATATGAAGCTGCCAAATCTCATTGCAAACAAAATATTTGCTTGGACCGCCACAATTCTTTACGCAAAACGCGTTACCGATGAAGGCACTGCCTACAAAGCTTTTCGAGCTGAACTCCTCAAGAATCTTGACCTGCGATGCAAACGCTTCGAGTTTTGCCCCGAAGTAACTGCTAGGCTACTAAAACGCGGAATACGTTATAAAGAAGTCCCAATAAACTACACTCCTAGAACTGTCAAAGAAGGCAAAAAAATAGGATTCTTAGACGGCCTCGAAATACTATGGGCGCTAATAAAATACCGCTTCAAAGGTTAATTTTCAAAAAACTTATTTCATTCCGCATTTGATGCTAGATGAATCAAGCCGGCGAACATCATTAAAACTTGATTTTAGAATCGCATTGTTGAAAAGGCATAAGCTTGGAAATTATTCTCTATCCACGTAAAAAGCTGGTTATTCCATCGAAGCGACATACCTTTTTGGGTCATTTGCCGCCGAGCCCAACTCCACGAAGGCAAAACAATCACATAGGTATAACTTTTAAAATGTGCATTAAAATACAAGCATTTCCGGAGGCGAATAAATGCTTTCACTCAAAGCCAAGGATATAATGACCCGCGACGTGATATCGATCCGCAAAGGCGCATCTATAGAACAGGCAGTCAAATTGATGGCGGAAAACCACATAAGCGGCCTCCCGGTCGTAGATGTTGATAACCGCGTTGTAGGCGTCATTACGGAAAACGACGTGCTCCTCAAAGACCAGATCCAAGTTCCCCATCCAAGAATGGCGCTTTACGGTTGGTATGTAGTGCCAGATGAGCTCGTGGCGGAAGCCTATCGCAAAGCCCGTGGAATAAGGGTCGAAGACGCGATGAGCGAAAAGATAATTTCATTCGACGAAGAATCATCCGTCACCGACATCGCCCGCGTAATGGTGGAAAGAAAAATCAACCGCGTTCCCATCACCCGCGACGGAAAATTAGTTGGAATAGTCAGCCGCGCCGACATCATCCGCGCAATGGCTAACCAAATGAACTCCTATTGAGGAAAAGCCCTTCTTTAAATCGGTTGGTAGCTCCTGAAACAGAGGATTTACAATCTTATTTTAGGACCCCCTAAGCGAAAAAACTTGTAAAATTGACATAGAAAACATTCTCAAGCGCAAGGGGGGTCCGCAAAATAAGTTGTAGTTCCCCCGTGTTCTCCGGTGTGCTATAATGACAAGAGTAAGTCGCTGTCAAGCAAGTCGGTTGTAGTTCCCCCGTGTTCTCCGGTGTGCTATAATTATTGGTGGCGGTAGAGTTGCTATTCCTGGTTGTAGTTCCCCCGTGTTCTCCGGTGTGCTATAATCACAATATG
>FWPV01012500.1_pt1 | contig 13068 bp, 10 predicted proteins | sample 2228371 | NCBI WGS metagenome assembly FWPV01 (sample SAMEA103939776, study PRJEB20133) | metagenome | reverse complement strand
ACATAGATACACGGCTATACTTAGTGCATATGGGATAACTATATATATTTAAATCTATTATGCACTTTTTGTTTACCTATGACTGTCGAACACAGGTATAGTGTTATGTATTATAGGAGTTATTAATTAAAAATTCATTATGATAAAATTTGTACAAAATTAAATAAGCTTATTGTATATCATTAAATTATCTTCCAAGACTCTAGAAAAATCATATTTAAGTTCTGCTAAACTCCTATTTGTTGATCCAATCTTCTGGATTAATTCGATGTTTTGCACCTGCTTAAGTACCATTGATAATTTAGCAATATCACCTGGATTAATAAGAAATCCATTAACCCCTTCAGTTATAATTTCAGGTATGCTACCCACTTTTGATGAAATAACCACCATGCCAGATGCCATAGCTTCTAAAATAGATATTGGTTGACCTTCACCATAAGATGGTAATAGGAAAATATGGCTCTCTTTAAAATGTTTTATTTTATCTTCTTCATTGATCATGCCCATAAAATTTACTTGATTAGAAATATTTAGATTAAAAGCAATTTTTCTCATTTCTTCAATCTCACCATCACCGACAAATGTAATAATAAAATCTTGTACTTTTATTTTAGCTTTTGATAGGGCTTCTAAAATATCTTTTACTCCTTTATGCTGCCCCACATGCCCTGCAAAAAGTGCACGTAAAGGCTTTTCATATTTCTTCTCATGTTTATATACATTTACATCTATACCATTATAAATAGAGAAAACTGAATTTGTAGTTAATTGCATAACAATTTTTTTTATCTGATCAGATAATGTAACTAAAATATTAGGAAAACGTAATGATAGTCTGATAAAAAACTTAGTGATATGACTAGATTCTTCAAAGTAAAATTTATCAAATGCATTATGAATATGAAGAATAGATTTGCACCATGCCAATCTTGCTAGTATAATAAATAATGTACTTCGCCACCAGCCCCAAAAAGAACAAGTATGAACATGTACAATGACATTTCTTTTTGTGATTAATTTAAAATAAAAATAAAAATAGTCGAAAAAACATAAAAATGCGAAGAACAAATTTGTCGGTTTCAAAATGCGTAGATAATTACGATCCTTTGATGATTTTCCAAAACGATATTTTTCAAATCGCGAAGTATTATACTTTACGACATTGAATCCTTCATTATCAATCAGCCGATTGAAAAGATTTTCAGAATAGCTCGCTATTCCTCCATAAGGTGGTGGGAAAGGACTGACAAGAAATACCCATCTCTCTTTATTGTGGGACATTAAGCACCTCCGGCATTTCGTTTTCTAATAGTTCTCTCAAGCCGGCTTCTAATGAATACCTTGGTTTAAAACCAGTGACCAATTGTAATTTAGAAATATCAGCACATAAATGAAGCCGATCCACTTTACGGATTCTTGTTTCATCTATTTTTAATTGCAATTCCCTTTTAATTATTTTTGAGAGTACAGCGACAAGATCGCTTACCGAATATTCAATACCCGTCCCTAAGTTAAGTATACAATCTTTTACCTCATCAAGCATAGCCATTCTAATAAGTGCAGATGAAACATCCTTAACATAAATATAATCACGTTTTGGTTTTATATTTCCGATTGGTATTTCTTCTTTATTAATATAATTTAGTAAATGAGGAATGATATGAGGATTAGTTTCTCTAGGGCCGTACACATTAAATAATCTAACATTTACGTAACTGATACTTGCTTCTTTACAATAACTACTAACTTGCATTTCATTAGCTGCCTTTGAAATTCCATAAATATCAATGGGAGAAACTGAAATAGACTCGTTAAGCTTTATATCTAATGGGGGATATACTGCTGCGGTGGAAATAGCAATTATTTTATTAGGTTTATATTTAGTGGCAGCCAACAAGACTTTTTGGGTACCTTCAATATTAACTCTAACTGTCTCGACCGGATTTTTATTACAATATGGAATATAATGCAGAGCAGCTAAATGAAAAATCAAATCAGCCTTAAATGTTAGAATTACTCGCTCTAATTTTCCATAATCTAGTATATCAATTTTCTCAAATACTATTCGATCATCATTAAGGTCCTCTATGTTTTCAATTTTACCATTGAATAGATTATCAATAATCATAACTTTATTAAGGCTTCTTAAATTAAGCAAATCACGAACTAATTGAGAGCCTACGAAACCTGCTCCACCTGTTACTATTACATTCATGTTATATTCCTATTAACTTATCTTGTTCGTTCCGATATCTGATTATTTTGGCTGGTATTCCACCAACAATGGTATTATTAGGAATATCAGTTACTACAACTGAATTTGCTCCAATAATTACATTATTCCCGACCTTAACATTTCCAATTATTTTTGCCCCTGTATAAATAACCACATTATTACCTATTCGCGGATAACCAGAACGATCCAAATGATTTACACCTATCGTAACTCCATTAAAAATAGTACATCCTTCGCCAATAACAGCTTGAGGAGCAATAACTATTTCAAATGGATGTGCAAATCTAATACCCTTACCTATCATAGTTGTCCTATCAAGATAAATACCTACCCTCTTACATATGATCTTATCAAATAAAAAGTAGAGAATTCTAAGCAATAAAACAAGAACGGGAATATTCATTCCATAAGTGTATCTCCCAAATCTATATACCAAACAAATATAAAAATTTCTAGAACTCAATAGAGCAAAAAATCTTATCAAAAAATAATTAGAATTGATCAACTTCAATTCTCTGTAAATATCTGCTTTTAGGTATTCAAACATGAAAAATAAAAGTCCTCATATTCTTTGACTCTCTTTGTTATGGCAAATTTTTCCAGTATCTGTAAACGCCCAACTTTTCCCATCCTCTCTCTAATTTCTGATTTTTCTATTAGTTTCAAAATTGCAGTAGCCATCTCTTCTGGACTTTGGGGTTTAACTAAAAATCCTGTTTCACCATCTATGATAATTTCTGGATTTCCTCCCACTTTAGTAGCGACGACCGGCACTTCAAGAGAAAGTGATTCTATAATAGAATTACATAATCCTTCATGAGTTGATGAGATAACCGTGCAAATTGACGTTCTAATATCATCATAAGGATTCTCTACCCAACCTTGGATAAAAACTGATTTCGATATATGTAGCCTATCAATTAGTGATTGTAAATCTTGCCTGAGCGGGCCATCTCCTATAATTTTAAATATTGTGCTAGGAGCTTTTTTTAATACTATCGCTGCCGCATGTATAAATGTTTTATGATCTTTCCATGGGCGTAATCCCGCAACGATAGTAACTATCGGGAAAGAACTTTTTTTAATATTACCAGTATTAATAATACTTTTCGGATCCTCTATACCGTTATAAATCACTTTTATACGATTTGGATGTTTTTTTATTTTTTGCACAGTTAATAGATATTTTTTTATAGCTTTTGCATTGACAATAATAAAATCTGACAATGGTAAAAGAAGCCAATCTAGAAAATAAAGCCAAATAGGTTTCCATACACCAAGAGAACGTTCGGAAAATATTGTACTTTTATTTCCTGCAACTATGACTGGAATTAGCCAATAACTTAGACATGAAATTAATTGAACAATGTCAAATCTCTCTTTACGCAGAAGATAAAAAAGTTTAAAAATTTTCGCTATTTTATTGGATGACTCAATAACAAATAATGTAAAACCTAATTTCCGTAATTTAATACCATATGGCTCAATATGTTTTGATAAGCAAATAATGGTAATATTAAATTTTTCCCGATTCATATGCCTAACTAATTCAAACAGTTGCTTCTCCGACCCACCATGAGATAACTGGCCTATGATAAATGCGAGTTTTATCATATATTAATCAAGCTTTTTTATCAATTCTTTTTTAAATGTTTCTACAACTTGATTAAGTTCAAATTGTTTTAATGCATTTTTTGCATTTATAATTAAATTATTCTGCAAATTTTTGTCATTCAAAAGTAATAATAAAGCATCTCTAATTATATCAATATTTTTCTCAAATACGCAATATGCACATCTTTCTTTTAATAAAAAATCAGCTAAAAAACAATCTCTAGGTAAAATCGCAAGAATAGGCCTCTGTGCTAATAAATAATCAATTGTTTTCGTTGGGAATATTGTCTGAATTTCTACCCTCGATTTGTCCGATTCAAAACTATGAGGTAATATCAAAACGTGAGCACTTTTCAATATTTCAAATTTACTTCCTTTATCCAGATTAGTATAATACTTGATAAAAGGTCCTTCAATACAATAATCTTTTAAGACATTTTTCGGTGTTGATGTAATGATATCCAAAGTTGCATCTTTTATCATCGAAATGCTTTTAATGGCTATTTGTAAGCTATCTAAGCAAGTTGAGTTAATTGTACCTGAAAATGCGAAATGATTCAATTTAACTTGAATTTCATTACTGTCAGTAAATTTGAAAAATGTGTGTTTTAATGTAGAAACAGATATATTTTGGTATTTTTTTTCATAAAAGTCTTTCAATCCATCATTTATAACAAATAAATGCTTCATCTTTGAAAAAGCTTTTTTTTGCAACCATTCAGAAAAACGATGATGTGGGTAATTTTCAACGTATGTATTGTGAAAATATAAAAACATTGGGCAATGCAAAAGATAAGCACAAATCAAACCAACCAACAAGAAAACCTCATCCGGATAAACAATTAATATTATATTACATTTTTTTTTAAAATAGTAAAAAATGGTTATAATTATCATTAATGGTAGTTGTAATTTAAAGAATAATCTTTCGCCTTTTACGCTGGGATTTAAGCGTATTGAGTTATAACATAAATATGATATTGAATCGTTTCCTCTAAAATTTCTTTTTCCAAGTTCATAAGAACCTATAATTGTTAATGAAGATGGATTGAATCCACGAGCCAAATTCGCTATGGTAATACTTGATCCTGTGTTTGAAGGAGGAACACTGCGACTCAATAATAATATTTTTAAATCTTTCTCAAGTAGTTTTAACAATGCAGTTTTCCTAATGAAGAGTATAATGATATTAATTTTTTTTCTTCTTCTTCCCAATTAAATTCATGTAAAGCAGCATATCTGCAATTATTTGACATTTCTTTTCTTAATTCAGCGGAATATAAAATCGAATAAATCGCTTTAATAACCTCTTTCTCATTATTTTCATCAACGGCAAAACCTAATTTATATTGATTCACAATTCTTTTAAAATAAGGACCATCGGTAGAAACAAAAGGCAAGCCGGCCATGATATATTCAAATAATTTATTAGGTGAAGATAAAAATAAACTTACATTACGATTTTTTTCGAATAAAAAAATTCCACAATCTCCACCCGCAAGATAATTAAAGATATCTTTATGCTCTACATATCCTAAATAGATGAATCTATTATGGACCTTTTTTCTAAAAGCTAACTCCTGTAATTTTTCCAAATATTTTTTTTCTCCTTTACCTATCAGAACAAAATAAATATTTTTATTCAACTTTGGTAAAATATTAATTACAGTTTCTAATCCTCTACCGGGAAAGAAAAACCCAGAATAAATCAACACTTTTGCTTTCTTATTATGAAGTAAAGTAGCATAATTCACTGGATCAATTTTAATAATCTTTTTAGGACAGTTACGTATGATAAATAGTTTCTTTACATGATAATTTTTTTCAAGTATTTCACCTATCAACTCATTTACTGTGATAACTGCAAATGCATGTGGCAATGTTAATTTTTCTAAAAGCTTGCGGTAAAAAATAATTACTTTCTGAACATATAGTGGTCCTGGTATTTGCAGGCCTGTGCTCAATTCATGTGAATCATATAGAAAGGGTTTATTTTTTATCATACTAACGATAAAACCCGCTAGTAATGTATCATAATCATGACAATGGTATACATCGGCTTTTTGTTTAGCTGCCTTTATTATTATTGAAAAAGTATCTACTATTAAAAATATTGGAGCAATAAATATTTTAAAAAATTTATGAATTGATACATTCCAAATTAAATGATTAAAATAGGAATGAAATTCTATAATTTTTTCTTTTATGAATGAACTTTTATCTTTCATAGAATAAATATTGGTTAATCCAAACCCACGTTGTCTTCTGCTAATGACAATAACATGAAATCCTCTTTTGTTAAGTGACTCAACTTCCTTTTTCACTCTCCAATCATCATGATAATTTTTTCGTAAAAGCATGCAAATAGTCATAAAATTAACCATATTGTTTTTTTCAGTTCATTTTTTCGGAGATAGAATTTTCATAATAATATATCCAATGATTAATTTTGTTGTAGATAGAAAAAGTAGTATTAACAAGAGATAAACCTTTTTGAATCATATAATTCTTTAAAGCCTTATCATAAATAATTTTTTCGCATTTTTGTGCTATATCACTAGAATCATTCGGATTAACGAATAAGACTGTTTGTCCATCAATTAAAAAATCTTTTGCTATTCCTACTGGGCTAGAAACTATAGGCAAGCCGCAAGATATTGCTTCAAGTAAAACATTCCCAAAACCTTCTTGTAGCGAAGAGAAAACAAAACAATCCGCACTTGTATAATAATATGGTAATTCATAATAATTTACACCATCGATCATTAAAAAATGATTCTCCAATTTGAGTTTATTAATTTCATTAAGTAATTGCTCTTTCAAAGCACCTTTGCCAATAATAACTAATCGTACATTTATTTTTCGTTTTATCATTATATCTACTGCATGAATTAATACTATTTGGTTTTTTATGTATATACATCCACCTATATTTAATAATAAAAAATCATGATTACCGCGTAGTTTATTTGCAATTTCTTCGTTTTTTCTACTTGGATTAAAAATATTAATATCAATTCCATTAGGTATTAAAATTATTTTATTTGTATCAGATATTATTTCACATGCTAAATTATACATATCATTACTCGCTACAGTAATATATTTTGCTTTTTCAGCGATAAAGGTGATTAATAAATCCTTCAATCTATTCACGCGCATTCCATAATGAAGTTTTTTATTATAATAAATATCATTACCTCTGGCTGAAATGATCAATGGAATATCATAATTTTTAACGGCCCAATATCCCGCCGTACAATTAGGACCAAACCAATGAGAATGAACTATATTAATATCATACAACCTTATTATTTCTTCTATAGCTAAATTATACTTTATTCCATCGATTATGTATAATAAATTTGATTGTTTTAATAATAAAAAAGAATAGAATCTTAATACATTAACTATAATATATAATAGATTTTTAATAATTTTAAAAAAATCTAGAATTTTAAACTTATATATTTCCTCAAGAGAAATAATTTTCACATTAGGTATTATATAATTTGTTTTTTCTTTTATTCCTAAAATAATTCTGATGTGTTTTTGCAATGCTAAATGAGATAATTCAATGGGTAATTGTAAGGGATTTTTCTCGTCAGCCTCTATGGGATAATATTGTGTCAATACAAGAAGGTTAATTTTCTTCATTTTTATCGCTTATAATTGTTTTTTTAATTATAAAATGTGTTTTACAAGACCAATTATCATCCTATCAATTGCCCAATTTTAAGGATATCTTTTCCCATATGATTAAAATATCCTTTTTTTCATTTTCATTAATTGAGAAAATAAAATAAAATAAAATAAAACAAAAGATTATAATTAAAAAATATACAATCAAAGAACCCCAATTGGGTTTTAAGAAGTATTCTGATAATATGACAGAAACAAAAATACTACCTATAACTGGAATTACTAAAGGTTTGAAAGTATTTTTTAAGAATTCTGAAAAGCTTATTTTTACTATCAATAAAGCATTTTTAAGATAATACTGAAATAGTATCACATATGGAATCACAACTGATAATGCAGCGGAGGTTAATCCCAAAAATTTTATAGTTGATACAAGAATCAATACAGACAAAACGCTTAATACTACTGAATAATAAACAGCGAATTTAAAATCATCCAAAGCCACAACAACCTGAGACAAAACTGAATGACTAAATGCAATTATTGGATGCAGTAGCAATATCTGCAATACGAATGCATACTTCGCAACAGCAGGACCAACCCAAATATACAAAAACGTTTTTGCAGAAAAAATGAGGGGGATAGCTATTAATAGAAAAATGATGTATGAATATTTTGTAACTCTAAATACCAACTGATCCATTCTATATTTATCTTTCATTTGCTTCAAATAAGCAGCAGTTGGTAATAATGTGGTTTGCATCATTAATGGCATTTGCTTGACCATTTCAAAAACACGGTAACATGTATAAAAATAACCAACATAGGATACAGGCAAGAATATACCAATAAGTAATTTACTACTGTGCCTTGTCATATAAACACTTATGGATATAATTAATACTTTTGATGAAAAAACAAATAATTTTTTTATGATATTAAGATCAATTTTCAAATATTTATATTTTAGAATGTTAGTTTTGATACACGCCATAATTATTAGCAAAATTCGGATAACTATCTGACCTAATCCGTTAATTATTAATACTGTCAATAGTCCATAGCCATAAAAAAGAAAAGCTATAATTCCTAAATTTTTACAATTATTTACAAAGAATTGTACGATATTAATAATATCATATCTCTGAATGGACATGAATATTTCTTCACCGCTAGTTAAACTATTGGCACAAAGTATTGTAACAGCAGTTATAATTGTTGCATAAAATGCTGTTGCTTCACTCGTAGATTCAATATTAAATAGTTTTGAAAAATTGAAAGCAATAATAACTAGTATTGATGAAATAATAAGACTGAAAATAACACTGACAATAAATGAATTAGCAATAATTTTATTATAATTATCCCAATCTTTATTCGAAAAGTAATCCGCAAGATATTTTATTTTTGCTGGCAGAAAACTTTGCTGCAAAAAACTTGTTGGACCACTTAATGAGTCTAGCATCGCCATAATTCCGACAGCTTCAATGCCAATTTTTGAGAGAATAATGGGATAGATTAAAAAGGAAATAAATTGCGTTAATAATCGATTAGAGCTTGTCGTAAAATAATTTATTAATAATCTTTTTTTAACATTAAGAGTAGTCATAATTATTCTCATTTGATTCCCATAATAGGTAGGTAGCTATGGAACTTAGAATAGGTGCATAATTTGCTTTATATAAATAATGAGAAAGAAATAATTCATTAATTTTTTTGGTATCAAATAATCCAGAACCATTTTTTTCATAATTTTCTAATAATTTAATAAAAAATATTTTACTTTGACTACTTCTAAAATTGATTGATGGTGAGACAGATGAATATTGTCCAAGATCAAATATCGGACTTGTATGTAGTTGATTAAAAATTTTATTTAATCTAGGATACCATTTAGAGGAGATATTATCAATGAATATTCTGTTTAAAAAAGTAGGGGCAGATAAGGGAATTTTAGTTTTATTATGTGGAATAGCTGCGAGTTCCCTGTTTATTTTTTTCAATGATTCAGTCAAAAGTTTTCCATAAAATTGCAAATCCCTGGGAGCTTGCAAAAATGTACATGCTATTCGGTCATCCATTAATGGTGATATTGTATGCTTAAAATAGTGTTTAACTTGTAACCCTTTGAAATGAATATAAGGATTTTCTAAGCGATTAAATAATGATAAAAGTTTATCATCTGAAAATTGCCTCCATAAATATTCGATGGTATGTTGAACTTCATCAAGTAAAGATCGTAACTCGTTATTAATGATTATGGCTTTAATCAGATAATAATTATTTTGTCCAGTAATTTTCCGAATCATTTCGATATTATTTATATATTTTTTATTTTGTCCACTACGAAAACATGGCCCCCATACCGACATACCATCAAGAATTGTAGAAATTTCCTCAGATATTTTTCCTAATAAAAAATTTCTGAAAATCCAATTGCTATTGAACATGCCATCAGTAAAACGTATAGATTCAATAAAATCATTGAAATAGTTACTATTATTATAATCTATAATGAAATGAGGAATATTCATAATCTTCACTATCTTTTTTGCTATTTTAAGCTCGTCTTCTTTAACGTTACCCCAAGTAAAGGCTTTTGTCTTATAATAAGATTCTTTTGGTAAAATAATCGCAAGAGCTCTAGTATCTTTTCCTCCACTTAACGGTAATCCAAGTAAATCTATATCATTTGTTAAGTCAATTCCAACCTCTTGCATTTTTGAAGAAAGTAATTCAATCCAATCATTCTCAGGATTCTGACTTTGAATTATATCATCATAATTAATATATCTTTCTAATTTTAAATTATTGTCTCTAATACAAATTTTATGTCCTGGTTGAAGTTGGTAAATTCCTTTTCTTAGTGTATTCCCATTGAAGGTATATTTAATTGTAATCAATTGTGCCAAACCTATTTTATTTAATTCTGAATAATTTCGTGTAAAATTACTGATGATATTTGGTAAAGATGAACAGCAGAATAAATTATTTTTATATGTATAATAGCATGGACGAAGTCCCCATTTATCATTGAATAGTAATAAGGTATCATTTTTCTTATAATAACGAAAAATGATAAAGGATCCATTGAATTTCTTTACTTGTTCATCATTAAATACCGATAAATTATTATGTATTTTTTCTATAATATTGTTTGTATTAATATTGAAATCATTCATATGATTATTATTAAAAAGTTCTTTCTCATAAATATCACCATGAATAATACAAAATCCGGAATCATCAATATAATAATTCTTGGATATATTATCTCTTACATTGTAGCTATAGATAAAAAATGCGTTATCATTTATTTGTAAAATATTTATATCCTGCCAAGAAGAGCATAATAATATTTCGCGCCATTTATGTTTTAACGTATTAAATGAAATTAGATTTGAGTAAATAAATAAGTAATTTACCATAACGTTTTCCTATAAATATATCAATGATATTATCAAACATTAGATTATAGAATAAATATTTTGTTTCATTTAGAAAATGAATATTTCTTATTAATCCAAGAATAAGTTATGAAAATTCCAAAAATACCATAAAGTATTAAAAGAGGTTCAATAGGTAAACGTAAACGAGGCATACCATAAAAAATAATACTAGATGTGATAGTGCTTAATGTAGGTATCATCAGAAAGAGCAAATTTTTTGTCCATAATATCTTTAACATTCCTATTATTATAAAAGGTAATAATATTCCGTAACTAATAAACATAATTATTCGAACACTATGATTAGACCCATATGGATATATTTTAAATAATTTAATAATTTTGTGAATGGAGATATTGGGAATTTTTTTATAATTTTGCTTAATAAAATGTTTAGCTTTATAAGAAGCGATAGAATCTAAAAGAATCTCTCTTCTCTCCATAGGTAATAACCCGTGAGGTTCGGGGAAAAATTCTTTCAATTTAGGATTGGCATAAAATACCAACGCTCCTTTCATTGGATTATTATCATCCCATGCTACAGGGTTGTTTCCTTGCAATAAATTAACCCCCCCATTAGTATTCATTGGAATAATTTTATTAAATACTACATAATTTCTAATCATCCAGGGTAAAAGCACGATAAAAAAAGTAAGTAAAATTAAAAATAATTTAAAAAATTGTATTCTAAAATTCAGCTTATCGTTGAAATAAATAAAAAACCATATTACAAAATAAAAAATAAACAAAATACCAACAGGTCTTATGTAAGAAGTTACTCCGATTAAAATTCCCAAAATAACTGAATTTATAATTGATAATTTTTTTTGTAGATAAAATATAAACCCTGTTGTACTTATTAAAGCAAGACTAAATAATGGCTCTGTTAATAAGTACTGGTTCCAAAATATAAGAGCAGGGTAAAAAGCGACATAAAACGAACTTATTATTGTTATTTTTGCATCCCATATTTTTATTGCAATAATAAAAATTACAACAGGTATAAGGCTACCAATTATAATATTTAAAAATCTACCATAACTGATCTCACAACCCCAAATACGATATATTATACTGACAACAAAAGGAAATCCAGGTCCAGACCATGCCGTTTTATAGCCATGCAATTTGAATTCATGATCCAAAGCCAGTGCTGATGCCATCTGGTGATATTTGCCTTCGTCATCGAAAGTATTTTTATTGAGTAATTGACCGGTTGATAATGAAAAAATTAATCTTACAAGAAAAGAAATAAAAAATAAAATAAGGAGGAATTTGATTGAAATTTTCATATTTTTTTCTCTATATTTTTTATTTTAGGTTCTATCTTAAACATCCTTGAACTTAGAGCCAAAAAAATCCAGAATTCTTTATTATATAACCCTCCCCAACCAAAAAATCCAATAGCATATAATCCAGTTTGCATTGCTAATAAAATCTGTAAATTATAAGCAAAATGATAATCATCGTTGATTAAAGCAACTTTAATTTTTTTATGCAATTGATAAATATTACTTGATATAATAAAAATAAAAAATATAAAACCAATAATACCTAGATCACCTAAAATTTCAATATACATGTTATGTACTCTTCGTGATTGTAATAAAAATCCTTTTTCCTTGAGGGTTTTGGCTAAAGCAATATTTGTCGATGTAAAACCTCCACCGAACCAAAAATTTTCATTTGCTTTTTCTAAGCCTATTTTCCATAATATTTCGCGTCCTGTCATTGCATAAGAATCATCTTGAGTAATAAAATTAAATGTCATTCTTAATTGATCCCAGGCTCTATTATCAATATTAATGTTATTGATTATTATTATCAAGATTGCAAACATAAAAATGGTTAATTTCATTTTATTAGAAAATTTCAAGTAAAATAAAAAGCAAAGAAAAACAAATATAAAAAATAAATATCCTCTTCTATAACCAGACAAAAATATTAAAAATAATGTTATTATTAGCGGTATTATATATATATTATTTTTTTTGTCAAGGTATAATGCAAATATGAATGGAAAAGAAAAAAATGACATATTCAAAGAACTAAATGATTCATAATGTCTAGGTAATAATAAATATTCATAAAAAAATGCACAGAAATCAAATAAAAAATAAAAAA
>FWPV01012499.1_pt1 | contig 13069 bp, 9 predicted proteins | sample 2228371 | NCBI WGS metagenome assembly FWPV01 (sample SAMEA103939776, study PRJEB20133) | metagenome | reverse complement strand
GTTGAGCTGGGCCCTAGTCAAAGCCTCGTAGAAAGATAAAATTTCATCGATGATTTTGGTTTCCATACGATCCTCCAGCGGTATTGTGCTACTGGAAGATACGAAATTATTTATGTAATGTCAAGCATTATTTTCAACATACATGAAATATTTTTTGAAATGTCCAAACTTGAGCGCTCTGCTGAAACAGCAGGCTGAACAAAAAGATAAACACAGCTACGCCAAAAATGGACAGTCGCAGGGCACGCAGATGCTGCTCTCTGGTAAACGGCTTGTTCCGCAGTGGCAGGATCACATCCTGGATGAAAATGCTGCCCCAGGAGTGCAGGTAGGTGTCGATGCAGCCGATGGAGGCGGCCAGCATGACCGCTGTAAAAGCGCCCATCAGTCCGATGGGGAAGATCCTGGTCAAAACCAATGGCACGGTCAACTGGCTCTGGATGGCTTTCGAATTCACCGTGCTCAACACCGAATTGACCGACGTGGCGTGATTCATAAAATCGGGGTGGTGCATGACGGTGTAGGCGCAGACGGGCACGAACAGAAACAGCAGCGCCATGGGAATGCCCCGCCAGTTGGAAAGCACACTGCCCATTTTGGCTTCATGGGCGCTTTTGGCCGAGGCGTTGTAGGCCATGGTCCCCTGCCAGGACAGAGTGCTGTAAATAGCGCCGAACACGCCGATCAGAAAATACCAGATATTGAACCCTTCCACTTTGCTGGTCTTGAACGGATTGATGAGTGACTTATCCACAGGGGCGCTTTGCAATGCTTCGAAGATTTTCGAGAAATCGATGGTGAATGTCAAATAAATGAGGATGGTGATGAAAACGATATTGACGAATGTTCCCTGCAAAAAGTCGGTGATCATCACCGCAATCTGGCCGCCCGAGAAGACAAAAAATAATGCCAGACCCAGAATGATGATCATGATCAGGGCAAAGGTCGAGAATTCGATTCCGAACAGCGGAATGGTCTGGGGCAAGCCGAAGAAATAGATGAAGAATCGAGCACCTACAGCGGGGAAGATGCCGAAATTAATGATGCCCGAGAGAACGGCGAGCATTCCCGCAAAGATTCTGAAATTTCGGCTGTAACGAATTTCAAAGAACTGGGCCATGGTGAGGGCACGGGTCTGGCGGAAGCGATAGACCACCCAGCCCGAGACCGTCAGGATCAAAACCACCACGCCCATGATGAATCCCCACCAGGTCATGGCGAATCCTGCCACATAGTTCATTTCGAAATTGGCCACAATGGTAATGGAGCCGAGCCCCGCCATGTATTGCCCCACACTGACGAGATAGCCTCCTGCTGATCTTCCTGCCGAGAGAAAATCGGCCACGCTCTGCATGTATTTTTTGCTGATGATCACGAAGCTGATCAAAAAGGTCAACACGAATGCCACGATTCCCCAATCCAGCAAGGTCAGGTTCAAGGTTACCTCCGCTTTCGATAATTTGAGATGCAGTTTTTTTGATTAATAAATGAACGATGTTTTTTTCTCCAACGGATTGAAACAACCCAACGGATTTTTATTAAATCTTAGGGCGTCATCAATCTATGGGAGATTTCTTTACGTATGTTCTTCCATCTTGAGTCATTCTTATTTCACTATTATCAGTTGAGTTGCTCAATATAGCTTCGAATAAATTGGGTGTGGCATGAAGCGTGATTGTCTGATGCCCCGTTTTTCGATTTAAAGCTAAGCTGGATAGCTTTTCTGTGTATTCCCCAAATTGCTCGAAATAATTTCGCTCCTGATAGTAAACCTGCCGCAATTGCCATTTGGCCTGTTCTTCAGGAGGAAATTGAAATTCAGCCTTGCCTTCGCCAGCGATTTTATCTGAAAATTGCACAAAGCCCCACATCTCAGGATAGTGCATATTGATCAATCCCTGCGGCGACCAGACCCAGTTGTCCTCAGGATAAGGCTTGCCCGTGGCAGGATTGATGACCTTGCGGTACTTGCCATCTTTTATTTCGATCTGCCATTCGACCCGTGAGAAATTGACCCGCCACTGATCGCCATTGTTCGGTGGCGCATCTTTATGGGCACATTCTTTCAACACCTGCCAGGGCATGGCCACCTCGACCGTCCAGAATTTGTCTTTATCCCCAGGCTGATTGATCGTTCCATTGATAAACACACCAGTCTTCAACCCCTGAATATCCCAGGCATTTACCGCAGGTCCCCCATCCCGATAGGGTTTGATCAATAGTAAATCCCAAACCGTGTTGAACGCATTCATCTCGAACTCATAATATTCATGCGTATCGCCATCGGGATCGATGAAAATCTCGAAATCATTGTCATAAAAAATCACCGCATCCCGCTCGGTCAGCGTGGCCCAGATATCGGGCTCCGCCAATTCGGCAGCGAAATAGAAATAGTCAGCATCCCAGAGCATTTTGGCCCGAGTGCGAAATCGGGGTTTGGGTTTCAGATCGCCTTCAATATCGACAAAATCGTCGGTCCAATCGGCCTGTTGCCAGATGGGTTCATCGAGCTTGCCGTCGATGGTCAGGGGCAGGTTGGTTTGATAGCAAATATAATTTTTGGGATTGAATTGAATCTGCGGAACGGGGAAAGATGACTGAATTGGCCTATCAGTTGAGCATCCGATTTGAATAGCAGCGATGCCCAGGAGAATCATGATGATCGAAAGAATGGAACGCATGAGCTCGAACTCCTTTGTTTGTGATCGGACGATGCTACGATGCTGCCCCCAAATTGCGTCGTTGAGCTGGATCGTTAAGTATAAATTTGCTATGGCAGATTTTTATTAGTTGCTAAATAAAACATCAAACCTTAAACCAGGGTGATTATTTCAACTTTTGCTATTTGAGACATCATTAATTAACCCGGCCTCATTACAAGATAAGGCAAAAAAGACCGTTATTGTTGAACGGGAAATCGCGTCGACTGGCAATAGCCCCCCTCGGATGGCTGATTTTCCACTCATGGCGATTTAACGTATCCAAGCCCTTTAGTAATGCGCTGATCAATCCTTTTTTATTCAAATCGAAATTCGGTATAAATTCTTGATGGTTGTCGGCTAGCAACTACAGCCGTGAGGCTAATAAGACTTGCAATTCGGTGACAAAATCTTGAGCTCTCAATTCCGCATTTATCTCCATACTATTAGTCAGGAAAATATAACCAACCCGACTGTGGGATGCAAGGTCTTTTTTGATTCAGCGAATAAATTTGCATCAAGCTGATTAATCAATGAGCCACCAGCCTTGCGTTTGCATCCCAAAAAGTAAATGTAAGCCCTTTGCCTGCGAAATACACAGAATGCCACAAAATTCAAGAAGACCTAAAATGCATTTACCGTGTTTTCGCGTGTTGTGGGCGAGCTAAACTATAAAACTTATTTTGAAATTTTAGGTTGAAAATGAAGGACAATTTGATTAATTTAAAGCACTCATTGAGGTGAGAAATTGGGGATGAATTCGATGAAGTTCTGTGTTATGCCTAAATTTTTAAAATGAACCAAGGCAAAGGAACATAAAAATCTTTTGCTCACGAAACGCACGAAACAGAGCGAAAGAAGAAAAATTAAAGTGCTTTCGGTTTATTTTCATGTGCTCCGTGGAGATATTTAAAAATCAGTTTTCGATATTAGAATTCCAGGCAATAAAAATTTTTCAGGGCACAGAATTGGAAACGACGCAGAAAAGAAGTTCCAGCAGGTTTTTTCTGTTTGAGTTCTATTTCAGTACCTGAGAAATCCGAGCCCTTTTGTTTCTGATAGCAATACGAAAACGTCTCAAATGAATCATGGCAGCGAACTATAACAAACTTTGCTCACGGAACGGAACATACGGAATGAAGAGGCAGAAGAGAATTAAAAGTGATTTCAGTGCATTTGCGTGGGTTCGGTGCACATCTTTTTCATCTTAGAATTTCAGCTCATAATTGAATGCCAACTTGAATAACGATTTCTGCATTCTATTCAAAAAGGAACTTGAGATGAAAGTGCTTGTGTTCAATGGGAGTCCCCGCAGCAATGGTAACACTTCAGCATTGCTTCACGAATTGACCCGCGGGGCGCTCGAGGTCGGTGCTGAGGTGGATCAGATCATCGCCCATCAGGCGAATATCAGCTATTGTACTGGCTGTTTGAAATGCAATTTGGTTCGCCGCTGCGTGATTCGGAATGATGAATGGCCGCAATTGAGCCAAAAGATTTTGGATTCCAACGTGCTGGTATTCGGTTCTCCTGTCTATTTTCATCATCTTTCTGCGCCCATGAAAAAAATATTGGATCGTTTCCGGTCATTTATGGAGGTTCGGATCACCGAGACTGGTTTGAAACATACGCCCTGGCACGATTGGCGCAAGCATTTTGTCTTGGTGTTGTGCTTGGGCTCTTCGGTGCCGGATGATGCTCAACCGATTATCGATCTATTCCAGTTTATGATTGAGGTGCTGGGAGAGCAGAACCATCTTTCCGTGGTCGTCAGCACTCGATTGGCAGTGACCAACCAGGTGCGTATGACGGAGCAGCAATTGGCGGAGCTTTATACAAAGTTGAAATTGCCGATCGAGCTGGCGGCTGTTGATTATCAGCGGAATCAGGATTTGTTGGCCCAATGCTATCAGCTTGGCAGAAGCATCGCTCAATTTGCCTGAAAATTTTCAAAAAAACCGTTGCATCTTTTAAAAAAAAATTGTATACTATTTTCCGTGATTCGCCTAATAATGTTCTTCTTATTAGAAAGAAGTCCTAATTTTGAAAGGGTGATTCATGGACACAGCGAAATTAGATGAAATCATACAAACGCACGGGAATACTCGTGCGGGTATCATTTCTATCTTGCATGAGATTCAAGCGCAATACAATTACCTACCTGAAGAACCGCTTCGCTACATCGCCCAAAAATTGAATATGCCGCTCATCGACCTGTACAGTATCGCTTCATTTTATCATGCTTTCAGCTTAAAACCACGAGGAAAACATCTGATCCAATGCTGCCTGGGGACCGCCTGCCATGTTCGTGGCTCGCATCGTGTGCTGGATGAATTGGAGCGCAGGTTGGGTATCAAAGCTGGCGAAACGACCCCCGATAAACTGTTTACGCTGAAAACGGTCAATTGCCTGGGTGCCTGCGCGCTGGGACCGATTGTGGTGGTGGACAATGAATATCATGGTAATACGCGTGTCCCCAAAGTAGGGGCTATACTCTCAAAATACAGTAATAACGGCAAGACTCACCCTGAATAGAAATTGGCTATTAAAAGTGACTATCATCTGCTATTTTGCGGATGGGGTCACTTTTTATTTTTGAAGCATAGGAAAAGCGAGTAATAAAAGGAGTAAATCATGCCCAAATTGACCATTGAAGATTTGAAAAAAATCCGCGATCAGGCTCGTGGCACGGTGATTCTGCGGGAAGGAGTCGGGAGAGCCAAAATCATCGTCCACATGGGAACCTGCGGCATAGCTTCAGGCGCGCGGGAAATCATGGATGCCGTGATGAACGAGATCGCCGCTCGTGACCTCAAGGATGTGATCGTTACGACCAGTGGCTGCGCGGGTCTTTGCAGCCGTGAACCCATGGCGACTGTCGAACTGCTGGGCAAGCCGCCTGTGAAGTACGTTGATCTTACCAAAGAAAAGGTGAAGAAAATTTTTGACGAGCATATTATGGGCGGGAACATTGTTACCAAATACGCGCTGGCAATTGGCAGTGAAAGAACGTATTGATTTCGGATTTCGGATTGTAGATTTCGGAATAAAAAAAATACTGTCAATCATGTGAATCCAGTCAAAGAATTAAATAAAAAGGATTGCAGTTCTCAAATCCATAAAATAAGATCAGGAGATTAGCTTGGGACACTATCGAGCACATTTGTTGGTCTGCACTGGAACAGGCTGCGTTTCCAATCATTCATTTAAAATCAAAGACGCATTGGAGCGCGAATTAAAAAAGCAAGGCCTCGAACAGGAAATCCAGGTTGTTACCACAGGTTGCAATGGATTCTGTGAGCGTGGTCCAATCGTCGTTGTTCAGCCTGAAGGAATTTTTTATCAACGATTGAAAGAAGATGACATCCCCTCTCTTGTTACCGAGCATTTTCTAAAAGGTCGTCCCCTCAAAAAGCTGATGTACGTTCCGCCAGCAGAGGAGGTAGCGGTTCCGACCATGAGTGATATTGAGTTTTTTAAGCATCAGCGACTGATTGTGCTGCAAAATAGGGGACGTATCGATCCTGAAAAAATTGATGAATATATCGCTTTTGGTGGTTACGAGGCCTTAGCCAAAGCGCTGACCCAGATGACACCCGATCAGATTATCACCGAGATTAAAAATTCGGGTTTGCGAGGTCGCGGCGGCGCTGGTTTCCCCACGGGCACCAAATGGGAACTGTGTCGCAAGTCTCCAGGCAATAAAAAATATATCATCTGCAACGCCGATGAGGGCGATCCTGGGGCGTTCATGGATCGAAGCGTGCTGGAATCGGATCCGCATGCGGTGCTGGAGGGAATGATCATCGGCGCTTATGCCATTGGCGCAGACGAGGGCTATATTTACGTTCGCATGGAATATCCACTGGCCGTAAAGCGGATCAATATTGCCATCCGACAGGCCGAGGAGTATGGCTTATTGGGCGAAGATATTTTGGGCAGCGGATTTAATTTTAAGCTGCATGTCGTTTGCGGTGCAGGTGCTTTTGTCTGCGGCGAAGAAACCGCACTCATCGCCTCCATCGAAGGGCGAGTTGGTGAGCCACGTCAGCGGCCGCCGTTCCCCATTCAGCGAGGTCTTTGGAACAAGCCGACCAATATCAATAATGTCGAGACCTGGGCCAACGTCCCGCACATCATCAATCGCGGCGCTCAATGGTTCGCCAGCCTGGGCACCGAAAAAAGCAAGGGCACGAAGATCTTCTCCCTGGTCGGCAAGATCAATAACACCGGATTGGTCGAAGTGCCCATGGGTATTCCGCTGGGCGATATTATTTTCAACATCGGCGGTGGCATCCCCAATAACAAAAAGTTTAAAGCCGTGCAAACGGGCGGTCCCTCAGGCGGTTGTCTGCCCATCGAGCTATTGAATCTGCCTGTTGATTATGAAAAATTAGCCGAAGCAGGCTCCATCATGGGCTCGGGCGGCATGGTTGTGATGGACGAGGATACCTGCATGGTGGACGTGGCCAAATATTTCCTCACCTTTTTGCAAGATGAATCCTGTGGCAAATGCTCCACCTGTCGATGGGGTATTCAGCGGATGCTGGAAATTGTCACCGACATCACCGAAGGCAAGGGCACCATGGAGCAACTGGCGCTGCTGGAAGAACTTGCCCAGGTGGTGAAAGATACCACGCAGTGCGGCCTGGGACAAACGGCTGCCAATCCCGTGCTCAGCACGCTGCGATATTTCAGAAACGAATATATCGAGCACATTGTTGATAAACACTGCAGCGCCAGCGTCTGTCGCCCGCTGTATATTTCACCCTGCCAGAATACCTGTCCCGCTGGGACCAATGCACCTGCCTATATCGCCTATATCGCCGCCCGAAGGTATGAGGACGCCTATCTCGAAATTTTGAACACCAATCCCTTCCCATCGGTCTGCGGCCGAGTGTGCGACCATCCCTGCCAGTTCCGCTGCCGTCGCAATCAGATCGATGAAACCGTCGCTATTCGGGCGCTGAAGCGATTCGCAGGCGACTATATCTATGAGCATCTTAAGGAATGGCCCAGGATTCCAGTACCTGAGAAAAAGTTGCCATACAGAGTTGCTGTCATCGGTGGGGGACCTGCAGGCTTGAGCGCAGCTTACTTTTTAGCGCGATTAGGCTATCAGGTAACGGTGTTTGAGGCCCATGAACTGGCAGGCGGCATGATGGCAGAAGCCATTCCCGCCAGTCGCTTGCCCAAAGATGTGTTGCAGCGGGAAATTCAAGCCATTGCCGATCTGGGCGTCGAAATCAAGCTGAACACCAAAGTCGGCGTCGATATCCCGTTCAAAGACTTGATGAATGATGGCTTCGATGCGTTCTTCGTGGCAGTTGGGATGTACGGCGACCGCTCGCTGGGCGTCGAAGGCGAAGATCTATTGGGTATCTTCCAGGGGGTGGATTTTCTGCGAGATGTGAAGCTGGGCAAGCCGACGATGGTCAAAGGGAAGCGGGTGGCGATCATTGGTGGTGGCAATACAGCTATCGATGCGGCTCGAACCTGTGTGCGATTGGGCGCCAAAGAAGTGACCATCGTCTATCGCCGAACCCGTGATGAGATGCCTGCCTTCCGTGATGAAATCGAGGATAGCCTTGAGGAAGGGGTCAAGCTGGAAGTTCTGACCGCTCCTGTTCGGATTCTGGGTGAAGGAGGCAAAGTAAAAGCGATTCAATGCATCCGAATGGACCTGGATATCTTCGGCAAGGACGGTCGGCGGAAGCCTGTGCCCCGCAAGGGCTCGGAATTCATCATCGAAACCGACATTGTGATTCCAGCAATTGGCGAATTTGCTGACGTGAAAGAGCTGTTTGCAGGATTAGAGGTCGAGACCTGGGAGGATGGCACGATCAAAGTCAATAAAAAGGGCCAGACCAGCATTCCCAACATTTTCGCAGGCGGCGATGTGACCACTGGTCCCGCTACAGTCATCAAAGCCGTGGGCGAAGGTCAACGGATCGCCGAATCGATCGACCAATTTTTAACTGGTGAGGACGGCAAGGTCTATCCCTGGCGCATTCATAAGCCCGCTGATGTGCCGTTCGATATCGATGCCGAGCCAGTCAATTATTCGATGATCAAGCCGCAGCGAATTCCAGTGGAGCAGCGCATCAAAAACTTCACAGAAGTGGAGCAGGTTTATACCGAAGAAATGGCCATCAAAGAAGCCAATCGTTGCTTGCGGTGTGATATGGAAGTGTATTTAATGAAGGATAAATAGATTTTATTTTGTCATTTTGTTTCAATCGATTATATCAGCACATCTAAAACCAGAATTACATCCCCCCATTGCTCCCCTTGAAAGGGGGGAATTCATGCAAGTCCCCCTTTGAAGCCTGTACCCGACAGGGTAGGGGATTTAGGGGGATGTTAAATACTTGGATAGAGGGAAATATCTTATGATTAATCTCATGATCAACGGCATCAGCGTTCAGGTTGAGCAAGGGACGACGCTGCTGGAGACGGCAAAATTCCTGGGTATCCATATTCCCACGCTTTGCTACAATGAAGGGCTTAGCCCTTATGGTGCCTGTCGCCTGTGCGTGGTAGAAATTGGTGAGCGACCCAACACCAAACTGGTGGCTTCGTGCACCTATCCTGCTACCGAGGGGTTAAAAGTTTACACGCATTCGGAGCGGGTATTGAAAGCCCGAAAAATGATCATCGAGTTGCATCTGGCAGCCTGCCCCAGTTCTAAGGTCATTCAGGATCTGGCTTCCAAACATGGGGTGCGCCAGGTCCGCTTTAAGCAGGAATATCTTGATTGCATCAATTGCGGGCTGTGTGTGCGCATGTGCGCCGAACAGATGATGGGCAAAGCCATCGGCTTTGTCGGCCGCGGCGACAAACGACACATTACCACGCCGTTCGATATCAAATCCGAGGAATGCCGTCTCTGCGGCGGTTGCATCTGGATTTGTCCCGCCTGTCAGACCCGCTGCCTGGGACCGAACGTGAAAGAGAGCGGCGTGATCTGCAACGCTTGCGCCAACCTGGAGCCGCCATGTGTGGATTATTTCGATGATCAGATGTGCTACATGGATCCATGTGTGGCGTGTGAGAAGGACTCCAGGCGAACGCCGAAGAAGGGGAGGGAAGTGGTTATTCAGTGATCAGTGATCAGTAATCAGTAATCAGTGAGAAGTAATCAGTGAAAGTTTAAGTGAAAATATTTCTATCAAAAAGCAAAATGAAATTGAAGGCGGCATGAATACAGGAAAAAAATAAGATAGGAACTTAAAATAAAATTAAGGAGAGTTGCGATGCCTTCGTTAACGAAAATCAATCGATCTGCGGCAACGTTGACTAAAAATAGAACCGAAGATTCTATTGTTCCGCCCAGCGGAATGTGCGTCACCTGTGTCGATGGCTGTATTGGCATGTGCGAGATCGGCAAATCGGCCTATCGAGGACATGAAGTGATTTACCCCCAGCCATTCGGTATTATCACCACGGCTTCGGAGAAGGATTACCCGGTAGATTATTCCCATTTCACCCTATTAGGGACCATTATTGGTGCACACGGCATCGAGGCGGATAGCGATAAGGCCATCTTCCCTAATGTGAAATTGGAACGGCATATCAATGGTTTGAAATTCAAGCTTCCCATCATGATCCCGGGATTGGGTTCTACCAATGTAGCTCATAACAATTGGGAAGGATTGGCGATCGGTTCGGCATTGGCTGGCACAGGACTGACAATCGGGGAGAACGTCGTCGGCATGGATGTCGATGCTGAAATCGTGAATGGCAAAGTGAAGAGATCGCCTGAGTTGGAGCGCCGAGTCAAGATGTATCAGAAATGGCAGCGGGATGGCTATGGCGTGATCGTCTTGCAGGCCAATGTTGAGGATACCCGATTGGGGGTTCAGGAATATGGCATTCGAGAATTGGGAGTTGAGGCTGTTGAGCTGAAATGGGGCCAGGGCGCGAAGGACATCGGCGGCGAAGTGAAGATCAAAAATTTAGTGAAAGCTCAATTGCTCAGAAAACGTGGCTACATCGTACTGCCCGATCCATTGGATGAAAAAGTGATCAAAGCCTTTGAGGCGGGCGCATTCAAGGAATTCGAGCGGCACTCCCGCGTGGGCATGGTGACCGAAGAAGGTTTTCTGCAACGCGTTCAGGAACTGCGAGATGCTGGCGCCAAATACGTATTTCTGAAGACCGGGGCCTATCGACCAGCAGACCTGGCACGAGCGGTGAAATTTGCTTCCAAGGCCAGAATCGATCTGCTCACAGTTGACGGAGCTGGCGGCGGTACAGGCATGAGTCCCTGGCGGATGATGAATGAATGGGGCGTTCCCGCTGTAGAATTGCATTCGCTGTTGTACCAATATGTGGATCGATTGGCGAAGAGGGGCGAATATGTTCCCGCTATCGCTGTCGCCAGTGGCATTACCTTCGAAGATCAGATATACAAAGCGCTGGCGCTGGGTGCTCCGTATGTGAAACTGGTGGGCATGGCCCGTGGACCGTTAGCCGCCGCAATGGTGGGCAAAACCATCGGTCGCGCCATCAATGAGGGGATGATCCCAGTCTACGTCGAGCGATTTGGCTCAACCGTTGAAGAGATTTTTGTCACTGCCGTTGACCTCAAACATGAGCTGGGCGCTGATACCTTCAAAGAAATTCCCACTGGCGCATTGGGGCTTTACACCTACTTCGAGCGCTTAGCCCAGGGCTTACGCCAATTGATGACGGGCAACCGCAAGTTCACGCTGGATCACATCGAGCGAGATGATATTGCTTCGCTGACCAAAGAGGTGGCGGAGATCAGCGGTATTCCGTATGTGATGGATGTGGATAAGGAAGAGGCGGAGAGGATATTGGAAAGCTAAGCCGATTTTTGGTTAGATAATTTTTGTGAGAAATCGAAGCCCCATCGAAGCGATGGGGCTTTTTTTATTGTTAGTATTTTATGTAGACTGACTGGTTGCTGCCAGCGCCCGATCAGTAATGCTGTTCCCTGAAAACCAGGTTGCTGACAACAATCTCAAAAAACCACTTGACTTTTTATTTTTTTTTATCATATTAGGGCAGAGGCTTAAAATATTAAAAGCAATCATTCCTAAGCTGATAAGCTAACGACTGAAATAAGACTGACGGATTAAACCTGCAAAGCTGGACCTGGACTGGAAACTGACTTCGGAATAGCAGACCGCGCTTGACTGGATAGCTCTTGCCTGATCGTGATGAAACGACCGCTAATAGCATAATGATTTGAAGACAACAATCTGATTTTTGATAATTGTAGATGGATCCTGAATGTTACGCCTGTTGCAAGTTGGAGCATTTGTATTTTTGCTTATCTTTTTTTATGGAAGTCTGAGATTTTGGCATTCATTTCAGTATATTAATATTCCTAATTATTAGTTAATTTTTAGAGAGGAGCATAATAATATGCCATATAGACATTCAAAAGTGAGCGCGCTATTTCAGTTAATTATTTTATTGACAATACCCTCATTGAATTACTCCCAAAACGGTTCCGAGTTCATGGTCGACCCTGATACGACTTTCAATCAAAGTAAGCCAGCCGTAGCTCTAGATAAAAATGGTAACTGGCATATTATATATACAGCAATTGACACCACAGGTGAGTATATCAAACATACTTTGCTAAATCAAGATGGTGAATTTTCAAAACTGCCACATATTATCATTAATGTGAATCTTATTCCAGTGCTGACGATTATGGGACTAAGCATTGCGACAAGTCAAGATTATGCTGTTGTTGGAATGCGAGCATTAGATCCTATAGGGAAAAATATTTTTTTTCAGATTCTTAATATAGCAGGAGATCCATTAATCCCTATTCGTAGATTTCCTAATGCAACCGAAATTGTCGGAAATATCAATGTTTGCTTTATGAATGATTCAACTTTTTATGCTTGTTATGATGATAGAAAATATGGATATGCGCATGAAGTTGTATGCATACAGTTGGGATATACCGCGGGACATCTATCAAATGAATATCAAGTGGTTAATGATGATTCGATTTCTTCTTTTTATGAATGTGCATTTGCAACTATCGCTTCTAATTTGAATTCAAACAGCACAGTTGTTGTCTGGCAAGATGATAATTCAGGAATTTTTCAAATCTATTGTAAAATCTTTTCAAGAGATCTCACAGCTATCAGCTCTCGAATTTTAATAAATGAGGGTATGCAGGAGAATGATAGAGCTTACCCTGAGGTAAAAATGGCATCTGATGGCAGTTTTGCAGTAATGTGGATATCAAAGGTTGATAACCATTATAATGTATATTGTCGTAAATTTACTGGTATATAAAAGTCAACAAAAAAATTCAAACTTTTTAATTCAAAATTTATATTAACAGTGAGCTTTATTTAATATATTGAAGTCATTTT
>FWPV01005222.1_pt1 | contig 13069 bp, 9 predicted proteins | sample 2228371 | NCBI WGS metagenome assembly FWPV01 (sample SAMEA103939776, study PRJEB20133) | metagenome | reverse complement strand
CGCCGCCATAGTTGTCCTTCAAAAGTTCCGCTTTAGTGGCCCTGGCCTTGAGCCACTTCACGGCTCCGCCGATCGATTGACCGTATTTCTCCATAGTGACATCTTTTACAGTGTCGGGATCTTCGAATTGGTAGGCCTTTTCCATGTTTCCCTTGACCTTCAGTGTCCAGTATTCATTGGCTCTATCCAGAAGAGCCTTCTCCAGGTCCGCTTGGTTTTGAGCGTGAACCGCCCAAACTGGAATAATGAGGAAACCAAAGATGCTCACAAAAACAATGATAAATTTCAGACAACTTGTAGCCATTGACGTAAACCTCCTGAGACGCCATCCTGACAATCAAGAATTGGCAGACATCCTGCTAAATTGTTGTATTTGGTTTTGAACACCTCTCTCCACCGAGGTTCGGTCATTCTCGCTGCCCTACTGCGGGCAAGTGAGGCGAACAATAATACATTCAGCTACAAGTTCCAAGAATTTTTTGCCCGAAGAAAACCTAAGTTCCTCATGTAAGCCAGTACGCGGGCTGGCTGTGGGGGTGCCCGATACAAGAGCGTGAGAGAGGAATGATTTGAATTTGAATGCCGGCTGGGTGACAGGCTTGAGCGAACCGGAGTTGCAGCACTCTTGGGTGAGGCGGGTGGATGGGAGGATAACCGTCCAAAGGTTTAAGCGGGGGGTAGAGGGGGAATAAAAGCACCCCCTGCGTCTACGTGAGGTCAACTATCGGCAGGGGGAATAAAAGCACCCCCTGCGTCTACGTGAGGTCAACTATCGGCTTACTGTCCGCCGTAGCCACGGAATCCATCTGGTCCCCAAGGTCCAAAGGCTGATCCCCAAGGAGTCGTAGGATCAACGTACCAGTATGGATTGTCCCAGGTCGGGTCATACATACGGGCATGAGGATAATTGGTGAACTCGAAGTCCATCATTTGCGCAGTCGCCGCTACAGTGAAGCCGGGCGCCAGCCAGTAATGAGCTACGTTGAAATCGAGCGGGAAACCGTGAACCGACTCAACAACCGGTCCCCAGTATGCGGGATCATACCCATATCTCGGATCGCCGCCGGTCACACCTCCAACATAGGTGAAGTAAGCCAAGGCGAACTGTCCTGCATTGTAGATCGAGGCATCGACATCAAACGGGGTCAAGCTTGGATCGACAAGGAACCCAAACCCCTTAAGGGCGTCTCTGGATTGCTTTCCGATGGGCAGGAAATTGACTTCCCAGGGAAGGACCAGGCTGACCCGGGGAGAAATCTCCAGTGTTCCTACCTGCTCCAGGTTCACAATACCTGCATCGGCGCCGATTTGGGCCACACCGTTTTGCAGATCATCCGGATTCAGTTTGCGGCGGGTAGCCGTTGCGCTTGCGCTGTTGCCGACCGGCCAGGAGTTGTTCCAAAGACCGGTTGTGGGCAGTCCGCTATCCTTGTTAAAGAAGAAGTGCAGGAATTTGGTCGGGAAAGTCAGCACTGCAAGAGTAAAGGTGTTGCCACTGAAACCGCTATTGAAATAAGTGGACTGCATATAGCTCTTGTAAAGAGCATCTTCCACTTCATCCAGGCTGAATGAACGCACCGAAGCAACATCGACCAGGAAGCCGAGCAGTTTATCAATGCCGAAAAAGGCGTTGGGATCGTGCTCGGAGATGATGGCGGTAGCGCCGAACAGGGGATCGCCGTACCAGTTGTCACCGTCGTTCCAGGTCGGGCCGAAACTTGTGGCCCAATCGGGTTCGGTGTAAGCCTCGTCATAGCCCACGTTGTAGATGATGGTTGCAGGGTTAACCAAAACGCCATTGCCGTTAAACCTGCTCCTGATCTGCAGGTCGCGGTGGGTGATAGGATAATCAACACAATCATACCATGGCGGCACGTAGGGCATGGTGTTGCAAGCATCCTGGATGTCGCCGACACCAGCGCGGAAATCCTTCAAAGCCTTCATGGTATAGCCGGTGTATAGACCATTGGTGAAGTCACCGACAAAGACATGACCGCTTAAAACCTTACCTACATCGAGAGCCGGAACTCTGTCAATGGCGTCGGTGCCAAATCTGTAGGATGCGAACCTTTCGTCGCCAAATCCCGGGATGGTTGCACCGGTGCCATCAGTCCACAAGGCTCCCATCACGTTGTAGAAATCGTGGCCTGCTGCCAACCTAGCGATGGAGAACAGACCAAACACTTCAAGGTAACCCATGGTGAGCTCATTGCGGCTCTTCTATTCGACCGGCATATTGAACTGTTCCAGCAGGTAGGGAACCAGCTCGATCCTGAGCACTTGCGGGTTGACCGGATCAAAGCTGACCTGGGCCAGGGGCGAATTGATCTTGGGAAGGCCACTGATGGTGTAGGTGTGGACATCCGCCGTCAACAGCCGAACGATCTGCTGCCCGGCCTCATTGAGGGTGGTTTCGGCCTGGAACCAGAAAACATCATAAGGCGACAGCAGGATCGGGAAGTCGACCGCTTCAATGCTGAACCGACCGGTCCGAAGCCGTACATGAGCCGCTACATATCTATTGCTCTGGTTCTCTATGGTCACAAAGGTCACCACGTTTGCATCGCCGAAAAAGGGATCCTTCTCGGGAGCCACCGCGCGGTAAATTTCGCCAAAAAGGGCATCGCCGATCATGCCATGATTATTAATCATAGCGGTTGAAGGGGGCGCAGGCCTGCTGCCTGGAAAACCTGATGGGTCATACGATGTTGCCCAGAGATTCGGGGCCCTTACCCCGACGCCCATAAGCAAAGCAAGTAAAAAAATTGTAAACTTTTTCATGCTCTTTCCTCCCTAACATAAGAATTGATTGCTGAAGTAACATAAAACCTGATTACGTACCCCGTTAAATTGTGCCGCGCGGTTCTTCACCTCCTTTCTAATCACGAGCTAAAACTGGCCGGTGGGCCAACCTGCAGCATGACCATGCAATCGCAATCTGCCATGCCACCCCTCCCGATTGGGTTAAGTTGAATCAATAAAGTGAGTTAGCATCCAACTTTTCAAGCTCAAAGCCACACTAAACAAGGATAATTACCGTGTCAAGAACTTTTTAGCTTGGAAATTAGCTCAAAGCCGAGATTGTGTCAACCTTTTTTCAGCCGCTCACCGGGGCAATCGGGCCAGCTGGAGGGTTCCCGTATAGCACGAGTGTGGTCGAGAAGCAATAGAAATCAAAGGTGCTGAAATTTGCTTGAGCAGAACGCTTCGCCTTGTGTTATAAGGGATCCGGAAATTGTAATGGCGGCAGGTACCAAGGGATTCGAATGAATCGTGGAGTCCAGTGCCCGCCTGTGATTTCCATGCGGGATTAGGCAACAGGCTAGGCTGATGCAGTTGGAGGTATCTTCGAGATAACAGGGCAAAGATGGCAGACAATTCAGGTGCAAAAATTTTGGTGGCAGTCGGATATTCTGTTTAAGAAAATGATTTTGGCTTCCAAGTAGGCTGGGTTAAGGTACGAAACCCAGCAAAATAGTCGTTGGGTTTCGTCACGCGGAGCGCTTGGCTCACCCCAACACCAAAAATATTATCTTGGAATGTATAGCAATAAGGAGAAGTGAATGCAGGTGCGTCGTTCATTGGGGTTGGTTGTTGTGCTGATGGCAGTGCTGGCTGTGAGTTTTTCGGTTCGAGCCGTTGAATGTAGCGAGGGTGATAAACAGAAAGATTACCGCTGGAAAATTTCCGACACAAAGGTGGTCAATCAAGGACAGTTTTTCGACACAGGCAGGATTGAAATAACGAAGGGTTACAAAGTGGTAGGCAAGGCTGCTGCACAGCATGAGGAAGGCGGCCCGGGCAGTTTTGAAATCAGCCTGGACATATCGAAAGCAAAGAAGCAATTGGCCGGGAAGGACCCCGACAAATTTCATCTCAACGGTTTTTGGGTCATCAAGCCTCCCGCCAGTGAAGCGCAGACAGGCCAGAAAAAAGCTTTTAGAACGATAGCGGGTCGCTTCACTGCCGTTCTCCCGTTCAATCCCATCAACGAGGAAGGGACGGTGGAGGCAACGGTCACGATACCCACTTGGCAAGGGAAGTTTGTAGGAAACGAAAAATTGGAAGGCGAGCTCACCCTAAGCCCCGGCAAACCCACCGCCAGGAGCAAATGAACAGAGCAGCTGTCCCCACCGGATGAATCCGTCTACAGCCCTGTGTAGAAGGCTTGGATCTCAGTCAGTCGTTCGCGTTGTTGCGCTACTTCTTGCGGCGATACGGTATTCAACAGGCTGATCAGCTTGCGCCGCACCCCGATGTTGCCGGAATTGATGGAGAGGGATCTCCTGTAATAAGCGACGGCTTGAGGTAGGTTCCCCTCGAGGAACGACAACTCGCCCAGCAGATAATACTTATTGGCGGCGGCGTAAGAGGCGTCGCCGATTTTTTGCAAGCAGGCTTTGGCTTTTGCGAGATCGCCGCTGGTCAAAAACACACGGGCCAACGCAAGGTCGGCGGAGGCGGAATAATACCCATTCATTTGCGACGACAGCTCCCAATAGCGAACGGCTTCCTGCTGGGAGGCTTCGCTGTTTAGAACGATCGCATGGGTATTGTAGTATGCCGTGCGGTCCCTGGCCGCCGACAGCGGCAAAAATGCGATAGCGGTCAAACAAGCGACCAGCAGCATATATGCCTTGCCCCCCCAATATCTGTGCTGCCGGAGGGAATCGATAAAACCCTGAAGAGCCGGATACACAAAAGGGATCAACATGACCAGCAGGGGCAGCCGGTAACGACAGGCGGTAAAAGATACCACCAGGGTGAGGCCGTACGCCACGAACAAAAGTGCCGGCCAAAGGGCATGCCTGTTTGACCCGAGAGTCAGCAGCAGGCCTGCCAGGCCGGCGGGCCAGATCACAGCAAAGGTGAGCAGGGGCCACCTGAAAATCGGAACGAAACCGCTCATGAAAGCTATGTCGTAATGGTCCCCCGCCTCAAAACGATTGAACACGGCAAGCACCTTGTTGAAAAACTTGTGAGCGTATGCTTGCGGATGATTCCAGGCTTCCCGTAAAGCCTCCCGGTACCAGTACCCGGCGGCTCCCTTGGCCGTAAGTACAGTCCCGGTTCTTCTGCTCGCTTCAATGGTGAACTGGGCTCCCTGCAGAAACGGGGAAGAAGAAGCAAACGGCAGGGGTCGGTAATACGGGTCAAGGTTTCGGACATTGTTCCCGATGTAAAAATTAAACCCAGACTGGGTGGTTGACAGGACCAGCTCTCCGCTCATGAGATAGTTGCGTACGGTAAAGGGCGCCGCCGCGAGCAGGATTCCCGCAAGCAGCGGCAAGGCGGCTGCGAGAGCATGAGGCAGGCGCTGTGTGGCTTTCCAAACAGCAGCCGCCAGAACGACTGGAATAAACAGTGCATAATTGCCCCGGACATTGAACGCCAGCCCCAGGCAGATTCCAAGAACTACGGCCCTAAAGCCTTTCGGGTGCTTCACTTCAAGCAGCAGCAGATAGATGACAAGCGCGCACAGCAGCAGGGACAATGCCGTCTTGAGGGGTACTATACTGTATAGAATAAACGGGGCGTAAAGGGCGGCAATGGCGCCGGCAGCGAGGCCGGCGGCACCACGTCCCAGCTCCCTCCCTGTCAAGGCGATGAACAGGCAGGTGAGGACCCCCAGTCCCACGTTCATCAGTCGCACGTAGACAGGCTCAGGCGAGAAAAGCCAATAGACGGCGGCGATGAGATACGCCGGCAGGGGTGAGAACTCATAAGCGGCCCGAGGTTGGTAGGTGCCGCTCGCTATCTGTTTGGCCCACTCGTGATAGATCCTTTCATCCCACAGGAGATAATCAAAATAAGGAGTCTTTCCCAGCTGGTACAGGGCCGTCAAGCGAATCGCCAGGGCCGCCAGAAGGGTGACGCTCAGCAGCCCCCAGAAATGTTCTTCCAGCATGGCGGCGAACGACCCACTGCGCCATTCGGTCCGCCCATCGGCCGGATTGCTCTGAGTCTCCCCCGGGCTCAATGGCCCCCCCTTATTTCTCATTGCCGGCAGCAGCCCGGCTGCCGATCAACCGGGCAAACGGCATGAGCATGGCCTGCTGCACGTCCAGTTCGCTCAGGCGATAGACCAGGATGGAATAGCCGATGGCTGCATCCGGTTGCCGGTTGCGCAGATACTCGCACAAGCGGCCCAGCTGCAGCTCGGGAAAATATTTCAGTTGTTTCTTCCGTTGCGGCGTCCAAAACAACTTTGCAGCCGCCGGACTTTTGGCCATGTGCTGAGCCATTTGCGCAAACCCGAGAAGCGATTGGTAGACTTTTTCGTAGGCTTCGTTCCAGCGGCCGCCATAGCGCAGGTGAACCGTCTGCAGCATGGTGGCGCTGATGCAGTAGACTCCCCCCTGCAAAGGCACAATTTTCTTTTCTTTCAAATCGAGGTCGGGATACCCGGCCAAACGCTCGGCGTCTATCTGATGATAGGTCGGGTTGCCGTTCCCGAAATAGGAGAGATAAACGGGCGTCTTCTCTTGATTGTCCAGACCGTTATCGGCCAGCCATTGTTTGAGGGCGGGCAAATCCTGTCCCCAATCCAGGTTGCTGTCGACCAAGTGGCGGTAACCGTTTTTGGGGCCTCCCACCAATTGATTGAAATAAGCCAGGTAGTTGGGCCAAATGAGCAGGGATTCGGCCACAAGAATCGTCAGAGCGGCGGCCAATGCCCGGCGAATCCAGCGCCGCCGGCTGCCAAACCAGGAGGCCGCTGCTCCCGCCAGGATGAAAGTAGCGGGATAGACCGGCAGCAGATGACGAATCCCGATGTTCAGGCTGGTGTTTACCGCAACGACCCAGTAAGTGATGACAAAAAGCCAGAGAGGTGCCGTTCGATAAAGGCTCTGGCGTAACAGGGCCCACCCGTTTTCTTGCTGCTCGTTCCTGCTCCGATGCCAATGGGTGACCGCCGCCAGGGCGGCCAGCAGCAAAACCACAAAAACCGGCAGCGGGGTCTTTACCAGGTAGCAATAGGGAAAGAACCAGGTCCATCCGCCGCTGCCGTACCTGCCGTTGAAGAAAGCGGGGCGTACCAGCGAATATTTGGCCACCACGTAAATGCCGTTGAGGTAGGCTTCGGGCAGCAGGTGGTGTTTGCGGGCATACTTGAGGGCCGATTCGAGCAGAGGAGAAACCGGTGCGGCTTTGCGCTCAGTGATGTTTTGCTCGTCCAGGTTTAGCTTAGGGAAAGCGCGCTTTCCGACATTGGCAGTGTGCTCTGCCGGCTGCGCAGAAGCGGCATGAACTTTCGAAGCGGAATACCTGAAGCCGTAAAAGCCGGCTACAATGCCTGTCACCAGAACCGTTTGCAGTAACACCACAGCGCTGAGGAGCACAACCTGGGCCCAACGTGTGCCAATGAGCCATTGCCTGCCCTTGAACTCGACCGGCAGCTCTTTGCCATGAATGATTCGAATTCCAAACAGAACCGCTGCCACGGGAATCATGATGAGAGCGGACATTTTGGAAGCAAATAGAGCACCCAGGGCCAGGCAGTTGGCGGCAAGGGTGAGCACGTTGACGCGCTGCAGAAGTGCCCGGATGGACCACAGGGAGGCGGTAAAGCACAGGGTGACCGCCAGATCTGAGGTAGCGAGCCGGCTGTGGGCAAGGACGGTCGGGCTGAAAGTATAGAGCAGCAGGGACAGCAATCCCCCCGCGTGGCCGAAAAGCTGCGCCGACCAAAGGTACACGAGCAGCCCCAGCAGTATGCCGAGCAGAACAATCATCCCCCGGGCCAAAAACAGCATTTTGTCCGGGTCGTTTCCCATGTGGTAGAAAAATTTAAAGCTGCTTCTGAAATTGTCGAAATGTTTGTCCTGTGGAAACTTATACTCGCCGAACAGCAGCGGCAGGGTGGCCCATCGCTGGGCAAAGTTGCCGTTTTCCGTGCTCAGTTTGTATTCGTTTTGCGACCAGTACCCATAGCCGCCGGCAATGTGCAGGGGCTCGTCAAAGGTGGCGGACTTGTGCCGGACGCTGCTGATCGTCAGCACTGAGAAGAGCAACAGCAGGCCGGCAACCGGCAGATATCTGCGCACATTTTGTACCACCACAATCCGCATTGCCCCTCATTTTCTCCAGTCGACTATCTTGTTGTAAATCCAACCGATGGCGGAGCCGCTCAGGGTGCCCAGCGCGAACCCGTAAAAAAAGCCGATGATGCTGCCCCAGAAGGACACCCGGTAGCCGATGAAAAACTGGCTCAGCAGCTGCAAATGCGGGCCGACCACGTAGCGGCCGTCGGGGGTGCGGTGTCCGCCCTTGAGCAGCAGCCAGTTGGTGGCGACGAACACCAGCAGGCCCAGCACGATGCCGAGCACCAGCCCGAATACCTTGGCGTTCAGCCGGAGAATACCGCTGAACAGCTTTTCTTCATCGTTGATCTGGTTGGCAGCCACCCTGCGCCTCCTATTCAGCAGCCCGTCCCCCCTCACCCCGACGCTCTCCGCCCCGAAAAGCGCGGGGTCAAGAGTGTCCAGCCGTCGGCGCGCGGGGGAGAAAGGGCCGAAAGCCTCGATGCCGTGCTAAAAATGATCCAAAAAATCCTTGAACGTGAGCAGTTCCATCTTCCTCTTAATCCGGTAAATGAAAAATCCGATCATGAAGTTTCTCAGGTAGGCGAACAGCCAGCTCAACAGAAACACCCAGGTGAAACAGCTGACGGCTCCCAGCAATGCGCCCCCGGGGGTCACCGAATAGCCGATGAAGTACTGGCCCAGAAGACCCATGTAGGGCACCAGGGGCGAATCCTGCCGCAAAAGCACAAACAGCGTGGCCAACAGCAGCAGCATGCTGCAGACCAGCCCGGTCGCGGTGGCAAAGGCGAAGCTGTCCATCCTGGCAAACGCGGCCCGCAGCTTTTCTTTGAGCAGCCGCTGCTGCTCGGGCGCTATGGTCACTTCCTCGTGATAATGCTGTTCTTCGTTCACCCGCCAGAGGTCGTGCGCGGCTCCGACCACATTCTCCGCCGCCAGCATGGCGGTCAGCATGGAATGATCCTGGTTGTTGTACTTGTGCATGCCGTTGCGCCCGACCACCTGCAAATTGGGAATGCCGCGCAGAAAATCTTCAATGATCCGGAGAGAATCGTTGTACTCCGAATCGTATACCGGATAGGCCTTGGGCATTCGCACCACGTGCCCGTCTTCAACGGAGGAGCGCTCGGCCAACTGCAGCATTTCCAGTTCTTCTGCCGCCATCTGGATCAACTGCCGGTCCGGCTGACGCCACAGATCGTCCCCTTCAAAGCAAAAATATTCGAGGCCCAGGCACGTCTTGCTTTGATCGGGCACCATAAAAGGGCTCCAGTTTTTAAAATTCTGGATGCGGCCGACCCTGACGGCGGGGTCGTGGATATAGATCCAGTTGTCGGGGAACAGCCGGCTCTTGTCGACAATCACGGCGACCGTCAAAAAATCCCGGTACTTGAGGTTGTGTGCGGCTGTCTTCACCTGGTCCGGGACGGGCGGCTCGAATTTGAGGAGCAGCTCCTTGAGGGGCATGCTGCTGATAAAATCGCTGCCGCGCAGTACCTCCCGCTCGCCGTTGCGGCTTATCGTGACCGCCTCGACCCCGTTCTCTGCCCGCATGATCCCCTCGACTTCCGCCCCCAGCAGCACCCGGGAACCGCTCTGCTCGATGCGCGCCGCCACTTCCCGCCACATCATTCCGGGGCCGAGCCTGGGATAGTCGAATTCATCGATGAGCGTCTTGATCACTCGCTTTTTGTTTGCGCCGTTTTGCCCCGCCAGAGCATTTCTCAGCGCACTCAGAAGCGAGAGTCCCTTGATCCTCTGGGCCGCCCATTCGGCTCGAATTTCACTGCACGACATCCCCCACACCTTTTCCGAATAGGTCTTGAAGAAGGTTTGGAAAAGCCGCCTGCCAAAGCGATTGGACACCCACTGTTCGAAGGTTTCCTCCTGCCGGTGGGGGAACAGCCGGGCATACAGGTAGCTGGCCAGGATCATGGTGCTTTCCCACAGGCCCAGCCCGGCAAAGGCATTGAAGGGCCGCAGGGGATAGTAGAAAAATTTTCTCCGGTAGTAGATGCGGGAAAGCCTCTTCCTGCGCAAAAAGTCGTCGTTCAGCACCTCCTTCCACATGTCGTCCACCGCCTTGATCTTGGTGAAAAAGCGGTGCCCGCCGATGTCGAAATGGAAGCCTTTGTAGCTGACCGTTCGGGATATCCCCCCGACTATTTGGTCCTTCTCGAGAATGACGGATGGCAGCCCCATCTGCGCCAATCGGTAACCGGCGGTGAGGCCGGCCGGTCCGCCGCCGACGATAATGACTCTTCTGCCGTGCGGGTCACAATTCGCATTGTTCATACAAAATCGATCCAGGAGCTGCTCAATGGCTTCGGTTGGCCGGGTTTCGTTCCGCAACCCGGCAGGCGTGTTTTTGTTTTTTGCCGGGTTTCGTGCCTCAACCCGGCCTACGGTTTGAACCCGGCCTATGGTTTGAACCGGCCTATGGTTTGAACCGGCCTTTGAGAATCGTGTGATCAAACCACACCCCAAGAAAAACCGCAAGGCTGTAAAAATAATAGAAAAAATGCAACGGGGCCACGGCGATGGCGAAGGCCGCCCCCTTTTTTTGCACGAAAAAGCGGTAGAATTTCCAGTTGATCAAAACAACGGCCACCATCAGCCAGGGGATCCAATACCCCGCCTTTGCGACGACCAGCGACAGCGCCGCGAGAATCGCCGTCAACCCTGTCAGAACCGCGCTCAGCCGCTGGGAAGCCTGCAGGTTCAGGTCCTTGTTCAAGTGGCCGCGCTCCAGCATCAGCCTGGTCCACGGGAGCGCACGACACAATATATCAGATCGGAGCAGTCCGGGCAAAGTCCAGCGCTTGAGATGCTTGACCTGCAGGCGCTTGTCGAGCAGAATGCGGTATCCCTGCTGCTTGATGCGGTAGCCCAGTTCGATGTCCTCGATGGACGGCACGCCATAGCGCCCTTCATCGAACCCGCCCAGTTCCCGGAACACCGCGCTTTTGACCGCGCCGCAGCCGGCCCAGAAGGTGGTCGCCTCCGGGTTTCCCTGCTGATGCACGAAGTGATGTGCGAGGTTCTTGTATTGCGACAAAAAGCCCTGGTCTCCAGGGCTATCGTCGTAGGATCCAAACAGCGCGGCGACATCATGGTCGGCGAAGTCCTGCACCACCCGGCTCACCGTATCCGCGGTAATGACCACATCGGCATCCACAAACAACAGGATATCCCCCCTGGCTTGCCCGGCTCCCCGATTGCGCGCCGCGGCGGGGCCCATCCGGCGCGCGAGTACCACCGGGTCGAGGCCGAAGGACGCGGCCGTGTCCGACGAGCCGTCGCTGGATGCGTCATCGACGACAATCACTTCATAGCGCGGGTAACCGGTGGTGAAAACGGCCTCGAGGCAGGATGCGAGATGCCGTCTCGCATTGTGCACGGGAATGATGATGGAAACCAGAGGCTGATCCATTCCCGCCGCTGAGCTGTCCGTTCCGTTCGGATGCGGTCGGCGCTTGCTCGTCATGCAACAAAACCCCGGCGTCGCCAACGCGCAATCAGCTTTTCGTAAAAAAATCCAAGGGCATTGACCGCCTGCGACACGAGCAGAAGAAAGCACAGGAGCCGCTTTCTTGAGGCCGCGGGTTGGGTGAACGGGTAGCGCATCAGGTCCAGGTAAAAGGAGATCGGCTCCACGCGCACACTTTTCCTGTTCTGCAGCGAAACAGCCCGGTGAAAACGGGCTGCGCCGCGACCGTACTTGAAGTGCTGGCGGATGAACGATGCGGCAGACAGGCGGTGGGCATGATAGACGACAGCGCGCGGCTCATAGTGCAAGTCAAAGCCCAAATGGGCCAGGCGCACACACAGTTCGCGGTCTTCCCCTCCCAGCTGAAAGTTTTCATCGAAACGTCCCACCCCATGAAACTGCTCGGCTGCGATGGCCAGATTGTTGCTGGTGAAAAAAAGACCCCGGCCGGGGCGCTCCAGGTAATACCCATAGAGATAATCCACCAGCAGCTGGCTGGCGGCAGAGTAGCCGTTGGCGGATAAAACGTTCACCGTCCGGCCCCCGACGGCGCGGCGCGCATTACGCTCCAGGGCCGTCTCCAGATGCCGCAGCCAGTCCGCGTGCGGAGCGCAGTCGTCGTCGGTGAACGCCAGATAGGTCCCCGCGCTTGACGCGGCGCCTCGGTTGCGCGCCACCGCCGGGCCCTGGTTGCTTTGGATGACCAGCCGGATGTCAAGCCGCTCCTTGAATCGATCCACGATTTCCGTTGGAGGCTTGGCGCTGCCGTCGTCGACGATGATGACCTCGAACTTTTCGCGCGGGTAATGCATGCCGGCCAGTGCCGGCAAACAGAAACCGGCCAGCTGCTCCGGCCTCTGATAGGTGGGAACAATTACCGAAAACAGGGGTCCAGCCATATTGCTCACAAGTCAGGTGCTCCTCGCCGAAAGGTGCCTCGCACCATTTGGATTTCTTCTCGGGAGAATTCTCCGGCGGCCGTCAAAAGGATTACCACGATGATCGCAAGAACAGCGATTTTTGGCAAGAGCCAGATTTCGGACACGGGCCAAAAGGCGGAAACCGGATAGCTTACAGACAAAGTCAGCAGACTGCGCACGGCCGATTTGCCCGGCGGCAGTACGCTCCATTGCCGGTTTACGGCGTAAACAGCCAGCCCGCCGTGCAGGGTGGCAAAGGTCAAGGTGATCAGCGCGGCCCCTGCGGGACCCATGCGCGGAATCAAAAGGACGTGGCCGCACAGTGCCAGGGGAACCATCGGGGCGGTCACCACCAGGGTCCAGTTGGGTTTGCCCCCGGCCGTCAAAATGCCGGCGGTCACCGCGATCATCACCATCCACAAGGCCGCGAAGGTGAGAATCGCCACCAGCGGGGCGGCGGACAGGTAATCCGACCCGAAAAAAAGCCCGACGATTTCTCGCGAGGCCCCCGCGACGATGCCGGCAAAGGGAAACAGCAGGAGCACCAAGCGCATGGCATTGCGCGCCATGAGTTTCGCGTCGGCCTGGCGCCCTCCGGTATACAGCCGGGTCAA
>FWPV01012496.1_pt1 | contig 13073 bp, 11 predicted proteins | sample 2228371 | NCBI WGS metagenome assembly FWPV01 (sample SAMEA103939776, study PRJEB20133) | metagenome | reverse complement strand
AATTTGGTTTTTGGAATTTGGTTTTTGGAATTTGGTTTTTGGAATTTGGTTTTTGGAATTTGGTTTTTGGAATTTGGTTTTTGGAACTTCATCACCCCAAAGGCATTGACCCTTTGGTTTAACATAAATGATTATTGATATTAAATTTGCAGTACAATGAACGATACACTGACTTCAAAAGAGATAGAAACAAACGTTGATTTTTTACCTTTAAACGGTACGGATTACGTTGAGTTTTACGTGGGAAATGCCAAGCAGGCTGCCCATTATTACAAAACAGCATTCGGATTTCAGAGCTGCGCGTATGCCGGTCCTGAAACAGGAATAAAAGACAGAGCTTCGTATGTGTTGACTCAAAACAAATTGCGTTTTGTCTTGACTACCCCTTTGCAACCGGAAGGTGAAATTGCAGAGCATATCAAAAAACACGGCGACGGTGTGAAGGTATTGGCCCTCTGGGTTGACGACGCTCGCAAAGCATGGGAAGAAACCACCAAGCGTGGTGCGAAATCTTTTATGGAGCCGCGGGTTGAAAAAGACGAACACGGCGAAGTAGTCAGAGCCGGTATCCATACTTACGGAGACACGGTTCACATTTTTGTGGAGCGCAGCAACTACAACGGTCCGTTTTTACCGGGTTATGAAACCTGGAAATCAGACTACAACCCAAGCGAAGCCGGTCTCTTGTATGTTGACCATTGCGTAGGTAACGTAGGTTGGAATGAGATGAACAAGTGGGTTCAGTTTTACGAAGACGTAATGGGCTTCAAAAACATCCTTTCATTCGACGATAAAGACATCTCTACCGAATACTCTGCTTTGATGAGTAAGGTAATGAGCAATGGCAATGGCCGTATCAAATTCCCGATCAACGAGCCGGCTGAAGGCAAGAAGAAATCGCAGGTAGAAGAATACCTTGATTTCTACGGCAGCCAGGGCGTGCAGCACGTAGCCATCGCTACCAATAACATCATTGAAACGGTGAAAGACTTGAAAAGCCGCGGTGTTGACTTCTTAACAGTGCCGCAGTCGTACTACGATACAGTATTAGACCGTGTAGGTGATATCGATGAAGACTTGAAAGATTTAGCTCCATTGGGTATCTTGATTGACCGCGACGACGAAGGCTATCTTTTGCAGATTTTCACCAAACCGGTGGAAGACCGTCCAACGCTGTTCTACGAGATTATCCAGCGTAAAGGCGCCAAGTCTTTTGGAAAAGGAAACTTCAAAGCACTTTTCGAAGCCCTTGAACGAGAGCAGGATAGAAGAGGAAACCTCTAATTCCAACTCGAAAGCTTTGAAATCCCCCAAATTGGGGGATTTTTTTGTGTATTTTAGTCGGGCATGACAGACAATAAACCCAAATCGAAGGATGAGATCGTCCTCCTCGAAGGACCTCGTCCCAGACTAACTGAGTTCTTTTTAGCTTTTCGCGTATTCACTGAATTTATCCGTGGTTTCAGGGTCCTTCATTTTGTTGGCCCATGCATCACCGTATTCGGATCGGCCCGATTCAAAGAAGACCATCCGCATTACCAGCTGGGTATGAAGGTAGGAGCTGGATTGGCCAATTTAGGTTTTACCGTTATGACAGGGGGTGGCCCGGGTGTGATGGAAGCAGCCAACCGCGGGGCGAAGGAAGCCGGCGGACGAAGCGTTGGCTGCAATATCGAGTTACCGCATGAGCAGTATCCAAACCGCTGGCTAGACCGTTGGGTGAATATTCGCTATTTCTTTGTGCGTAAAGTGATGTTGGTGAAGTACTCGTACGGACTGGTTGTGCTACCGGGAGGCTTTGGTACCTTGGATGAGTTCGCTGAGGTGCTGACCTTGATTCAAACCAAGAAGATTACCAATTATCCGATGATTTTGATGGGAACACAATACTGGGAGAAGTTTTTGGTCTTTGTAGATGAGATGATCCTAGAGAAAACCATTGATCCGGAAGATAAAAACCTATTCCTCATCACCGATGATGTGGATGAAGCGATGGAATACCTCAAAACGCATTCTGTTGAGCGATTTGGATTGCGTCCGGCAAAGCTACGCAGACGCGGAATCTTAGGAGAGTAATTAGCGATCTACCACCCTAAACACCCAGCCTTGTTCTGTGGTGTTTTTTATTTTTTCTGGGAAGAACAGCCTACGCAAGCCATAGGTGCCTAATCCAAGGCCGAGGGATATGCTCAAGCGAGCCAGCGGTGGAATAGGGGCCGGACTTAATACCGAGGTGTATAAGAGTATGTTTCCGCCCAAGGTTCCAACATCGTAAGCCAAAGCGCCCAGGTGTCTGCCGAGTGTAAAAACCCGAAATCCGCGCAGGTCTTGAATGTGAAGGATAAAGGTGTCTTTCTTAGCGAAACGGGTTCGCTTTACTTTAATACAGCTGTCGTCTACAGAAAGCAGAACGCCTCTAACTTCTTCTAATTGTCCTTGGTATCCGGCATACCGAAAAGCAACATCGAGGCCGGGAAGCAGGTAATAAGCTTTCTGCACGGAATCATTGCGCACGAGCAGGGCTTTCTCTGCGTGCGCAATAAGGGAACTGAAGAAGAGGAGGAGCCCAAAGGCAAAAAGCCTACTCAGGTAAATTGGCTTTAACCTTGGTGCGGAGATCATAGGATACCTTGAATTGTTCGCTGTTTACTTTGTCTGTAACCACTTTAATTTTCATTTCAAAGTTATCTGATTTCAGGTAAGTGTCCAGCACATCCGGCGTTACATCCAGGTTTAATTCTTGTCCAACAGCATCGCTCACATTGTATTTCCAAGCCACAAGTTTTTCACCGACACCGTCTTTTTTCAAGCGAATTTCGATGTCTTTCAAAAAGCTAAAATCGCCGCCAATGGGTTCATCCACCCTGAGCTTCAGGTATTCTAAGCGAATTTCTTTTACCAAATCAGCTTTGGTTCCTTGGTCTTCGAATTCCTTCGCTATGTTATGTTGGATTGGAAAGCTCGGTAAATCGTACGGAATGGAGGCCGGAATATTCGCCGGTACGGGAAAGTCTCCGCGTATATTAAATCCGAAATCTATGGTCTCCAGCAATTTAGTGCAAGCCGACGTGAAGGTTAAACTGAGTGAAATAGTGAGGAGGAGTAGTAGTTTGATTTTATTCATCGTAGAATGGTTAAGGTTCCTTTTTGACTGTGCTTACTGCCATCCCAGCCGGTATAAACCACATACCAGATAAATACCGCATCGAAGGGGTCTTCTCCACGAAAATACGCATCCCATTGGTAATTCTTGTCATTGGTTTCCAATACTTTCTGTCCCCAGCGATTGTAAACCAATAATTTATAGTCTTTCACAAAAACGTCTACTATTCCCCATACTTCATTGAGGTAATCGCCATTTGGGGTGAAGGCCGTAGGCACGTGAAGCAAGGGCTTTTGAATTAGTTTAATTCGGTTGCTTCGGCTTCGGGCCTCATTTCCGCCACTTTCTTTAGCCCGGATTTCATACCAATACGCACCCCAATCGTAATCCAAGCTGGTATCTATGGTCTGTAAAAATGTGGCGTCCCCTCTTTGAACAGGCAATTGAATCTGGCGATCATCGTGGCGCAGAAGCTGGTAGGTCATTACCCCATCACTCCATTGCCTGTATTCCGACCAATTCAAGTTATGCTGGTAGGGTATGGATTCGCCTTGCAACAAAATAGAACAACCCTCATTGCTCGCCACCGAGGAGTTTTCGCATTTATCCGCTACAGTAATGATATAGCAATAGCTGTAAAGGTCAACCTCCACATCGCTATCTTGGTATGATGTGTCGAACTGATTGTCAATTTCTTTGATAATTTGATATTGGCTGCTGCCATCGTTGGTTTTCTTCCACAAGGTATAGCCTTGGAAGTCGGGTTCTTTGGAGCTGAACCAGTAGGTATGCACTTCTTTGTCGTTGTGCACCGTGGTTGTGAAGATTTCCCCTTTGCCTATCGGATTCTCACGTTGATCTATGGTGCAAATGGTATAACTGGTATCGCCCGGCATACCACAGGCATTTCGTCCAACAATTTTGTAGCAGTAGTTCGTTTTGTGATTGGAAATGGCTGTGCTATCAATTTTTATAAATTCGTTTACCGCCCCTATGGTATCAATCGCTTCCCAAGGGTCTTGGCCCCTCTTTCTGAATAGGATATACTGATCCAAGTAGATATTGCTATCAGGCATTTGCCAAGTTAACCGGATCCTGTCATCGTTCAAGAAGGTCATGCAAATTACATCCGGAGGCTCAGGAGCAGGCGGAGGTAAAACGACAATGCGGATATAGGCTGTATCCGTTTTGTACTCCGGACACCCTTCATCGTGCGCAATGGCTTGAATTACGATGGTATCTAATCCCATATGTTCACACCCGCTTTGCCAAACCCATGTGTTTTTGAGCGATGAAAACCCTTTGCTCTGGCCGGGTACCAATTGAGGTTTTGTAAATTTTAAACTGGTATCGCTTAAAAAACTGCTGGAATACACAATGTAAACGGAGTCATCGTCTGCATCTCTCACGAAATAGTCAAACTGTAAAAAAGTCCCTGCTACAATACGTATCAGGGTGTCTTGAACGCGCGGCGCCTGATTCAGGTTTTCAAAATCGATTTTAAAGACGGCATTGTTGCAGTTGTTGCTGTTATTCCTCCGTGAAAAGGCCCCTTGGGTAGTAGGGAAGTCGGGCGTAGCACTTGCGCCGCAGCCCCCGCACACGGAGTGGTAGACTACACCCTTCGGATCGAAACGGCTCGTTCCACCGTCTACATGCTCTCCCAGCGGATTAGACAGCGTGCCTCCTCCCATATAAGTTGCGTAGAGCACTTTGCGGATGCCTTTGGTGAATACAATCAGGTAAAAATCAGACGTATCCGTTGTTTTTTGAAACGCATCGGGGGTGATGATTTGATTTCGCGTAGACCCCCCATTGCCGAAAGGTGCTTCGTTGGTTTGTCCGCCCCAACCTGCGAAAAATACACGTTCGCACGAGTCAACCAAGAAGGCTGTCGGACTCAGTTGCGGCTTGTGGCTCCCTTTGCCAAATGTGGTTTGAATCAACCTTGTATTCAGGCTGTTGTCAAACTTTACAATAAATTGTCCGCCTTCTGCCTCATGGTAAACATTGGAAGGAAAAGCTTGCCAATTGCCTTCGGTTTGGCCGGTAAGGTAAACCTGTCCGAATTTATCTACCTGCACAAAATAGGCTTGGTCATACAAAGAGGTACCCAAATAGGTGCCTGATAAAATGGTGGTTCCGTTCGATGCTATTTTCAAGACATACCCATCTGCTTTACCTCCTTGGTAGTTTTTTAGCGGACCAGACATGCTGATATTCATGCTGTTTGAGTTGGTGCCACCGCAAACGAAGATATTTCCTGCCTGATCTAAAGCCAGTCCGTAGGCCGTTTCCTCATCGGCTCCGCCAATATAGCTGCACCATTCAATTTGGGTTAAGTTGGCATTCAACTTACAAATAAAGCCATCTTTGTAGCCTCCAAAATTGTTGTTAAAGCCGTTCTTCACCGGAAAGCCTTGAGCTTGGCTGGATTGGGTGCAGGAGGCGATGAGCACATTATCGAAACCATCCACCACAACCTCACCTCGGAAATAGTCGCCGAAATTGAATCCCAAAACATCGGTATTCGTTCCGCTGTTGCTCATGCTACCGTTCAGCCCATCGCGACCGCTGCCTCCGATATACGACATACCCAAGAGCTGACTTCCATCTTCACTTAATTTGGCTACAAACACATCGGCACTGCCCCCAATGCTTTTTTGCGCTCCAGTTCCTTGTCCCGGGAAATTAGCGCTGAAAGTGGTGCCAAAAACCACGAGGTTGTCTTTGCTGTCAACCACCATAGAATGGGGCTGTTCATTCCGGTTTCCTCCCAAGTAAGTGGCGTATAACATGCTTTTTCCATCCGGAGCGAATTTCATAATGGCCACATCGCGGGGTACATCTCCTAGCAAAAGATCTTGGTTGTCTGTTCCTCCGCCAAAGGTGCGCTGAAAGGCTCCCAATGAAGGGACCCAATTGCCATTGAAAATATCACGCGTATCGCCGCCGCCAAACGCATTGCCTTTGGAGTCGTAAGTGGCTGTAAAGCCGAAATTATCCGCGAATGAGCCGGTATAGGTAGAAAACACCAAAACAGGGTCGATTACCAAAGTTTCTGTTTTTCGGTATTCACCCAATCGGAAACCAAAGAGGCCCGGTTCCGCTTCTTGGTAGCGAACGGAAATGCCGGCCTTGGATTGGGTGCTTTCTTGGTAAGCCAGGGGGGCGTATTCTCGCTGCTGCCCGAGGCTCGTCTCTAATTTTATTTCAAAGCCATGGAGGCTCACACCATCCAAGCCGTGGTAACGCCATTTGATCTGATTGGGGTCCGCTCCGGGCTTCACCAAAAAATTGTATTTGATCTCGCCCTTGCCGGTCCCGAAAATCTGCACATCGATGCCGGGATACAATTCAGAAAGCAGGATCTCTTCAAAAACCGGAACATGCGACGCCCAGTGTTTGGGATCACTGCCCAGAAAATAGTTGTAGTACTCGCTTCGCTTTTTCAGGCCTTGTGCCGCTGGAATTTGTGCATTTTCCCAAGCGATGAAGAAGGTATGCGCTTTGAAGGTATCGCCCGGCATAAATCCGAAGGCATGGCCGTGTTCATCGGGGTGAGCCTGAATGTGGTCAAATAGGTAAACCCTAAAGCCTTTTCGCTCAATGTGAAACTGCGCATTGGGCAGCTCTGCTCGGAAGAGTATGGAATCAGCCCATTGTCCTTTGTTCGCTACAAAAAACTCCTGCGCATGCAGCTTGGCCGCACCCAGAACGGAAAGTACAATCAGACAGATTCGGAGCTTCATAGAGATTACCAAATAGATAACAATTCTACGGATAAAGTTGCTTGCTACCCCTATTTTTGCCTTCGCATGCCAGATTTGAAAAACCATACACTCAGAATCGTTTTTATCGGTACTCCCGATTTCGCTGTAGCTTCCTTGAAAGCGATTGTAGAATCAGGGTTTAACGTGGTGGCTGTGGTTACGGCACCGGATCGTCCTGCCGGACGAGGTCAGAAGCTTCAAGAGCCGGCTGTGAAAACTTATGCGGCTGCACTCGGGTTGCCTGTGCTTCAGCCCACGAACTTGAAATCGCCCGATTTTTTAGCGGAACTGGCGAGCTATGCTGCCGATATCCAAGTGGTGATTGCCTTCCGTATGCTGCCGGAAGCCGTTTGGAACATGCCGCCTTTGGGAACCTTTAACCTACACGCCTCCCTCTTACCGGCATACCGAGGGGCGGCTCCCATTAACCGGGCGATTATGAATGGCGAGAAAGAGACCGGGGTGACTACCTTTTTCTTGAAACATGAAATTGATACGGGCAATATCATCTTCCAAGCTAAACTAGCCATCAGCGATGAGGATACGGCGGGCACTCTGCACGATAAATTGATGTTGCTCGGGGCTGAGTTGGTTGTCAAAACATTGACGGCTGTTGAACGTGGCGATTACCCGCAAGAGCAGCAAGGGGATGCTACTGGAACACCTACCGCACCAAAGATTTTTAAGCCGGATTGCGAAATAGACTGGAGCCGCAGTGCGGAGCAAGTTCGAAATCATATTCGGGGACTCTCGCCTTATCCAGCAGCCTGGACTAGGCTCGCGGGGAAAGGACTTAAAGTCTACCAGACCTCGCTTGTCGATTTCAATGATGAAGCCATGCCGGGATCCTTGCGTAGCGACGGGAAAAATTACCTGCAGGTGAAATGCAAGGATGCCTATTTGAGCTTGGATGAATTGCAGTTGGAGGGAAAAAAGCGAATGGGCATAGAAGAATTCCTTCGCGGGTATTCAGGGGAGCTGTTTATCAATCTACAGAGCGTATAGCTAAATTCAGAACGCGATTGTGTAAACTTGTAAGATGAAGAGATTACTGCTCATCTTAGCGGTGTTCATGCCTATTTTGGGTATTGCCGCAGAAGGGGATACCATTAAAGTTCGTTCGCACAACCGTGTTCACCTCAACTGGAATGGCAATTTCGATAGAAAGGCCCATTTCCCAACACAAGGAAAATCGTTTAATAAGGTATTGATGCATTACACCTTGGGCTGCCCGGATAAAGGTTGCTCAGAGTGGGATTATACGACCCAGGTTTTTTTGAGACGGAAAACGGGTAGAATGGACTCCACCCAAAGGCTTTCTCCGAATTTCAAAATTGGAACGGCTACACCGGATTCCTTTCGCTATGCCTTAGATTCCACCTATTCCTATTTCTATAATGCCGGAACCATGTCCATTGATTCCATGGCTAATCAGCCGGTGCAGATGATACGCTTTTTGGATGCGCAAAATCCTACTACGCCTAGCGACACCCTAACCGTATGGGATGCCTCCATTTACCGGCCTGTATACGATCAAAACGGCGCAGCGATTGATTCGAGCTTAATTGCATTTGAGCAGATTGTCTACAAGCAACAGTATATTTGGTATCAAGTTTTTGAGGTGATTGAAAACTTGGAACTGGGTCGCGTAATTACTCCCTACGCAGGCGGTAAAACCAAAGAATGGTCGCATACCTACACCTTTGATGTTACAGATTTTGCTTTCTTGCTGGAAGATAGTGTAGACATCCGTGCTCGATACAGCGGTTTCCAAGACGGTTTCACCATAACCCTGGATTTTGAATTAATTGAAGGTACGCCTTCATTAGAATGCTACAAAATCGTATCGCTTTGGCAGGGAAGTTTCCCTTACGGCAACCCGAATAATTCCATAGAAAACTACCTGAAGAATGTGCGTGTAGCACCTGAAGCAATGGCCAAAGAGGCAAAGCTCAGGGTGATTCAAACCGGACACGGCTTCGGTGGAAATGAAAACTGTGCGGAATTCTGTGCTAAATCGCATTACCTCAAAGTAAACGGTCAGCAAAAGGCTAGTGCGTTGTTGTGGCGCGACGACTGTGGCATGAATGCCCTGTATCCTCAGCCGGGAACCTGGTTGTATGATCGGGCAAATTGGTGTCCAGGCAGCGCAGTAGATCCGAACGATTATTTTATCGGCTCGTATTTGTCGGCTACCGACAGCACCGACTTAGACTTGGATATGCAGCCATTCACCAATGTTAACAACAACAACTGCTCGTATATCGTGAGTGGTATGGTGTTCTACTACAAAGAGATAACGTATAAGAAGGATCTGAGCATTGAAGAGATTATGGCGCCTAACAAGGATTCGCGTTATGTGAGGTACAATCCTACTTGTGGCGATCCATATATCCGCATTCGCAACAACGGTTCAGATACCATCCGAAGTGCGGAGTTTAAGTATGGCATCTTCGGCGGTAAAGAGAGAACATGGCGCTGGACAGGCACCTTGGCTCCGTATAGCTCCCAATCGATTTACCTCGCTAATTTTGACTGGACGGGCGCTTCTACAGGACTATTCTATGTTGAGGCAAGTAAAGTAGATGGTCAGGCTGATGAGCTAGCGATCAATAACCGCAACGCCTCAAGCTTTGAACTGGTTCCGCAGTTACCGAATGCCTTTCAGGTGTGGTTTAGAACAAACTTGCAGCCTGACGACAATTCCATTCATATTTTGGACGCCTCAGGGAAGGAGCTTTGGAAACGCAGCTTCACCCAAGCCAATACGAATCACGCTGATACCATTCGTTTGGTGAGTGGGTGTTATGCATTTGAGATTGTAGATGAAAGCAAAAACGGTATCAAGTTCTGGGCAAACTCAGCCGGAACTGGCAGTTTAACCTTAAGGGCTTTATCGGGTAGTGTGTTGAAAGTGGTGGAAGGCGACTTTGGAACAGCCTACCGTTACTATTTCACGGCTGGTTATCCTTTGTCAAATCAGCTGCCGGAAGCACAATTTCAGTTATTTCCAAATCCCGGTCATAAACAGGTGGCGGTGAGTCATGCTGCGGAGGCGTATGATATCCGGATTCTGGATGTGCAAGGTAGAGTGGTATGGAATGGAAAAAGCAGCGGAACCGAAACACGCTTGGCTACTGAATCATGGACCTCAGGAGTCTATTTTGTAGAATTAAGCAATGCGGAAAGCAAAGGCATTCAGAAGTTGGTGATTCAACACTAACGCAAGGATATAACTATGGCATGAGGCAGCTCTAGGGCTGCCTTTTGTATTTTGATCGATTTAACCGCGGGGTGCGACTTACAGAGCTGAAGCAAACGCTTGTGTAAAACGCCTTGCCCTTTTCCATGAACAATCTCCAGTTCTACGCAGGCATCTTGCACGGCTTTGGCTAGTTGATAGGCTGCATAATCGCATTGGGCTTGAAGCAGAGGCTGGTAGCGGTAGTTGGATGGCAGCCTGTTTTCATGCAGATCGATGCGCCTCCTCTCTCGCTTAGGTTTCGCGATTACCTCCTTTTTCTGAACGATGCCCGGATCAAAGCGCTGCACCAAGACCAGTTCCGATTCATGCACATTCATCTCCATCCCAAATTCCAACTCATAGACCATGAGGTAGCCGCGGTCTAGCACCTTTAGCACTTTTGCCTTCAGTGTGCTGTCTTTTCCACGTACCTCATCGCCTTCTTGAAATGCCATAAATCGCTAACTTCGTCGCAAGTTAGTATGAAACGAGATATCATCATTGCCGGTGGCGGCATCGTAGGCTTGGCCACGGCTTATCGCTTACTTGAGAAGAACCCCAATTTGAAAGTGACTTTACTGGAGAAGGAAGGGAAGGTAGCGGCACATCAAACCGGACACAACAGTGGTGTTATCCATTCTGGCATTTATTATAAACCGGGGAGTTTAAAGGCCCAAAATTGTATTCAAGGCTACCGCGATTTAATTGAGTTCGCACAAAAGCATGAGGTGCCCTATGAGTTATGTGGTAAGATTATCGTCGCCACCCGAACGGAAGAAGTACCCGCCATGGAGAACGTGCTAAGCAGAGGTATTGCCAACGGTTTAGACGGCTTAAAGCGATTGGATGCCGGTGAGTTAAAGGAATACGAGCCGCATGTGAATGGGGTAGCCGGTATTTTTGTTCCGCAAACCGGAATCATCGATTACAAGGTTGTTTCGGCACGGTATGCAGAACTTTTTCAGCAGATGGGCGGAGAGATTCGCTTGAACACCAAGGTAGTTGACCTGGTCGATAAGGGCAATCATACGGAGGTGGTGACCGAAAAGGAAACCTTGGAAACCCGCTTGTTTATCAATTGCGGCGGATTGCATTCAGACCGCATTGCACGGATGCAGGAAGAAAACCTCGACGTTCGGATTATCCCGTTCAGAGGGGAATATTATATGCTGAAGGACGAGAAGAAATCGCTTGTAAAAAATCTGATTTACCCGGTTCCTGACCCGAATTTCCCATTCTTGGGCGTACACTTTACGCGTATGATTGGCGGAGAGGTTGAGGCCGGTCCGAATGCCGTATTTGCTTTTAAACGCGAAGGATACCACCGCAGCGATTTTGATTGGACGGATTTCAAGGAATCAATTTCCTGGAAAGGCTTCCGGATGGTAGCCGCAAAATATTGGAAAACCGGTATGGGTGAGTTCTACCGATCTTATAGCAAAGCAGCCTTCACCAAAGCTTTGCAGCATTTGATTCCGGAGGTACAAGAAGACGATTTGATTCCGGCAGGAGCAGGTGTTAGGGCACAGGCATGTAGCCGAGATGGTGGTTTGGTCGACGATTTTATGTTTTCTGAGTTTAAGTCGCAAGTCCATGTATTAAATGCGCCCAGCCCGGCAGCCACTTCTTCTTTAGCGATAGGGAAGACGGTAGCGGAGAAAGCATTGGAGCACCTTAAGTAGAACATGGACCATGGCTGACGGACCAGAGAAAGCAAAAAAAAATCCGGCTCGAAGGCCGGATTTACAAAAGAGTGCAATACTCTCCTAGTATGTTTTGGTAGAGATAAGCTTACCGGTAGAATCCCACTGTTTCCAGGTTCCACTGCGCTTACCTTGGGTATAATGCATTTCAAACAGCATCTGACCTTGTTCGTCGTAAACAAACCAAGCACCGTCTTTTTCGCCTTTCGCGAAGTTTGCTGTGCTCAAGACTTTACCGTCTTTGCTGTATTTAGTCCAAGCGCCGTCTTTTAAACCGTTTGTATAGTTACCGGATTCAAGTAACTGTCCGCTTTCGTAGAAGAATTTAGCGGTACCAATAATTTTTCCTTCTTTGATATCAAAGTCGGTAGCTATCTTGCCGTTTGCATGGTAGGTATAGTACTTGCCGTTATAGAGGTTGCCGTTTGCATCGTAGAAAATTTTGGCATCGTGTCCAAAATCAACCGCCATGGTAGAGCCTGCGAATAAGAGTGCGATAAAGAGAAATAGATTTTTCATGGCCTGCGTATTTTTATCAAAGTTAACAATTAATTAACATTATGGAAATGTTTCGTTAAAATAACTTCACAAAAGATGCCAATACACATGATTTACACGCAGGTGCAAGCAATTTAATTTTGAAGGGGAGTTGGGATTTAGAGAATTCCGTGTTTCTCTAACTTAACCGACAGATTATCTGACGATTCAGTTTTGTTAGCATCGAGAATCACTTCTTTGTCTTTGTAGGAAATAGAGCTGTAAGTGATGCTGATCTTTCCAGTTTTAGGAACTGAAATCTCATAATGACCCTCGATATCGGTATAAACAACCTCTGATTTCCCTGCAATTTTGATGGCAACGCCGGCTAAAGTCTCACCGTTTTCATCTTGAACTACTCCGGATACGGTTAATGTCTGGACATGGGTATCATTGCCCGCGGTTACGCTGCTTAGGCCCAAGCTCAAGATTAACACGAATGCGATGAGTTTCTGTTTCATTCGGAGCAAAATTAAAGGGGCTGTGTTAAGGTATTGTTAAATGTTTGTTATGCCAGAAAAAATTATTTCCACATCCTTTAAAACCCGGGTTTTTAGAACTGAGTGCTTGCTGAACGAATTTGGTATCATCGCTCCAAAGAGTGAATACACAGCACTTTCCAGCTTTACCTTTTTCATTAGCGCACGGACTAAGTCCGTAGGATCTAAATAGTACACTACCTAAAAATTTGTCTTGTAATGAGATTTGGTTAC
>FWPV01012493.1_pt1 | contig 13078 bp, 13 predicted proteins | sample 2228371 | NCBI WGS metagenome assembly FWPV01 (sample SAMEA103939776, study PRJEB20133) | metagenome | reverse complement strand
TTTATCATGCGCACAATCTCGGCTATCTAGGCAAGCCTTTTAATTGGGTGACTATGCCGGATCAATACACCCTTGCTGCATTTCACGCGCGTGAACTCGCGCAAACGTCGCGCAGGCCAGTGATGGCAGAAATTGCATTGATCTCATCCCATGCACCCTGGACACCGGTTCCACAATTAATTGATTGGCATTCTGTGGGCGATGGCAGCGTATTCAATAAGCAAGCAACCAGCGGTGACAACCCTGAAACTGTGTGGAAAGATAACGCGCGTATCCGTTTGCAATTTCGTTTATCGATTGAATATGCACTGCAAACTATCGCGTCGTATCTAACGACTTACGGTAATGAAAATACAGTGGTATTAGTGCTGGGGGATCACCAACCCGCACCGATTGTGACCGGCGATAATACCGACCTCACACACGGCGCGCGCGATGTCCCTATCCATTTAATTGCGCGCGACCCTGAGGTAATAAACGCCGTAGCACAGTGGCAGTGGACGCCGGGAATGTTCCCCGCTGAAGATGCACCGGTATGGCGAATGGATGAATTGCGCAATCGCTTTATCGAGGCGTTTTCATCACCAGTTCAGTAGCTATACTAACTGGCGTGCTAACGCGGTAGCGCAAGTAAATCCCAGTGGCCAAGCGTACAAGTGCCTTCGGCTATCGCAGCAATTCGAAAATCTTTCCAGTCATTAAGCTCACTGGAATCCAATCCATAACCCTCGCCCACTGCCGCACAAATTCCCTGAATCAATTCCGTTAATAACGCCTGATCTTTTGCTGTTAATTGCCAAGGACTAGGTTTCAGCGTGACCTTATACCCCTTATTTTCCAGCGCTTTTTGCAAATATGCCGTACATTCCGGGCCAAGCGCTGGACCGAAACCTTTATCGCGGCGCTGGTCCTGATTAAACGCGTCCAATACTTTTTTATCGAGCGGATGCGCGGGCGACCATGTGGTGCTGCCATCGTAATTCAATGCGGTGTAAACCGCTGTTTTACGTGCATCGATCCGCTCAAGTAATGCATCAATAAATGCAGCGGATGCGAGATCAAATAAAGCCGAGGCCGATACAATATGCGCACCGGTAAGCGGCAGCTCATGAATAATCGTCAGATCAGCTTGATAGTCTTCAATCAAATGTTGTTTACCATGGCGACGCAGGGCTTCATCCAATAATTTCCCATCCAGATCAACCAAACGCCACACAATATTACTTGCGCCAAGATTAGTCAGCGCACGCAAAGTAGAACCGGTACCGGCACCCAGATCAACAATAATGCGGTCGGGTGATATGGCGTCACTCGCCTGACCGAGCCACGCGAGCGCTTGGGTTGCCAGTGTTTTATCGCGCGCGACGAAATCAGCACTTTCACGTAAATCTAACCAGGCGATAGAAAAACCGCTCATCGTCTACTCTCTTTTTATCTGTTTGACTTATGGCTAATGCGTCTGAATGTTGTTAATCAGGCGCGCAACTGCCAATGCAGTTTCATTCCAAGTGGGTAAATTGCGCGCAGCGACTTGCGCGCCTGCCTGATAGTGCTTGCGCTGCGCAGCATCAGCTAGCAGTGTTTGCAAGGCATCAGCAAGTGCAATTGAATCATTTGGCGGAACCAGGATTCCGGCACTGTCGGGCACCAGATCCGGCACTGCACCGGCGCGCGCTGCTACTATCGGCAAACCAAAACTCAAGGCTTCCGCAAACGCCATGCCATAGCCCTCGAACAAGGAAGGCAATACAAATAAATCCGCATGGGAATATTCGCTTGCTACATTTTCAACGCTGCCAATAAATGAAATACGTTCGCTCAATGCAAAAGAGTTCACTTTTTGTTGCAGTAGTTGCGCCCATGCCGGATCAAAATGCATTCCCCCTACGAACCGCGCACACCATTCCAGATGCTGGATTCTGGAGAGCGCATCAATCAAAACATCATGGCCTTTACGGCGCGTTAAGGTGGCTAGCGTGAGCAATACCGGTGGATTCCCAATGCAAGGAGCAAAGGGCTGCGCATCGGTGCCAGGCAGTGCAACAACAATTCTGGCAGCAGGAATTACAAATTGATCAATGAGGATATTTGCAGTCATCCGACTGGTGACTATCACTGCTTTTGCTGAGTGAAGCGCGCGTTGCTCCGATAAAAAAAGTTGTTGCACTTGCGCGCTGGACAAGCCTGTTTCCAACATCAATGGATGATGACAAAGCGCGATAATAATTAAGCGCTGCGCGTGTTGTGCGGCAATGGAATCCATTACCCCAAACGCAAGCCCATCGACAATCACAATGGCACCATCGGGCAGCGCCGCAAATTGTGCAGCAGCATCGGCAAGCGCTGCGGCGTCGGGCACAGGAAAACGTTTGGAAAGTTGTAGGTGTTCAATCGTTAAACCCAATACGCGCAACTCTGCAATCAATCGCTTGTCATAGGCATAACCACCCGTAAGAGTATCTATGTCGCCAGGAATAGCAAAATACACATCAGTCATTATGTGCTACCTGTTAAAGTGCTTGTTAGATCAGAGCAATGTAATGGAGTAATGGAGCAACGAGATAAAAAGGTTGCGCGATTCTCTCCCACCGATTTGGCGATTGCCAGAAAATTAACGAATTAAATCGCACCGGGAACACACCTCCGGTATTTGCCTTGACCGGCCGCCTTGCCTAATAGAATACTGAGCCGTAAGATCGCGGGCTACGTATAAAAGACTCCATTCCTTTAATGAAGAGTTGAGTATGCCAAAACCTTCTGTTACTCGCACTGCCACTGCACGAATTCCCACACGCTACGGGGATTTCCAATTGTGTTACTACACCAATACGCTGGACAACAAAGAGCACCTGGCTTTTTACATGGGCGACCTGGTAAATACAGACAAGGTTCTCGCGCGCATTCATTCAGAATGCTTTACCGGCGATGTATTGGGTTCACTGCGTTGCGATTGCGGCGAGCAATTGGATCGCGCCCTGGCGTTAATTGCCAGTGAGGGCATGGGTGTTGTTGTTTACCTGCGTCAGGAAGGGCGTGGCATTGGCCTTGAGCAAAAACTGCTGGCATATAATTTACAAGACCAGGGTTACGATACCGTGGATGCCAATCTAATGTTGGGTCATGGGGCTGATGAACGCAGTTACTCGCTCGCTGCATCTATTCTTGATGATTTGGGCGTGAAATCAGTGCGATTATTAACAAATAATCCGGAAAAAATTACTGCCTTGCAGGCCGAAGGCATTAACGTAGCCGCGCGCGTTCCACTCATTATTGCAACTAACGCTGAAAATCAGGGGTATATGATCACCAAAGCAAAACGCATGGATCATCTGTTATTTAGCAAACCTTTTGTTTCATCTCACCACAGTGATTTGCATGAACCTCAACCAACAAATTGAAGAATGGCTATCCACTAATAAAAATGCTTTTCATGCGTGTGAGCGACCATTTGTTACGCTCAGCTATGCGCAAAGTTTGGATGGTAGTATTGCGCTGCGCTGCAATGAGCCACTGGCATTGAGCGGCGAGCAGTCACTGCGGTTGACCCACCAACTGCGCAGCATGCACGATGGTATTTTAGTGGGCATAGGTACAGTGTTAAGTGACGATCCTCAACTCACGGTGCGTCATTGGGTTGGCCACAACCCACAACCTATAGTGCTGGACAGCCAATTGCGTATTCCCGCAAAAGCTCGCTTATGTTGCAGGGCCGATAAACGCTGCTGGGTGTTAACCACCGTTGACAATCAGGATGTTGTGATTGAAGGCCTGGAAATTACTGCATTGGAAGGGAACGCAGAGGGTCAAGTATGTTTGCAAGGCGCACTGAAATTATTGTGGAGCCGCGGCATAAAAAGTTTGATGGTTGAAGGCGGCGCAAATGTGATTAGCGCCTTTTTAAAAGCGCGTTTGGTAGATGCACTGGTACTCACCATCACACCGCAGTTTGTTGGCGGTTACAAAGCGGTAAATAATTTAGGCAGTGATTCAGACAATGATGCAACCAAGCCATTGCGCTGTGCATTGCCAAAGCTGAAGCCCTTTTTCTCCGAGCGATTGGGCGATGATCTGGTTGTCTGGGGCAACGTAGATTACGGTGATTACGCAGTATGACGGACATCCCTTTCAAACAGGCTATTGCGCAAAGCACAGCAACCGCACAACAACTTTGGTTTAGCGGTGTTGAGCAGGTGGAGATTCGCGAATGCGAACTGGCTGCACCCAGCGCAGAAGAAATGTTGATTGAGGTGGAGTGCTCGGCAATCAGTGCCGGTACAGAAATGTTGGTGTATCGCGGGCAAATTCCGCAGGATATGGCGCTCGATGCCAGCATCATCGCACTGCAGGATCAACCGCAATACCCTTTGCAATACGGCTATGCCAGTGTCGGGATTGTGAAAACCATCGGCACCCATGTCGATGCAAGCTGGCTCGGCCAACGCGTATTTGCATTTCAACCCCACGCCAGTCATTTTCTCGCTAACGCATCTGAACTGATAAAAGTACCTGCGGATATCACTGCGGAAGATGCGGTGTTTTTACCCAATATGGAAACGGCCGTTAATCTGGTACACGACGGCAACCCTGCATTGGGTGAGCGCGTTGTGGTATTGGGACAAGGCATTGTGGGTTTATTACTTTCTCACCTGCTGACGCAATTCCCGTTAGCACAATTGTATGGTGTTGATGCGATTACCTTGCGCCGCGAGCGCTCGCTACAACTGGGCACCCACTCCGTCTTCGATCCATTCTCTGCCGCCGATATAACTTCACTCAAACAACAATTGACGAATTTCACAGAGAATCCTGCAGAAAAAAATACCGGCGCGGATCTGATTTACGAAGTGAGCGGCGCACCCCAGGCCTTAAATCTTGCAATTGAATTGAGTGGCTTTGCCAGTCGGATTGTTATTGGCAGTTGGTACGGCAATAAAACAGCGGCAATTGCACTGGGGGGCGATGCGCATCGCAACCGTTTAACGATCACCACCAGTCAGGTCAGCAGCCTCGCACCGGAATTGAGCGGCCGCTGGAATAAAACACGCCGCTTTGAATTGAGCTGGAACATGTTGCGCAAACTGCGCCCCAGTCAATTAATTACTCACCGTGTGCCGCTTGGCAATGCCCCGACGCTGTATCAACAATTGCATCAAGCGCCTGCGCAAATACTACAGGCTATTTTTTCTCACACAGGCTCCTAATCTTCCATTTTTTATTTTCAGCAGACAGGATTTATTATGTATACCGTTGCAGTCACCCGTGATTTTATCGCCAACCACTTTTTAATTGGCGGCGATTGGGGCAGTGAAAATTTTCCCCATGCGCATCACTACGTAGCAGAAGTCAGTATTGAAAGTGAGCAGCTGGATCAACACGGTTATTTGGTGGATATAGTAGAGATAGAAGCAGCGTTAGATAAAGTAGTGGGTTATTTCCGCGATAGCCTGCTAAACGATAAAGCAGAATTCGCCGGACTAAACCCCAGCATTGAACATTTCAGCCGTATTATTCATGAAAAAATAATTGCACTGATTCATCCCCCAGGCACCGGATCACTCACCATAAAATTATGGGAAAACGCCACCTGCTGGGCAGCGTATCGCAAACCTTTTTAACTTTCAGTAATCCTGCTGGCTTGCGCGCGAGTAGAATTACTAGCGCGCAAGCATGCAAACCCAATCACCAACATGATTGCATCACGCACACGCATTAACGCGATCAACCCCAAGGCTGCACCGGCAGGTAAGCTCAGCATGTGAAATGACCAGAGCACAGCTGCTTCCAAAGTCCCAACGCCACCCGGCATAGGTAGCAACAACGCCATTCGCATCGCCACCAGAATAATAAGAAAACGGTGCAGGTTCAGATCGACACCTACAAAATGCAAAATCAAATACAGCTCGCCCAATAATCCAACCCAACCCAGTAGCGATAGAAAAATCGCCAGCAGAAAACGCATTTTTTGACGCGCGAGTGCAATACGCAAATCATCGCCCAGTGATTGCCAGTGTTGATGAATATTTTTCAGGCGATGGTTATGTTGCCAACGGATGGAAATGCGCTCAAGGCGATTATTTATCCACTGCGGTTGTTTTATCACAATCCATGCAAGCGACAACATCAGCCCTAAAAAAATCAGCAGAGGCAGGAGTGCTGTTGTCCAATCAGCCGTGCTGTTGACTATAGCACCGCTGCTGGCCTCGCCTATACCGGAAAGCAATAACAGCACAGCCAATAGCAGCACTGAAAAATTAACCCACAACTCAAAAAAACGATCCAGCCCCAAAGACAAGAGTGCTTTGCGTAACGGCAAACCATAGTTGTACAACCAATACACTTGCAGTGGTTCGCCGCCGAATTGTGGGCCGGGCGTAATAAAACTCACCGTCTGCCCCGCTTGGCGAATTAACAAAAGTTTTATCAACCTCACCGGCGCATCCAGCGCCTGGGTTAGTAATTGCCAGCGCAAACCGAGCAGAACAATAATGAATGTGTTGAGAGCTAGCCAAAAAATCCATTGCGATGTACTGAGTGCAGCAATGCTATGGGAAATCTCTGCTAGCGGTAATTGTGCGAGTGTCCATGCGCCCAACCCCAGCGCGACTAGCCATAGCAACAACGCGAATAAAGTGGCGCGCTGCATCAGGAATTTTGCCCCCTGTGTGGCTCTTCACCGTCGCGGCTATTTACCCAGTGATCATCCCACTGCCAAAGACTAAAACGCCCAGCGCCCAATAACATTAACCACGCACAACTGAACACCATCAGCACAATAACCGCATCGATTGGTTTATCGCCCTGTAGAAGCGCAATTAACACCAATAAAATGAGCGCCGCAACGCGGCTTGCCAACCCCAATACAACGGCGCCGGTCATGATCAATAAACCGATTGTTGCCTCTGGGGATAAAATACCATTTGCACTGGCAACAAAAATAACCACTGCAATGAACAGTAAAACGCGCAACAGCGGTTGAAAAATATTATGACTAGTCCGCGCGAGGCGACCAAAAAATTCTATATTCGTTGTATGTGATTGAATTCTGCCACTCACCACCAACCAATCCACAATAAAACCCAACAGGATTGGCAACATAAAAGCAATACCAATAACAATGGTTAAGGGTGCATAAAAACAGGGTAATAAAATAAAAGCGATGAACCCCATTTGAAATCCCGCGAGCGTGCGGCGCAACATGCTGGGCATAAGTGGATAAACCGGTAAATTGTGCGTGCGCCGCCAATACAGTCCCCACACAAAAATATAATAGGCCGCGCTGACCAATAAAAAACTCCAGTGGATTTTTCCGTAACCCACAGCCAGCAATGGCGCAACCAGTAAACCCAGAGCGTCATACACAGTGTCCAGTTCGCTACCCAATAAACTGGTTTGTTTACTGCGCCGCGCGACAAAACCATCGATCCGGTCGAGAATTGCGGCGATGCTATACAACAAGCCGGGAACCCACGCGATGATTCCCTCTGCCATAGGTTGAAATAAAAATCCGCCCGTTCCAGCAATTAATCCACCGCGCAATAGGGTGAGACGATTTGCCCAACCTAGCCTTGGATAAACGGGTGCGCCCTCGCCCGCCCGATTCAGCTCCACTCTCTGCCACAGCTGCCAGCACACAAACATCCATAAACCGGCGGCAATTAGCAACCATTGCAAGGCGTTAAGTGCAGCGAGCTGTTTGATAACCACACAGGCAGCAAGCAAGATCGCTATACCCAATACAAAGGCCAGACGCGTTTCGTGTTTGATGGATGAGTACATTGGGCTTGCCGTTAAGAAATATTTGAACCGCTATATTATTCAAAAACGCGATCCACGTCAGGAACGCTATCTAAATCAGGAACGCTATCTTACAAATGAGCACTATTTGAGGGAGATAAAATCGCACCAGACAATAGTTTTTCATCTATGAGTACGTGTTGCAGTCATCAATCGATGAAAAATAAAAAGAGGTGAAATAAAAAGAGTTGAAATAAAAAACGGGCTGCGATTGCAGCCCGTTTTCATCAGCATTACTGCTTAAGGCTAGTACTTAGCCCGCATATTTAATAGAGCAGCCATAAGGCGCGGTGCTTTGGTTAGGTACTTTTTTACCAGCGGCCAGGGCTTCCAGAGCGTCTTTCACGTAGGGTGTTGCCTTTGGAATATCTTCCGCTTTATTGGATTTAATACTGTCCACGCCACCTTTGTAGACCAAAGTACCTTCCGGATTGATGATAAAAAAGTGCGGGCTGGTTTGCGCGTTATAGAGTTTACCGATGGTGCCTTCTGCATCAAGAATGGTATTGGTTGGTGTAGCACCGCGTTTTTCGTTGAGACTAATCGCGGTAGCGCCATCCACGTGACCTTGTTTGCCCGGCGCAGATGAAATCACTTGCAACCACACAAAACCTTTTTCAGCAGCACTCTTTTGCAATGCAGGAATATTACTGCTGCTGTCGTAGTGTTTAACCACGTAAGGGCATTCGTGGTTAGTCCACTCCAACACCACAGTTTTTCCTTTTAAGTCAGCCAGGTTAATGGTTGAACCATCCGCTGCTTTACCGGAAAAGGTGGGTGCAGGTTTATTGATAACAGGTTCGGCCACAGCATGGGTTGATACCAATGCGAAGGCAAGACTTGCCAGTGCGATTTTTGCAGATTGACGGATTGACATAATGACTCCTTATGAGTTGACAACAATGGACTAACAACGAAAAAAAGAAACAACAGTAAAAACAAAACACAAACTAAAAACCAAAAACCAAAAACCAAAAACCAAAAACCAAAAACCAAAAATCGATAACACGATTCCTTATTCACCCGTGAGTTTTGCAATCACCAAATCCGGAGTGAGTATTTGTGGCAACTCAATAGGCTGGTTAGCCTGCCCTGCCGGATAAAACACATAAAGCGGCACACCACTGCGATTAAACTTTTGCAAAAACGCGGTGATCTCCGGATCTTTATTGGTCCAATCCCCTTTCAAGTACACAATACCTTCTTTGGCAAAATGCTGTTTGACGCTATCGCTACTCAGTGCAACACGCTCATTAACCAAACAGCTGATGCACCAGGACGCGGTGAAATTTAAAAATACCGGTTTGCCCTCTGCGAGTAATTCTTGCAGGCGTGCATCGTTGAATGCTTCCCAGTTGGCATCGGCAGCGACTGCATTTTTACCGGATGTATTGGATGCAACCGGTGCATTCACCGCAAAGATGCCTGCGCCCAAGGCCGATAGCACCAGCAGCAAAGCCACTGCACTACCCAGCCCACGGTTACGATTGGATGAGGTGCGTGTGCTGTCGTAAAGCCATGCTGCTAAAGCAATCAACAACATGCCGCCTAATGCGACTATCACGGCATTCACGCCCGCTTGCTGCACTAATACCCACACCAACCAAATTGCGGCGGCGTACATCGCGCGCTCCATCCACAAGCCGGGGCGCGGCAACCAGCGCTGCAAGCGCGGCCAACAACTCAACAACAGATAAGGCAGGGCCAAACCCAAACCAAGGCTTAAAAATATCGCCATGAGTTTTACCGGCGGTTGCGCAACGGCATAACCCAATGCAGCGGCCATAAACGGTGCAGTACAGGGTGTAGCTACCACTGTGGCTAACACACCTGTGAAGAAACTACCGCTATAGCCGGGCTTTTCCGTGAGTGAAGAACCCACACCCGCAACTGAACCGCCGATAAAAAAAACACCCGATAAACTTAAACCGACCGCAAACAATAAATAGGCAACCACCAACACAAAAATGGGCGATTGAAATTGAAAACCCCAACCAATTTGACTGCCGCCGGCTTTTAATAAAATCAGTAGCAAAGCGAGCACCGCAAAACTGGCCAAGACCCCCAGTGTGTAAACATACCCCTGACGGCGAATTTGCTGCGCGGAATAATGGGAATGGCTGACCAGTGACAGCGCCTTGATCGACAACACCGGAAACACGCAGGGCATTAAATTCAAAATAATTCCGCCCAATAACGCGAACAATAATGCGCCTGCAAAACTGATCGCCAATGCTGACTGTGACTGGTCATTAACAAGCGCTTGCAGCAGAGCTTTTATTTCATAACCACGCGCAATCCCCTGCTGCTCTTTGATGACCAGCACACCGGCAAGTTGGTCGCCAATGGCAGCTGGAGCTTCGCCAGTAGGAATTTGTAGTTGGATACCATCGGCAAGATCCGTGCGCACCTGGGCATCACTTTGGCGAATGCGCCCCCAGTCGTAGGGGTAAAACCAAATGTCCTGTACTTGCGCAAGTTGCTCTGCTGGCAATGCGATATGTAGGACTAATGTTCCCTGCCCGGTTTCACTGTCAATCACACTTTGTTTTGCCGTTACATTCCAGGGTACTGGAATCGGTAAACGCGTCTGGGCTTCGGCAATCAATTCACTGCCTGCACCGGTTTCAGCTTGTGTTGCAACAACCGGTAATGACAAGGCCAATTCCACTTGTTGCGGAATACATTCTTCCTCACACACCAACCAATCCACCAAAGCGCGAGCAGTGAAGGTATCGCCCACAGCAAGTGAGTCTGGAATAGTAATTTTGCTCAGCAGCGTGACATTATTCTCGTAGGCATAATTGGTAATAGGCCCCATGGAAAAACGGCTGGGTGCAGGCCAAATAATATCGCTTGCACTCGCGCCTTCCGGCAGCGTCCATTCAATAGTAGTGGCATTGCCCGAGTCACCGGGATTAACCCAATAGGTATGCCAGTGCGGAATTATTTTTTGGTTGATGCCAAGGTAAATTTCACTGCCGGGTACAACGGCAGAGACAGACGCAACCAACTGCGCCTGCACTTGGGGTGTTGATGCTTTATCTGATACAGCTGTTACGGCCGCATCAGACACAACGGCAGCATCTTGCTGGCTTTGCGCCGCAGAGCTGAGAATCAGCAGTAGTGTGCAAACTGCACCTGCTATTTTTTTCATTACGGATAACATTCCTGCGTTTCGCCTTTTGGTATTTTTTGTTTTTCAAATAATTGAACAGACTATGGATGATTTTTTTAATTCATGAATTTAATTAATGCATTAAAAATATAAAATCACACCTATTTACTTGTTATACACACAAACCACTCGCCATACCAAGAAGTATCCTGAATCGAGACAATTCACCAGAAAAAGTTTCCTGATTAACAAAAATTCACATTCCTTTTAACTATTTCACATCTTCATATTTTCATTTCTTCACATTCCCACATCGCGCGATGAAACCTTAAATCGGGATGAACAATAACGGGCACCGATGCACCCGTTATTGACTGCAACATTTACTGTTTAAAATGTTTACTGCTTAAAAATTGGAGCGGAAGGCAAAACTGAACGCACGTCCATAACCTGGCTGCTCCGTTACCGCATTGGAACCGCTGTAGGTATTACCACCAGTTTTGTATTGCTCGTCAAACAGGTTTTTAACAATGAATGAAATACGATATTTTCCGTTACCGCGATCAAGTGCCACACCGCCATCGGTCACGTTATAGGCTTTTTGTAACGTATATTCAGATTGGCTTGGCTGCAGATAAGCATCGGAACGGTAGGCATTGGTCAGGAAAAAATTCAAGCCATAACCATTACCCAAAGTACGGGTGTAATCCAATCCATACGCCAGAGTCACTTTAGGCGCACCGTGTAATTGTTTGCCCGAGTAATCAGCCAATTTGGTATCGGAAATATCCGGCACTGTGGTAAAGAATTCATCGTAGGTAGCACGGTTGTAAGCACCGGAAAAATTCACGCTGAGCGATGGCGTAACTGCAAATGCCGATTCAAATTCAACACCCTTCGCAGTAACACCGGGAATATTCCCCCAGATAACTGCGCAAACCGGTTGGCTGGGTTTCATCAACAACAGTTAAGTTGCTTTGGTAATCGGTCAGCTGGGTGTAGTAAATATTGGCGTTCACTAACAGACGGCGATCCAGCAATAAGCTCTTGAAACCCAACTCGGCGTTTTCGGCTTTCTCCGGTTTTACATTCAGAGGCTGACCATAATCGGGGCTCGCAGAGTCAGACACGAATTCTACTGCGCCGGATTTCTCACCCGATGCGAGCGAGCCGTACAGCAGTACATCATTGGTTAATTGATAACTGGGGCTGATTAACCAGGCGATGGAGTTATCGCTAATGGCGTCACCTTCAATCCAATCGTAAATCCCTTTGTCACCCGCACTGCCTGTACCAATGGCTGAGCGATAGAGTGCTTTTGCTGCGTTCCATGCAGCAAGGTCTGCTGCGTTCGCCAAATCCAGGCCATAGTTGACAGCTTTGCTATTGTCACTTCCTGTGGCGTTGGTTAAGCCAGTGCCTGCGCGATCCAACTCGCGGCGATTGCGCCCTTCCTTACACCGAGCGTGGTGTTTTTACCCAGCAAAGTACCTTGTGGGCCACGAATGACTTCAATGCGATCAAGATCAATAAAATCATTCCATGACTGACCGACATAAGAACTCACAACACCATCAACAATCACACCAACGCTTGGCTCCATCGTATCGTTGGCGGCATTTTTACCAATACCGCGCAATGAAATACTGGTTTGACGAGGGTTACTACCAAACACACCAAGGTTCGGCACTTTTTTGACCAAATCATTTACTGAAACCGCGTTATCACGATCCAATGTTTTGCCACCCACCACCGAAACTGGCAATGGAACTTTCTGGGCAATTTCTTCGCGATTGCGCGAAGTGACCACAACTGTATCCAAAGCAAACGAGGGTTTATTTTGTTCCTGGGCAAAAACCCATTGTGGAATGATCGCGCCAGCCCCCAACACGAACCCCACGGCAACACTGAGTAATTTGCGCTGAAAAGGACGCGAGGTTGATAACAATGATGACTGCACTAACAACTGACGATGCGTCGAACGCAAAGCTTTCATTAAATCTCTCCAAAACAATATGTGTATGAATAACTGACAAGGGGTATTTAGCAACCGCTATGCCAGATATTTAAAGAACGGATTTATTTAAAAAAGAACAGATTTATTTTGAAAAAACTGTTTTAAAAGCAGCATGAATAAAGGGGGGCAGATAAAAATTGTTTTGAAAA
>FWPV01012492.1_pt1 | contig 13079 bp, 10 predicted proteins | sample 2228371 | NCBI WGS metagenome assembly FWPV01 (sample SAMEA103939776, study PRJEB20133) | metagenome | reverse complement strand
TTATATGGCTGGCTGGGCGACGCGCATGGAAGGCGATAGCGTCGAGCCGATGCTCGCCCCCTCTGGCGCTTTTCCTGGCTATACGCGGCGGGAGCCGGTTGGAGTCGTTGCTCTAATCGTGCCGTGGAATTTTCCGCTATTTTTTGCTGCGCTCAAGTTGGCTCCGGCTTTGGCCGCTGGCTGTACGACCGTTCTGAAGCCGGCGGAACAGACGAGCCTTACGACTCTCCGTTTCGCTGATTTGGTGCTCCAAGCCGGGTTTCCGGCCGGCGTAATCAATATCGTAACGGGTGCCGGCAGTACCGCCGGTGAAGCCTTGGTACGGCATCCCGGGATCGACAAAATAAGTTTTACCGGGTCGACTCAAGTTGGGAAAGGAATTGCGCGCATTGCGGCCGATACTCTCACGAGAATAACTCTCGAACTTGGCGGCAAGTCACCGATGGTTGTGATGCCGGACGTCGACATCGCTGCAACGATACAGGGTGTAGCATCTGGAATCTATTTTAATGCCGGCCAGATTTGTACCGCAGGCTCAAGGGTTTACGCCCATAGAGATGTTTTCGATCAACTCGTTGATGGCGTAGCGGCGGCCGCAACGGGCCTTCGCCTCGGTCCTTCTCTAGCGCCGGACACGCAAATGGGACCGCTCGTCTCAGCACGACAGCGCGAAACCGTATTAGCGCACATCGAAAGCGCATCGGCGGAAGGTGCATCATTAGTGGTTGGAAGGGATCAGCCGGGTGGGGACGGTTATTATGTAGCCCCTGCTGTGATAGCGGATGTGTCGCCTGAAATGCGGGTAATGCGGGAAGAAATATTCGGGCCGGTGGTTTGCGTTTCCCGCTTTGATGATCTGGATGCAGTGGTGAAGAGCGCGAATGACACGCGCTACGGCCTTGCCGCGTCAATTTGGACGCGAGACGTCAGCGCCATGCATAAACTGGCCGGGTCGATTAAGGCTGGGACCATCTGGGGTAACTGCCACAATGCAATTGACCCGGCGATCCCGTTCGGGGGCTATAAAGAATCGGGTCTAGGCCGGGAGCATGGCCAGGACGGGCCGCTCGCCTATACCGAAACCAAGTCGGTCTTGATCGCGCTTTAACGTGGTCGACCATGTTTCAGATGCATCGATAGCGCTAAGGAACGCGGTTCGGATTTTCGCTATTCTTCCGTTGGCGACAGGGTTTGGCGACATAGTGCAGGGAGCCGCCTTTCTCGTCGCAGCGGGCGCGCCGGTTCCGCCGTATGCTCTTAATAACGCAGCGCTAAACAGCCAACTTATGTTCGCAGGGGCAATTTGGATAAGTTACGCGCCGCTGTTATGGTACGTCAGCAAGGATCTTGTCAGTAGAAAGTCCTTGATGCATCTGCTGTTTGGCTTTGTGTTTTTGAGCGGCCTAGCCCGTGCTTGGGCCTACATACAATATGGGTCGCCCGGCGTTATTTTGACAGCGGCTCTTATCGCGGAGCTCCTCATTCCGCTAGTCATGATATCCTGGAGCATTTTTGCTATGGGATCACGCCGTGAAGGCTGAAATAGTACCAAGATCAGAAGAGTTTTGACTGGCGGCAATCAAAGCAGATCTGCGATACTCGCGTGCAGGAAGTCCATATTTTTGTCGGAATGACCTGCTAAAATAGCTCAGGTCATCGAACCCCACATCGAAGGCAACCTCAGTGATGCTGGTTGAGAGAATGGGATCGCGCAGGCGGCGACAAGCCTCCTCAAGTCGCGCATTAGCTATAAACTTATGGCATGAAGTCCCTTGTAAGCGGAAAAGGCATTGCAAGACTTTACTTGAGATGCGCAGTTCGCGGCAGATGACGCCGGGCCGCAATGTCGGATCCTCAAGGTTCGCCGCTATAAACTTCCGAACGATCTCCCATTTATCATCGTCTGGCTTTAGGCCGTCAAACTCGGCCGAGAAGCACGAGATGATCGTATCGCCAAGAACGCGGCCAGCAAGCGGCTCTTGATCAATGAAATTGAGGGCACCGATCTGGCCAATCAATCCGATGGCGCAACTTCTCATGATGACGGCGGTGGAGCGATGAGATTCGATCCGATGATTTACCATGTCGCCTATTGCTAGCGACGAACGACGTAGTCTCGAGGCTAGGAGAGCCTTTGGCAGCACCAAGCAAAGATGTTCGTTGTCGTCGTCAAAATCATATTCGTGTGACGCTGCTCCATCACACAAAACCACCTCGCCGGGACCTATTAAAAGCTGACGATCATCCAGCCTGATCGCGGTCTGTCCCGCTTTTTGAATTTTCAGCAGATAGAAATCTCGGAATGCGCCCGCCTTATATTTTAGGTTGCAGGATTTTGAGGCAAACCGTAGCAGCGCCACATCGTGAAAAAGGGCCCACGCAAACGACGTCGTGCTTGCTCGTATCGGGCCGTCATCTAAATTCAGATCAGTTGCGAGCCTTGCTGCAAAGGTCGACTGACGAACCCTGCGGGACTCGATAGGAAAAGACGGATATCGACTTCTGCGCGTGCTTGGTGGACATTTAGTGATCGATGCTGCTTGCATGATGTTACTCCGCCTTTTCAACCATCCCCTACTTGGTGACTTGGGATATTCTACCCAGATGGATAGTCTCCTGTCTTCCTATACGCCTTTAAACTTCGGACTGCGCCGCTCCTGAAAGGCCGTCAGACCTTCATTGCGGTCATATGACGATGAGTAGCGGGGTTTGAGTAGCAACGGAACAGAAAACCTACATAAGGGGCTTCAAGCATCGTCGATACCTGTGGCACCAGGATCGCGTAGCGGCCTCAACTCGCCGCGCGCCACGATGTCGGGAATGGTGAAGGCATAGCGCCCGAGCATGTTGATGTGCCTGGAACCAAGCGGCGAGAGGCGGGCGACGTCCTCGTCCAGGATCACATGGCCTTCGGCGCGTAGCTGGCTGACCGCCGCGTCGATGTAGATCGTGTTCCAGAGCACGACCAGGTTGACGACGAGCCCGAGCGCGCCGAGCTGATCCTCCTGCCCTTCGCGGTAGCGCTGGCGAAGTTCACCGCGCTTGCCGTGGAATATGGTGCGGGCAAGCAAGTGGCGGCTCTCGCCGCGATTGAGCTGGACCAGGATCCGGCGCCGGTAGGTTTCGTCGTCGATGAACCGCAGCATGTAGAGTGACTTGATGAGGCGGCCAAGCTCCTGAAGGGCACGTGCCAGCCTGGTGGGGCGATCATTGGTCTGAAGGACACGGGTGAGATCGGTCGCGCGCACGACGCCGAGTTTGAGCGATCCGGCCAGTCGAAGGAGATCATCCCAATGTTCGACAATCAGCCTGGTGTTGATCCTATTCGCGGCGAGGTCATCCAGCACGCCATAATCGGCCTTGCCATCGACACGCCAGAACCGCGCGCCGCCAATGTCGGCGATGCGCGGCGAGAACTGGAGCCCGAGCAGGTGAAAAATGCCGAAGATCGTGTCGGTGTAGCCGGCTGTGTCGGTCATGATCTCGCCTGGCCGCAATTCGGTTTCCTGGTCGAGCACGACGGCAAGCAGATAGAGACTGTCCCGCAACGTACCGGGCACCGTCAGGGCATTCAGCCCGGAAAAGCGATCGGAAACCAGATTGTACCAGGTGACGCCGCGTTCGCGCCCGAAATAGCGCGGGTTTGGGCCGGCGTGGATCGTGCGGACCGGCACGGTGAAACGCAGTCCATCGGCAGAGGCGACCTCGCCGCTGCCCCAAACGCGGGCCAGTGGTATCCTGTTATGGGCCGCGACCAGCAGCGCGTTGGCTGTGGTCAGCGTCTCGGCGCGGATGAAGTTCTGCTTCACCCAGCTCAACCGTGACCGGCGCAGCGCGGACACCTCGGGACGGACAAGCGGTTCGAATCCGGTATTGGTGGCCTCCGCGACAAGCACCGCGCAGATCGTCGTCGCTATATCCTCGGCGCGTGCATTGCCTTCGCTGGCATGCGTGAACGCCGCCGCGAAACCGGTTCGCGCATGCATCTCCAGGATCAGCTCGGGAAGATCCAGCTGCGGCAAGCGCGCGTCGATTGCCCTATGGAGATCGGTGAGGCTGAGTGGCTCGTCGATCCTGTCGAGCGGTGCGATCGACAGGTCGGCGCCGCTCGCCGTTTTCGTGATGGTCACGGCATCGTTGTCCGGTACGCGCGCCGCTGTCTCGCGGTAGGCGAGATCGAGCCGCGCGGACAGCCTGGCGATCTCCTCGTCGCCAGCGACCGCCACGCCGACCGTGCGGCATACCGTCGGTCGCGCCGCTTCCCAGGCGGCTCCTGTCAGCAGGCCTTTGCGCGGGTCGGCGTAGCGAAGCGAGCGAACAGGAAAGACGTCGCGACGGCGAATGGCGCGGCGTAGCCGGTCGAGCGTACAAAGCCGGTATCCGGTCAGATCGAATGTACCGTCATCACTCTTCAACTGGCGCGCCCACCCCTTGGGGACGAACGATGTTGGTGGCGGTCCACGGCGCTTCTCGCCCCTGTGAACTCTTCGCAGGTGGTCGACCGCGTCGAGCAGCGGCTGTCCTGCGGGCGCGGCGGCAAGATCGAGCGCTGCCAGCATCTTCGGCAGATAGCGCATCGTCCCGGCCTGCTGGCGCAACTCGACAAAATAGCTCTCGTCGTTCGGCCGCGCGAGAAGGTTCACCTGTGCGACGGCGTCGGTCAGCGCTGCCCGGTCGACGAGCGCGAACACGGCCGCGCGCACCTGCGCATCGCTGATGCTATCATCGAGCAGCACGACGCCGGCATCGCGAAGCCGGAGCGATGCGGCATCGAGATCACGCAGCGAACGCATCCGGGCATCCCTGGCGTTGATGCGCGCATTGGAAAACATTCTGGTCGACACGACGTCGAACAGGTCGATGACATCGTCGCTGGCCGACGCTTCGAGGGTGCGGATGAACGCGACGAGGGTGGCAGCGCGCCGATCGTCGGGGAGGCGGGCCACCGCCTGCGCCCGCGCCGCACCGGCAAATCGCGCCAATGCGACCGCCTTGCCGGGTGGCACCCGGTCAAGTTCGGGCAAGCCCGCTGTGAACGTGCGGATTTCGGTAAGGCGATCAACGGCGCGGCTGATCTCGGGTCCGCTTTGCAGGTATGGACCGTCACGCAGTCGATCGAGCGGGCTTTGCCGCCCGTCGCCAATAACGGCGACCAGCGTGTCGAGCCGGGCGCGTTGCTCCGACGTCAGCCTGTCGATGAGACGGCGATGAACATGCGCGGCGACCCGTGTGCGGACTCGTGCGATATCGCGCTCGAGGACGGACAGCCCTGGCAACAGCACCTTGGATTCAATCAGCCACGTCGCCGCTGCATCGAAGAGCGCCGATGGCCGATCGGTGCCCGTCCAGCACAGCGCGTACAGAAAACGATGCAATCGGAACGCGATGCGTGGATCGGAGAAAACCTGGTAGCCATAATGGTCGCGGATGCGCGGGCCGTGCCGCCATCGTCCCTTGGTCGCGCAATATTGCGCCATCCGTTCGCACGGCTCGTCGATCGCCAGCTGGCTGCCTGCGAACCGCATGACCGACGCCGGTGTCTGTGCCGGATCTTCGAGAAAGGTACCGAGCAACCGCAAAGAGCCAAGCTGTACCGCAACGCCGAGCCTGTTGTGATCGCCGCGGTGCGCGCCGATGAACATCCGGTCTGCATCGTCGAGATGAAAATGGCGCGCCAACTGGTCCGATGTAGGATCGCCGGCGAAGCGACCATAGCGCCGTGCCTGCTCGTCCGAGAGAAAGCTGACCGGCACTGCTCGGCCTATGCTGCTATTTTAGGCCGAACCCCGCGCTTGCCCAGCAATTCGCTGGCCCGCTCTCGCGGCTGACCTTTCGCATCGACATAAGCATAAAGCGTCGACACTGACACGCCGAGTTGGACTGCAACATCGCGTGCGGCATTGTCGCGATCCGCCATCAGCGCCATCGCAGCCTTCAGCTTCTGCTTCGTCATGACCCGCGGCCGACCACCTGCACGGCCTCGCGCCCTGGCCGCGGCCAGCCCCGCCATTGTACGCTCATGGGTCAGATCGCGCTCGAACTCGGCCAGGGTAGCGAAAATACCGAACACCAACCGGCCCGTAACGGTCGTCGTGTCGATATCGCCGGTCAGCACCTTAAGGCCGATCCCGCGCTTCTGCAGATCGCCGACCAGCCCAACGACGTGGGGTAGCGACCGTCCGATCCGGTCGAGCTTCCAGACTACGAGGGTGTCGCCATCACGCATGATGTCGAGTGCCTTGTCGAGCCCAGCCCGTTCGGTCGCACGGCCCGAGCACACGTCGTCGAATACCCGGTCGCATCCGGCACGATCCAGCGCATCGCGTTGTAGATCGAGATTTTGCTCGCCTGTCGACACCCGCATATATCCGATCAGCATCGACGCCCGCTCCTTCTTGCATTAATCTATCGAAGGATGGGTTTACCGGCTATAGGTTTCTGGATGGGTAGATGTGAGATTGAGGGTCATCCAGCGGTCCGATCGTAATCGCCGGCCCGCTTCGCATCAAACCGGGGTTTATTGGAAAAACCAGACGGCCGCTTCCGCCCCCTTTGCGGACATTCTGTGCAGACTGTAGCATCGTCGACATGCGCTGGCTGATCATCATCGCTTCGTTCGGTTACGTGATGACAGACGCATCCGTCTCAGCACAGCCGATGCGGCAGCCTAGCTGGGATGAGGTGAAGGAGACGGCCAAGGCCTGCTCTCTGGTGGTTCACCGCATTGATGTTCCTGCGAGCCCGGTCGGTTCGGGAGAATGGGCTTACTACATCGACCGGCAATCGACCTCGACGCAGCGGACGTGTTTCTACAAGCGACTGGGCATCGGAGAAGTCGAGAAGACGATGCGGGAGTTTGACTTCGCTGGCGCGAGGCAGTCTGGCAGCTAACCACCCACAATCGCCGATCAGCGACGAGTCCGGACTCGCCCCATTGCGGACAAAGATCGTTTGAAGCACCATCTAGCGGATAGCTTCCGGATCATGGACGACAAGCGCAAATGAAAATCCCGCGATGGTATTTGTGGCAGTTCGCGGCATGGCTCGTGACCGGACTTCCCTTCCAATGGTTTTTTACCGCTTTCAACGGCCTGCCATTTCTCTCATTGCCCGATGCGCCGGGGCCTAATGGCCCGTCGCTGCCACTTTGGGTTTTGGTGATGATCTTTCTCTATCACCCAATTTTGACCGCTCCGGTTGCGGTTTGGTCTGCCTTTTCTCATCGCAAGCGGAGCCTGCCACGTCCTTAGGGCTGCTGCGCTGCTGCCCGGCGATGAACGTCCGCTAACCACCACTTTTTGCCATTCCGGAATGGCCCGCGGCCTTGAGGCGTGCTGCCTTATGTAGGTTTTCTGTTCCGTTGCTACTCAACCCCCAACCCGCTCGATCGTCTTGACCCTGCCGGCCTCGATCTCGCCGACGACGCCATGACGCTGGCCGACGCGCTGGTCTATGACGCTCCCGGCGAAGCTGGCGAGGCGCATTGGAACGAGGAAGCCAAGGCGCTGATCGCCGGCATCCTCCTATGGGTGGCCTGTGACGGCCAAGCGCAAGGCGAGGACCGCACGCTGGAAGCCGTGCGCGACTGCCTCACCTTCGCGCCCGACAATTTCCAGAAGATGCTCCGGGAAATGTCGGCCAGCACGCAGGCGCGGGGCCTGATCGCGCGCGCTGCCAACCGCCACCTGGGCAAGTCCGATCGCGAAGCCGCCGGCGTGCTGTCGGCCGCGCAGCGCCATACCCATTTCCTCGATTCCCCGCGCATGACGGCGGTGCTGGGGCGCTCGGATTTCACCTTCGCCGATGTGAAGGCGCAGCCCACTACCGTCTATCTGGTGCTGCCGCCCGATCGGCTCGCCACCTATGCGCGCTGGCTGCGCCTCATGCTGGCGCAAGCTCTGACCGATCTCGCGCGCGCGCCGGCCTCCCCTGCCCGCCCCGTCCTGTTCCTGCTCGATGAATTTGCCGCGCTGGGCCGTCTCGAACCCGTCGAGCGCGCGATGGGCCTGATGGCCGGCTACGGCATCCAGCTCTGGCCGATCCTGCAGGACGTTCACCAGCTCCGCGCGCTCTACGAGCGCCGCGCCGGCACCTTCCTGTCGAACGCCGGCGTCTTGCAGATATTCGGGGTCAACGATCACGATAGCGCCAAGCTCGTTTCCGATCTGCTCGGCCAGGAAACGGTCGTGTTCGAGACCATGAGCCGCGCGATCGACGCGGAGGAAACCGGCATATCCTTCGGCCAGCAGCATGTCGGCCGCGCCCTGCTCACGCCCGATGAAGTCCGCACCATGCCGGCGAACCTCGAATTGCTGTTCCTCGCCGGCCAGCGCCCGATCGTCGCCACCAAGCTCAAATACTATGCCGATCGCGAGTTCGCGGGCCGGTTCGATAAGGCGTGAAGGCGTTCAGACCGACAAGGCATCGGCCTCGACGCGCTTGATCCACGCATCCTTGCAGCTCGAATATGCCTGGCTGTCATGGGGATGAAGCGCCGCGCACCGGCGTTTCTCGCGTTCATATTCGGCTGCGATCTGCGGCGAGGCGCGCATATAATCACGAAATGCAAGGTGGCGGCGGATGGCGGGATCGCCTTCGACAAAGCAATGAAGATGCACGCTGCGTTCGCCCGTCTCCGGGTCGGCAAGCGTGCAAAAACGCCGCCCCTCCATGCCGTAGGCACCATGCCAGTCATAGCCGAGAGCTTCGACGGCGGATCGCGCCGCGTCCAATGCGGGCAAGCTGGAAACGACAGCTATCAGGTCAAGAACGGGCTTGGCGGCGATGTTGGGAATCGACGTCGAGCCGATGTGATGGACCGCCAGGATCGCGGCGACGCGCCGTTGAAGGCGCGCCGCTTCGGCGGCGGCGCGGACAGTCCAGTTTGGATCATAGGGTGCGAGCCGAACGGGGGTGGACGCCGGCAAATTGGAATCCTTCGACATTCCGCCTGATAGCACGGCCACGATCGCAAGGCAGGATCGGCGTGAGGGCGTTTAAACGGCGCGAGGATCTCGCGTCGGAAAATCGGCCGCCTGGGAGGCCCGTAGAGCGCCGTGGGCGGTTGACCCTCTCCACCCCTTGCCTGACGCCTGAAAAGGGGCTGGGCGGGCCGGAAATCGCGCCTGCGGGGACGTTTCCGTCTCCCCAGCCCTCTCATGTTGATCGCCGCGCTATCCGCATGGCTTTTCTGGAAAGCCAATTGGACGGTTCGGCTTGGCGGTGAGCTGGATGGTTGGGCGCGGCGTTTAAACAATTCCAAACAAACAAAAAGCGTGCCGGCGTAGCCGGCTCATCATGGGGATGCCGGGTGGGAGGATGGCTTTAGCCATCCGGGGCGCCCGTAGGGCGCGAGCCGGCGGGGCGAAGCCCCAAGAGGCGGCGCTGCTGTTCTCGCCACATGCACACCGCTGGATTTTGGAGTTATCCACAGGCCGGGAGCGGGCCGGAACCGTTAAAGGATTCTGTTAAAAATGAATCGTTAAGTAAGTTAAGCCGCTCAAAAAGCGGTTTTTCGACATTTTTTCAAGGGCTTGCAAGACCGCCCGGTGGGTGAAACCCCGTGATTCGGTGTGTGATCCCCCGATAGTCGGGTGTGTGAAACCCCGACGCCTCGGTGTGTGAAACCCCGAAGGTCGATCCCATGACTCCGAGTCGCGTCCGAGTCGCGAAACGGTGGGTGAAACCCCGACAATCGCGCTCGAAAAGGGGGTGATTCGCGGTTCTGGCGAGCGTTCGGATACAGCCGGTGTGTGAAACCCCGATAGTCAGGGCCGCCCGTCGCGTGCGAGGCGGTCCATCAGCTTGTCCACCTCCTGGGCGCGCAGGCGATCGGCCTCGGCCCGTTCCCGGCGCTCGCGATCCGCCTCAAGCTTGGCGTGCAGCGCGGCCGCCTCCGCCGCGCCGCGCAGCTCGAACAACGCCGCCGGCGCGCCCTCGGTCGTCTTGGTTATCGTCATCGTATATTCGGGGAGCTGGTCGGCCTCGATGATCTTGCGGACCATGCGCGCAAATTCCTTGGGCGTGGCGTCGCTGCCGGTTTTCTCGCGCAACACCTCAAGCCGGCACGTCCACCCGCCGCGTTGCTGGCCGACATGCTTGCGGGCAACCCGGTATAGCGCCCGCTCAAGGCCGCCAGTCAGGAGGAAATAATCGTGGTGCATGGTGAGCAACGAACGCTCGCTGACTATGCCCTCATAGACCCAGTTCGACAGGGTGATGGTCATGCCGCGCGGCTGATCGGTGGCTGCATCCACCTCCAAGGACCATCCATCCAGCCACCCGAATTGCGCCTCGGTGCGGCGCTTGGGCGCGCGCAGCGACGTGCGGATGGAAGTCGTTTCCAGACGTGATAGCGCGGCCTGCAACTCGCTATAGTCGCGCCCGCCCGTCCCTCGCCTGATGCCCCGCAACAGGTCGTAGGTGGTCGTGGTGAGCGTGCGCGGCAAGTCGTTGACGCCCTGCTCCTTCATCCGGTTGAGGACGGACGCGGCCCAAATGAGAATATCCGCGTCCCATATCGTCGCCATGCCATAGGCGGGCATCGCCTCGACCTTCACCCACGCCTCGCCGTCCGGGCTGCGATATTCGATCGGCTTGAGGCGCTTGCGCTTCTGGAGCGAGAAAAACGGCCGCTCCATCACCTCCCGCTGATCTTTCAACGGAAGGTCGTTCATCAGCGGAATGAAGAAATCGAACTCCGGGTTCGGATCGCGCCGCTTGCTCATGGCGCGAACCGGGTATGGCCGCGCTGGACCAGATATTGCCGCAACAGCCGCTCGGTGATGACGGTAAGCGGCTCGCCCCCTTCCTCGACGCTAAGCTGGCGCAAGGTGCGGTGCATGTCCTCCGGGATATGGATCAGCACGGCTTTCTTGCCGGGGTGGCTGCCGCGTCGCGCCGCGCTTTCGCCTGGGCCGCTCCGCGCGCCCTTCCCTGCCCCCTTTGCGGCCTTCGCCGGCGCTGGTGGCGGTGCCGGCTGCGTCACGGCTTCCGGCACGATCGGGCTGGGCGCGGGCGGCGCGGTTTCAGATTCATCGTCAAAGATGCCGGCCAGGGCCGATGGTTTCTTCGCCATCATGCAATCTCGCTTATTGGCTTAGTCGTATAACCGCTTAGTCGCTTAGCTTCTTCAAAGGCCGTGCGCAACTCGGCCGCCGCCTTCCCGTCCGGGTCCAGCTCGATCGCGGTCTTGCCGATCGGCGTCGCCTTGTAGAAGTCCTTGCGGAAGTGAAGCGCGGTATCGAACAGGGTGACGCCCTGCGCGGCGAAGCCGGCGCGCGCCTCGGCCCCCTCCCCGCCCTGGTGCGGCACTTGGGTCAGGATCACCGCGAACGGGGTTCCGGCCTGCTGCACCTGCTTGACGGTTTGCAGGACGGAATGAACGTCCAGCCCACGCGGCGCGACCGGGATCACCACGAAATCGGCCTGCTCGGCCGCGAGCATGGCAATGTCTTTCGAGTTCGCCGGCGTGTCGATGATTATGAGGTCCACCTTGCCGCTGTCGCGCCCGCGCGAGACGTGCAGCGGAAGGCCCGCGACGCTGCTATCCTTCACCATCACATCGTCGGTGTCCCGGCGCTCCGACCAATAGAGCGCGGACCCTTGCCGATCGTCGGCGTCAAGGATCACGACCGCCGCCCCTTCGCGGGCGGCCTCCACGGCGAAGGCCGTCGCGATGGTCGTTTTCGACTGCCCGCCCTTCTGCGCGATGATAGCCCAAGTCTGCATGATTGCTCCTGCTAAGCGATTGTGCGACTTATATCGCTTAGTCGCTTAGTAGGCAAGCGCGTGATTAATCGCTAAGTCGCTTAGTGCAAGATAGACGGGATCGTTCGCGCGCGTCGCAAGGATGCTATGGGCGAAAGCGTCCAATCCCATGACGGAGGTTCCAGTGCAAATCGCGGTTCTCACATTCGACGGCTTCAACGAGCTGGACTCGTTCGTCGCAGCCGCGATCGTGAACCGCACGAAGGCGCAAGGCTGGGCGGCGCATATCACCTCGCCCACGTCCGAAGTCACGTCCATGAACGGGGTCACGGTCCAGCGTCAAAAGCCGCTTGAGTTCGCCTCGGAAGCCGACGCCGTGCTGATCGGCAGCGGCATCAAGACGCGCGAGATCGCCGCCGATCGCGACTTGCTGGCACGTATCGCCCTCGATCCCTCGCGCCAACTCATTGGCGCGCAATGTTCGGGAACGCTGCTGCTCGCCAAGCTCGGCCTGATCGGCGACCTGCCCGCCTGCACCGATCTGACGACGAAACCCTGGGTCATAGAGGCGGGCGTTGACGTTCTGGACGCGCCCTTTGTCGCGCATGGCAATGTCGCGACCGCCGGGGGCTGCTTGGCATCGCAATATCTCGCAACCTGGCTCATCGCCCGCCTCGCGACGATCGCCGATGCGCGCGACGCGATCCACTACGTCGCGCCGGTGGGTGAGAAGGATGCCTATATCGCGCAGGCTTTGGCCGCCGTGTCGCCGTTCCTGCCCTTGTCGCAGGAAACCCATCCGGCCGCCATCTTCGCTTAACCGCTTAGTCGCTTATTATTAAGCGCATAGCGAACGCAGCCGATAATCGGCGCGGTTATCCCGCGTCATCCGGATCGCCGCCCTCGTCGTCGTCCAGCGGCTCATGGCTCATCTGGCCGTGATCCTCGATCGGGCAAAGCGGCGCTCCGGCCAGTTCCAGCCATTTGCGCGCGGTCCTCACGGTATAGCCGCACGTCGCGCACTCGCATTTGAGCATCCGGGCTTTCTGCTTCTTGGGCGCGGTCGACTCCCCGCCGGTGTCGAGACGGGCATGGGGGAGGGGGCCAGCATCGGCCAGGATCGGCGCGACCGCCGCAAGGAAGGCGTCGCCGGGGGTGGTGGCGCGCATCGGCCCGACAAGGCCAAGCCCCAGCGCGACCCGTTTAAACGCCTTCCCATGTCCTGCCGGGATGCCGACAGCGGCATGGACCAGCTCATGCGCGAGGATGGCCGCGATCTGCGCCGGCATGGCGTCGGCCGCGTGCGCCAGGTCCGGACGGATGAAGATTTCAAAATGGCCGTCCGCGCTAAGCCGATTGTCCCAGCACTC
>FWPV01012488.1_pt1 | contig 13081 bp, 14 predicted proteins | sample 2228371 | NCBI WGS metagenome assembly FWPV01 (sample SAMEA103939776, study PRJEB20133) | metagenome | reverse complement strand
TACCTGTGAGGTCATAAACTGCTAATTCAACAAAACCCGGGGAGTTTAAATCAAATCTAATTAACGCTTGATTATTGAACGGATTAGGATTTATTGATACTATTTTAAAGATATTCGGTTGTATTCCTGATTCAAGCAATTTTCCCACTATCAAACCGTCCGTTTCATAAATGGCTTTCCCTTCTATCCATTCGATATCCACAAATGCTTCATCTTTCCCATTCCAATATACTAATTTTATTTCGGTCCCGGTCATTTCAGGGTTTCCCCATATAGCGATACCCGTCGCTCGACCTTCAAGGACATTAGCACCGCACAGTTGCCCATTTATAAACACACCAAGCTCCCCCGTCACGCCTATGTCATTATATATAAGTAGGCTCATATTTTGGTCGGTGGGCTGAACTATAAAATGCTCAGTTGGGGTAATATTAGGCCTATCCCAAAACATAGTCTCGGTAGTAAAATTCCCGTTTAAATTATACACCAATTCAGCGTCTTCAGACATATTTAAATGATAACCTAAACCCTCTCTCAAAGGAGGCATATTGTTAAATCTTACACGAGGTAAATAGAAATTGCCTAAACCATCTTTTGCGATGATTAATTGGTCGGTAATACTTGAAAATGCTATAGGAGCGGTAATGGGGATACGAGGATAATAAGCCACCATTTGCCAACCTCGCTCAAGTGCAATCGGGTCATTAGGCAACATCGATTCACCCCAAATAACCAATCTCCCTGCACGCGACATCTTAACCTGATAACCCTCCGATACATCCCATCCAGGAATATTAAGAAAATTCAGAATTGGTAAATAAAACCTTCCTCTGTAATCCTTTACAATTTGTATTGAACCTTCTTCAACCAACGGTCTAAAAATTGCGCGTAGATCAGGGTCTTCGGGGGCGACATTAAGTGAAATCATATTCCAACCCATATATAAATCCAACTGCCTTTGCGAGCGAACCCTCCCCATCGACACATTTAATATAATCGGTAGGCGCGTCGAACCCCCAACTCCATCGTGCGTAATTACTAATTCGGTTTCAAACTCCAAGGGTGGTAAGTCCGTAGCATCAAAACCAAGCGTTAAAGATATCTCCTCGCCAGCCGCTAATATACCTTCCATAGGCTCACAAGATATCCATCTGGTCATCGCATTCAAATGCCAGATGTGCAACATATCGTTAGGACCCACATTTGATATATTAATAAATACCCAACTATATGGGTCGTAAAGATTAGTTATATGACATCCAACTGGCGTTCCACCCCCTTCGGGTTGTAATTCGCAAACCCTTAAAGTGTCGCCATTTTCTGGGTTCATCTTGTAAACGATATGAGCATTGGAGGGATTAGTCAGTAAGTAAAGTTTATAACCATCTGGGTCTTCGGGATAGTATGCGAGTCCATATAATCTAAGCCCTCGTCGGCTATATGAACGGCCTCTATTTCCATCTCGGTCGTATACTACAATATCACTTGTAGTAGCAGCAATCCAGAACTGATTATGTTCAGGGTCCCAAGTTATACAAGTATTTGGACTATATGGACCATCCCAATAGCGTGCGGTATCCCCTTCTGTGGTGAAGGCATAAATACGGCGTTCCCCAGCTCCCCATAGCCACTCGCCATCCCAGGTTAAATCAACATAGCCATAATTTGAAGTCCCAAGTTGAGAAAATCGTCTTAACAATTCCCCATCTCTACTTAAAACATAAATTAACTTCTGACCCCCTGCTGCTCCTGCAATATAGAAATTATCCTCAGCAAAGGTTACTCCCTGAAGTCTTATGTCCCCAGTGATTTGACTGACAGGATAACTGCGCCGATTTTCCCATGCTTCACACTCCAATTCGTCCGGGAAATCAAACAATGCTCGCCAAGTTAACGGACCATTACCTGTGTTCCGCATTCTAACATCATATTGAGCACTTTCATTTGGGGAAAGGGCATAATAAACCTCATTAACGGATAAATTACACCGAGAATGCAAAAGGGCACAATTAAGAATCGTTTCTTCATCCTCAACTACGGCGACATCCTCAAAGAGTCGGGGAAGATAATCTATAGCATTAATGCTCACACTATATTCCCATTCAGGGATTCGAGGGAAAATATAATAGCCATTTTCATCGCTTAAAGCCTCGGCTATTTGACCATATCGGGTTGAAACTCTCACCGAGGCGTCTTCTATGGGATTATCATTTGCTGCATCGGTTATTGTCCCTGAAAGAATCCCGTATCCAGCGATACAAAGTAAGTCTACTGGTATTTCTACCCGAGCAAAGGCTGGATTGTTGGTTTGAATCACAATATCGCGATGATAGCGGTCCGGTTGAAGTCGTTCGGTGGTTATAGTAAGGGTTATCTCGGCTGACTCATCTCTGTTTAGAGCGCCATTAGTTGGCTCTAAATCCAACCAATCAACCTCTTCACCCACATCCGTAATGGAAAACCTTAAAACGCTACCCCGTTCACCGACATTAGTTATGGTAAGGGTTTCTTCCGTGCTTAGACCGAGACCGAGAACTATTTCGAACGATTCAGGGTCAAAAGCGGGCTGAGGAAGTGCACCATAATGGTCATCAAAGGCTGCGACCACACCATCTTGTCCGGTCGCATAAAGTATTCGCCGCATAGGGTCATAAGCAATATCTTGACCATTTTCATCGACCATATCATTTTGCATCGGGACACCTATTTGCTCACCGTCAAGGCTATACTCATACATCCTATCGCCATCCTCAAATACAATAATAGAATTATTAACTGGATAATAGATAATACCGGTTATATTAAAATTTATATTAAACCGACTAACCACTTGAAAATTTTGATTTACAAACACTACTGATCGTTGCCAATCGCCTAATATTATAAGGTCCCTTTCAGAATCGTAATCGATTGTATTTAAAGTAACTCCAGCATCTCGGTTTTCAATAACATTACCGTTCATATCGGCAATGATATAACGAGAATTGCCATAGTTAGCCAGAAGCAAGCGATTACGGCGCGTATCCACTCCACAACCACGAATTTCGCCGACATTAAACTGAATAGTCCTAACCCGTTCGTTAACTTCAGGATTGAACTCGTGAATATTTCTAAAATCACTGATAAATATATTGCCATTTGCAGGATTAACAGCAATACCGTGAATATTATTCAGTCCACCCGGTTGATTGCGAACCCACCGCCTCTCAAATTGCGCATAGGCAACGGTTGTCGTTAGTATGAAATTGATAAAAAATAAAAAAATAAAAATTTTCCTCATTTCAAACTCGTTTTTAAGTCCTTTATTCTTAATATATTAAAAGATAAATTCTTTCTAATTTACCAAATAAATCACTCGTAATATGCTTCTACCCTATAATAACTTCCACAGGCAAGTGGTTCATTATCAATATATTCAGTTCCATCGACATCGGCGAGCAGTTGTCCTAAATTGCCCTCTCTAAACGGTTCATCAGAGCGATAAATGCGATAGCCGTTCGGTTCAAATTGAACTAAACAGTTGTCCCCTGACACTGGGGTCCATCGTAATTGAACTCTATTAGAAACCAATATTGAAATAGCAATTTCACTCACATCTACCACCACCTTCCATCTTGATAGCGAATCGGTCACTTGTTGGGCAATTTCACTTTGAAACGCTCGTAAACGGTCATAAGAAAATTGGGGAGAATTCAGAAATTGAGCGGTTTTATTAAATACCCAATTTTCTAAATTTAAGGTAAAATCCCACATTCCAGTCCTTTGGGGGTTGGTTAACCGCCAGGTATTAACCACCGATCCACCTCCACCCTCATAAACATAGGATAAACGAGTATTTGCAATATCACAAATACTACTGGTGAGTTGCCCATCCAACTGCACCGGCACTTCACCTGCCCTCACCCAAACCGGTATAGCAACCGAGGTTAAAGGTGAACCCGCCATAGACCATAATATTGTATTTTCAGGTGGTTCGCCCGGTCGAACCCCTTGCGCTACCATAACTCCCCGCGTAGTGGAGCGACACACGGCTTCATTATTAGGAATGCAACCATAAGGATACACATCGTAATACCCATCGAAAGGCAATGGATAGGGATTTAATGTTTCGATAGATAAATCACGACATACCCGTTGAATAATATAATGAACGGTTAAGCCACCCGATTCAACTGCTGAACGAAAGAGTTGATAGGCAGCATTATGACGATGAGGTCCCCAACTGCTTTGGGGTCTATCGGGCGAATTACCGCTATAACTATAGTTTGAACGCACTAAAAAGCCACCCGGTGCATCAATAGCATCAAAGCGAGTGTAAGTAAAACCTGCTGTTTCAAACATCGCTGCGCCTCCATAAGCATCGAAAGCGCCATAATTACAATTTAAGGTTCTACCATCCACATTAGTTGAATCCAAGAACCTTTGAAAATCATCAACCGTGCGACAGGTTGCTAAGGCTTGCGCCATAATAAATCCATCATCATCCCCCCATCCCCATCCATTTTGCCACACACCGGCTGGTAAATTGTAAGAATTGGAATTTTCAACCGCAAATCCCACTGCATTAATACCACCGTAATACTCATCGGTTTCACCTGCGTATGTTATTGAAATATAGGGAAATGGACCATAATCTTTATAATGAAATTCTTGATTTATCCCACCACCTAAGTCTCGGTTTTTCCATAATAACGGTCGACCATCAACTGTCGCTGCACCCGATGCAATACCAGTCGTGCACTCAATTAATTCGGAAATTAAACTATCCTCGCTACTTTCCCCAAACACGATTCCCAAATAGTCATCCGGCACTATCCTTATCGGGATAAACACAAATATTAAACCTATAAAACTTAGAGATAGTAATAATCGTTTAAATTGCATTATTTATGAGAACCTCCCGTATTTTCGCTCTAAATTAAAAATAAACTTTTAAATTTTAAGAAAATAAGTATTAAGTGTTTTTACTTGTAAATTTAATTAAAACGGTAGAAATCTTAGAAAAACCAAAAGTGCGCGGGGAAATATCAAAGGTAAGTTTTTCAATTTTAATATTATATTTTCTGAAAGATAATAAATTTTTACCTAATATGCAAGAATGAATTTTACACTTTATGTGTAAATCATTCTTTATACTTGCAAATGATCGTTTTATTTATATAAATTTAATTGTAAGAACAACTTATTAAGGAATTAAGTTGAACTGGAAATTGTGGACTTTCCTTGCGACATTGGCGTGGACTATGTGGGGGGTAGCCATTAAATATGCGTTAAAGCATATAAATTGGGCGCGTTTGGAGGTTCTTTCAGCCTTGGCGGGACTATTAGCAATACTTTTCATAGCGCCAAGTGGTTTTTTAATTAAACCCAATAGCGCTAATCTTATCGGTTTTATCGCTGGTGGTTTAGGTGCTTTGGGGGCTATACTTTTTTACATCGCGGTGTCCCAAGGACCGATTAGCGTGGTTATCCCCATTACATCTTTATATGTAGTAGGGGTTGCAATCTTCGGTTTCATTCTATTCGATGAACCACTCACATTTAAAAAGGGTCTCGGTGTTGCCTGTGCAGCAGCCGCAATGATTTTACTTGCCGGTGAATCCTGATAGAAAACAAGAATAAATTATCATAAATCATTGAATATCAATACCTATGAAAGGAATAATTTTAGCAGGTGGAACAGGAAGTCGCCTTTATCCCCTGACAAAAGTAACTAATAAACATCTACTTCCGGTAGGATACAAACCGATGATATATCACCCTATAGAGAAACTGACCGAAGTGGGAATTGAAGAAATACTGATTGTTACTGGGGTTGAACATATGGGCGATGTAGTTAGTTTACTTGGAAGTGGTAAAGAGTTTGGTTGTCGGTTCACTTATAAGGTTCAAGACCAAGCCGGGGGCATTGCACAAGCCTTAGGTTTAGCGGAAAATTTCGTCCATGGTGATTTAATGACCGTCATACTTGGAGATAATATCTTTGAGGATTCATTACATCACTTCGCAGCGGACTTTATAAAACAAGGAGTTGGTGCAAAGATAGTCCTAAAAGAGGTGCCAGACCCACATCGTTTTGGGGTTGCTGAACTAAAAGGAGACCATATAATAAGCATTGAGGAAAAACCTGCAAATCCAAAATCTAATTGGGCTGTAACAGGGGTTTATTTTTATGATAGCGAGGTCTTTGATATTATAAAAACCTTAAAACCATCCGCTCGGGGTGAATTGGAAATAACGGATGTGAATAATGTTTACATTCAACGCGGTAAAATGACCTACGGATTATTCAAAGGTTGGTGGACGGATGCGGGAACCTTCGAATCCTTGCGCAAAGCGGACGATTTGGCTTCGCAACTCAAGAAATAATGATAAATTATTGTTATTATTTAATCTATAATTTGATAATAAACCAAGAATTGTCTGATTGAAAAGCACTAAATCGCCAATAAAATCAAATTTAGTGTATGGTCGTCATACCGTTTGGGAATTGATTAATTCCGGTTTAAAGATTGAACGAATTTTAATTTTAGATAGAAGCGAGGAAAGGTATTTCCAAAATATACTTAAAATAGCACAACAAAAAGGCGTTCTGGTAGAGTTTGTATCAAAATCTCAATTAGACTATTTAACCGAACAAAAACCACATCAAGGGATAGCAGCGTATTTTGTTTCGCCACCCAAATCAAATCTTGATGATGTCTTACTTGCGGTCGCTTCAATAGAACATCATAATCTAATTGTATTGGATGGCATCGAAGACCCTCAAAACTTTGGTGCAATCATAAGAACTGCCGAAATTTTCGGTTCCAAAGCGGTTATCTATCCTCGCCATCGAGCAGTAGGTTTAACCCCGAGTGTGATAAAAGCATCCGCTGGTGCTGCCTTTAAGATACCACTGATAGATATTCCAAACATTGCACAAGTTCTTAGGAAACTTAAATTTAAAGGATATTGGATTTACGGACTTGACCCCACAGGTTCTCAAGATTTATGGTCAACAGACCTATCCGGTAAGGTCGTTTTAGTATTTGGGGCTGAAGGTCGAGGTTTAGCCTATTTGACTAAGAAACATTGCGATTTTTTATTACGAATTAGGCAGGTTGGAACTGTGGCTTCGCTGAATGTTTCTGCTTGTGCGGCGATTACTTTAGCCGAATGGTTGAGACAACATAAAAATAATCTCCGTGAACTCTAAAATATAAAATATTTGGAAAATTAGAATTTCGAATTATATTTACTAAATTAAATCAGTGCATTTATAAGGGTATATAATTAAAGTGATAAGACGATTAAATGTGCTCATAATCCCCGATGAAGGAGGTCCCCCCAGACGGCTACACATCCCTACATTTTGGTTAAAAACTGCGGGGTGGCTTTTAGTAATCATTTTCATCATTATAGTTCTTGCTATAATTAACTATTCAAAAGTTGTTCATAAGGCTTTTGATTGGAACCGTCTTGCGGCTGAAAACGAGAAACTAAAAGCGGAAAATCGCCGTATTGTAAGCGTGGCGCGGGAAGTTGAACAAAGTAGGCAAATTTTAGCGCGCATAGTTAAATCCCTCGGTGGACATTTAGACTTAGGTCCAATTGCTGATAATATTGAAAGTAAGTCAGAAACTACACCAATAACATCAGAACAAATCAAACAAATCGCAGGGCTATCAAAAACTGCCTCAGAAGTATTAGGAACGGATGCATTTTCTCCCCAAAGCCAAGATGCTGCAAAACCAGACTTTATGCCTATAAATGGATTTATCACTCAGAATTTTATCGACGACCCTATATATCCAGAGCGCAGTCATCATGGAATAGATATCGCTGGGAAATTAGGAGTTCCAATTGCCTCAGCGGGCAATGGGAAGGTGATATTTGCGGGTTGGACTGAATATTTTGGAAATACAATAATAATAGCCCATCCTGGTGGATGGATAACCTTGTATGGACATAACCAAACTAATCTTATAACAACGGGAGCCGCGGTTAAACGAGGTGAAACCATAGCGCTACTCGGTTCAACTGGTAAATCAAGCGCACCCCATTTGCACTTTGAAATTTATAAAGATGGTGAACCGGTGGATCCGACACGGATACTCAAGGAACAATAAGATGAGTATAACATTATTAATACTAACTTTAGGCGTAGCGATGTTATTAACTGGCACCCTGCCTTTGGGTAAACAACCTACTATGTTCAGTGGTTTTACAGTTACCGGAACATTAGTAAGAATCGCTGGATTATGCTTAATGCTGCCCACTCTGATGAAGTTTAATCCAACAATAAGTTTAATTTTATATATATCAATATTTCCTTTATTAATTGCTGCGGTTATCATTCAAGAAAGCCGTCGCATATAAATTTGATATTATATAATCCATACTTCCGTTAAAACGGAACTTAACAATTCGGAGAATCAATATGGCTAAATTATCAACCGGCAAATCCGTCGCCGGCGAACTATCCACAGTCATCGGACCTGACGCTGAATTTGAAGGTCGCTTAAAGGTTAAATATTCAGTGCGCATTGACGGTAAGATGACTGGTGAGATAATATCCAATGAATTAGTAACCGTGGGTCCAGATGGAGGTATAGAAGGCGATATAATTGCTAAAGATGTCGTTATAGGCGGAAGGGTTACCGGCAAGGTGCAAAGTTCGGGGAAAGTCGTATTAGAGGAAACCGCAATTTTGACCGGTGACCTAAAAACTGTCCGTTTAGTCGTTGAAGAAGGCGCACTTTTCAACGGTCGTAGTGAAATGGGCGAACCCCCCCGTCAACATACACCAAAACAAATAGTTTTAGACGAAGAATAGTATTATATATATTTCTAAAGGTCGCGATAAAATACTAAAATATCTTTACTAAGTGTTTAAAACTGAACATCTAAAGAACGCTTATACTTATACCCATCTTGGATTAACATTAGCGTTGACAGTTTTAGGGCTTTTCTTTATTGGCTATTGGATAGATGGGAAAATTGGCACACGACCGCTACTGGCAATAATAGGTGCATTTATAGGCGCTGCAGGTGGTTTTATCAACCTTATTAGAACCTTGAATCGTTTACAACGCGAAGAAGAGATAAAAAAACAAAAAGGAAGTGAATAATTAAATCCTTTTGGATATATATTATAATTGCTATTTGCATTTCATTAATAATATGTTATTTCATCGGAACTATTGGATTGACCATACCTAAAATTTCAGGTATGGGATTGGCTTTAATAGCGTTTCTACCGGTCTTTATTGCTCTTAAAGAAACATTAAAGCGAAAAAACTTTAATAGGACTTTAACGGTTTTCATTGTAGGCTTCTTTTTTAAATTAATAATTATAATATCTGGACTTTACTTTTTAATCAAGCAAGCGAACTATCCGTTGATAGATACATTAATTAGTTGTATGTTATTTATTATTTTATTACAGATATTTGAAGCCTTATATTTCTTGAAAATACAATCAAATCAATAATATATTATTATACATTTAAGTGTCCACACTTAAATCTAAATAAATTAATAAACTATGAATGAACTCGCTGCACATAGTGCAGTTTCACAAGCACATAGCGAAACTCTTGATATTGTTCATCATCTGACCGACTTATATTCGCTTGAATTGCCCATAATCGGAACTATCTCGCTTAAACCGCTTCACTTTGAACTATGGGGTATCGATTTATCTATAACTAAACCGGTTATTATGATTTGGATTGCGGGGTTGATTTTAACCCTCTGTATGGTCTTGGCTTTCCGTGGTGGTAGATTAATGCGCAATAAATTTGCTCATCTTCTTGAGGTTTATATCCTATTTATCCGCAATGAGGTTGTATATCCGATTATGGGCGAAAAGGAGGGTAGAAAGATGCTCCCCTTCTTTTTAACCGTATTTTTCTTTATACTTGCAGTGAATCTCCTTGGAATGGTGCCTTACGGTGCAACGGCAACGGGTAATATAAATGTAACCGCTGGACTCGCTATTATCGCTTTTATAGTTATTCAGGGAATGGGTATTGCTAAGAACGGATTTGTTAAGTATATAAAATCCATAATTCCAAGCGGACTTCCAGCCTTTGTAATACCAATTATGGTGCCGGTGGAAATTGTGGGAATGCTCGCTAAACCGTTTGCCCTGTGTATCCGACTTTTCGCTAATATGGTGGCGGGACATGCAGTAATATTGGCGTTTTTAGGGCTTATCTTTATGGCGAAGAGTTATATTATCGCTCCGCTACCTATTATTGGAGTGGTGGGAATATCCATACTTGAACTTTTTGTGGCTCATCTTCAAGCCTTTATATTTACGATACTCACTTGCTTATTCACCAATATGATGATGCATCCGGGGCATTAGAGATAATAATGTTATTTTTAGCGCGGTAAAGAATCTCGTCTGGAAAAATAACTAAATAGAAATAATTAACTTATGAATTCATATATAAATAGCGAAAACCTTGCGGTGAAAACTAAAAACTGGCTCGCTCATATCGCGCCTTATAATCCACCTCGGATGCAATTAAACCCAAAGCAGGCTGCGCTTTTGGTGATAGATATGCAAAGGTTCTTTTTAGACCCGACATCTCCGAATTTCACCGAAGGGGGTTTAGCAATTTTAAACAATGTAAAAGCCCTAATAGAAGCCTTTCGGGCAATCAAGCGTCCAGTTATTTATACCGCTCATATCCACCATCCCGATAAAATAGATGCGGGAATAATGGAATGGTGGTGGGAAGGTATGTGTTTAGAGGGCAGTGAGGAAGCCAAGATACACCCTGATATTGAGCCATTGCCTAATGAAAAGATAGTTTATAAACATCGCTACAGCGCATTTTATAATACTGACCTTGAGACGGTGCTTAGAGTATTGAAAATAGAAGATTTAGTTATTTGTGGGATTATGACTAATATGTGTTGCGAGTCGACCGCCCGCGACGCTTACTATCGCGATTATAAGGTGTTTTTCACTGCCGACGGAACAGGAACTGTAAACGAAGAGATGCATTTAGCCAGTTTACTTAACCTCGCATTTGGTTTTGCACAAGTTGTGGATACAGAAGATTTACTAAAAAGGTTGAAAATCTAAAACATAAATATAAAAAAACAAATTAAAAGGAACAAAACCCAATGTTAGCAACTTTAGCAGAACTAACCAACACCGCCTTTGCCTATATATCCGCGGGTGTTGGAGCAGGCTTAGTCACAATCGGTGCAGGAATTGGTATCGGCTCTATAGCCTCTAAGGCTATGGAAGGTATTGCCCGCCAACCAGAAGCCACTGGTAAGATTCAAACGGCAATGATTATATCCGCCGCACTCATCGAAGGAATCGACTTGCTCTGCTCGGTTATTTGTCTATTATTAAACCTAAAAAGTTAATCCATTCGTGGTGAATTAAAGAGTATTATATCCATACTCAATAACTCAACCCATAATTTCGGAGTCCACCTATGATGGAAATCCATCCAGGGCTTATACTCTGGACCATAATTTCATTTATAATATTTCTTTTAATACTGAGTAAATTCGCTTGGAAGCCCATTTTAAAGGCACTTGACGAGCGAGAACAGAGCATAAAATCCGATATTGAACAAGCCAAAAACGCTCGTGAAGAGGCTCAAAAAATATACTTGACCTACCAACAAAAGTTAACCGAAGCACAATCAGAAGCCCAACGGATTATCGCTAAAGCGCGAGCAGATGCTGAGCGAATTCACGAAGAACTTTTGGCTAAATCTAAATCCGATGCCCAAGCCCAAATAGAGCGAGCGCGCAAACAGATTGAAATGGAAACTCAAGCCGCGCTCAAGGTTTTGCGCAACGAAGTTGCTGATTTAGCAATTATCACCGCCGAGAAAGTCATCAAAAGAACCCTAACCCACGAAGACCATAAACGTCTTATGGTTGATGGTTTATCAGGGACTCAGAATTGACCGGGATATTAGCCAAACGTTATATACTGCCTTTATTTGAGGTAGCGGTAAAGAAAAATGCGTTGGATGCAGTTGAAGCCGACTTAAAACTCATAACCGATACCCTAAAATCGTCGCCCGAACTGAAAAAAATAATTTTCAATCCCGCTGAAACGCGCACCACTAAATGGAAAATTATCGAATCTTTATTCTCGGATATTTCACCTATTACCAAGAATTTCTTACACCTTTTAGTGTATAAGAATCGTGCCGAAATTCTTTTAACTGCATCCAAACTATTTACCACCTTCATAAATGAGCATAAAGGTCTAAAGGTGGGAATTGTTGAATCGGTCATACCACTATCCGACACAGACTTAAATACTTTAAAAGATATATTAAATATACATTTTAAGGGTAATATCAAATTAGAAAATAAACTCAATCCATCCCTTTTAGGTGGTGTTAGAGTGCAAATTGGCAATACGGTGATAGATAATTCCTTACGAAATAAATTGGTTCGTTTAAAATCAGAACTTTTAAGAGAATGAATTCAATTAAAAACACCCTTATTTGTGGGGATAACCTAACTGAACTGCCCTTACTGCCATCGGAATGCGTTGACCTAATTTATATTGACCCACCCTTTTTCAGCAACCGCAATTATGAAATAATCTGGGGCGATGAGGCTGAAATACGCAGTTTCGAAGACCGCTGGGAAGGTGGCATTAATGTTTATGTAAATTGGATGAAAGATAGGGTGATGGAACTATATCGTGTTCTAAAACCAACAGGTTCATTTTATTTACACTGCGATTGGCACGCCGGACATTATTTAAAGGTTATGTTAGATGAAGTTTTTGGGAAAAATAGCTTTAAAAATGAGATTGTTTGGTGTTATAAATCTGGTGGTGCTAGTCCAAAAAAGTATTTTAGCCGTAAACATGATACGATTTTCTTCTATACTCGAAGTAACGAATATACTTTTAACTCACAGAAAGAGAAATCATATAATAGAGATTATAAACCTTATAGATTTTCTGGTGTAAAAGAATATATAGATAAAATTGGTTGGTATACATTAGTTGGCATGAAAGACTACTGGTTTATTAATATGGTAGGTAGAACTAGTGCTGAAAGACTTGGTTATCCCACCCAAAAACCATTAG
>FWPV01010844.1_pt1 | contig 13082 bp, 12 predicted proteins | sample 2228371 | NCBI WGS metagenome assembly FWPV01 (sample SAMEA103939776, study PRJEB20133) | metagenome | reverse complement strand
CGAGTGGATCGAAGCGGAATTGTGTTTAAGCCCCGCTATTGCACAAGCCATGTTGGTGGGCGATGCCCAAGCATTTTGTAGTGCGATTCTAGTGCCGGCTGCCAATATTTCTCTGGAGCAGTTGCGCGCAGAAATTGTGCGCATCAATAACAAGCTGCCGGATTATGCGCAGGTTAAAAAAATCATTGTGGCCACTGCGCCATTTACTACTGCCAATCAAATGCTTACTGACAACGGACGCCTGCGTCGCGAGGCAATCGCCCAGGCTTACACACAGGCGATAGCGGCTATTTACGGGCATCAACCAACCGCTTTGCCACTCACTAATGACACCGCCGGAGCTGTATATGACATTTTTTGATGATCTGCAAAAACAAACTGCAACAGAGCGTGAATATTTATTGTCAGCGCCGCTTATCCAGCGCTGCATAGGTCACGGGCAATTTAGCTTGCAGGAATACATTGCATTTTTAACCGAAGCTTTTCACCACGTTAAACATACAGTGCCTTTACTGATGGCAGTTGGCAGCCGTCTGCCTGCAGAAAAAGAAACATACCGTGAGGCAATTGCTGAATATATTGAAGAAGAGTTGGGGCATCAGGAGTGGATTTTAAATGACCTTGCGGCTTGTGGTGTGGATAAGGAGCGCGTGCGTCATGGTCGCCCCAATGCAGCCACCGAGTTGATGGTGGCCTACGCTTACGACACGGTGATGCGCAATAACCCTATGGCATTTTTTGGCATGGTGCTGGTGTTGGAAGGCACCAGTATTAATTTGGCGACGCAAGCGGCAGATATTATTCAGAAACGCTTGGAGTTACCTAATAAAGCATTTTCGTATTTGCGTTCACATGGCAGTTTGGATCAGGAGCATATGGTGTTTTTTGCGAAGTTGATGAATGGTTTGACTGAGCAAAAAGATAAGGACGACATAGTGCATGCGGCAAAAATGTTTTTCACCTTATACGGCAATATTTTTCGTTCAATTGATTTTCAGCATCACGCCCAAGCCGCTTGATCAGTGTCGTTATTTATTCGTTAACTGGAGGTAAGGCTTATGAACCTGCATGGCAAAATTGTGCTGTTAACTGGCGCCAGTGGAGGCATAGGTCGCGCTATTGCCCAGCGTTTGGCAACCGAGGGCGCCATTTTGATTTTAGTGGGGATCATTGCCGGCGCTACAACAATTGGCGCAGGAGTTGGATCTGCAAGCTAACAACGGTTTTGTACTTGAGGCGGATATTACAACCCATGCCGGGCGCGAAAAAATTCGCACAGCATTGGTAGCCTTGCCACAAGCTGTGGATGTATTAATTAACTGTGCCGGCATTAGTTTGTTTGGTTTGTTAACGGACAATGCTCCCGAAGCAATAGAGCAGGTGATTAATACCAATGTCACCGCCAGTATTTTACTAACGCGTTTGGTGCTGCCTTTTTTGCATCAGCAGCAGGCGCGCATATTAACCGTCGGTTCCAGCTTTGGTGGCTTGGGTTATCCCGCATTTGCGGTCTACTGTGCGAGTAAGTTTGCATTGCGTGGGTTCAGTGAAGCGCTGCGCCGTGAACTTGGCGATAGCCACATTCAAGTGGGTTATCTGGCGCCGCGCGCTACTAACACAGCGATTAATAGCCCGGTAATTATGGCGATGAACAAAGCTCTGGGCAATGCAATGGATGAGCCTGACCTGGTTGCCAAGGTCGCGGTGAAAATGTTGCTGGCGGCGCAAATGCGCGATCGCAACATCGGTTGGCCGGAGCGATTGTTTTTGCGTATCAACAGTATTTTTCCACGGATTGTTGATGCGGCGCTGATTAAACACTTGCCCATTATTCGTCGCTACGCCAAAACACAAACTGCGCGACCCGCCGTTACTCCCCCTGACACTGCAACCATTTCAACACGTCTCTCTTGAAGGTGAAATTATGAAAATGCTTAATATTCTTTGCAGCAAATATTATTCAACCGCAATAACTCTATTGCTGATGGCCTGCGCCGCCGCGCTGACCACCCATGCTTATGCCGATGAAGCCAGTGATATTCACCAGTTACAAACCCGCTGGGCAGAAGTGAAATATGCCACCGCCGAAGCTGAGCAGGAAAAAGCCTTTGCGGCATTAGTGGCGCAGGCTGAAAAATTATCTGCGCAATACCAAAGCGCTCCCAGTTTGATTTGGGAGGGCATAGTGCGCTCCACCTACGCCGGTGCCAAAGGTGGCTTGGGCGCACTGGATCAAGTAAAACAAGCCAAAAAATTATTTGAGCGGGCTATTGCTTTGCAGCCCGATGCGCTGCAAGGCTCTGCTTATACCAGCCTGGGCTCGCTGTATTATCAGGTGCCTGGTTGGCCGGTTGGTTTTGGCGATGATAAAAAAGCCAAAGAGATGCTGCTCAAAGGCTTGAGCTATAATCCCGATGGCATAGATGCTAATTATTTTTACGGCGATTATCTGCTCGAACAGAAAAAATATGCAGACGCGGTGGCCGCATTTGAGAAAGCACTCAAAGCACCCGCTCGCCCTGGTCGTGAATCTGCTGATGCCGGGCGCAAAGGTGAAATTGAAGTCGCCCTGAATAAGGCGAAACAACATTTATGACGGATAGATAACTGATTGACGGATAAATAACTGATGCAATTATTGTTGGTAGAGGACGACAGTTTGTTGGCCGAGGGGGTTGTCAGCGCGCTAAAACGCGCTGGCTTTGCCGTTAATTGGCTGGCTTCAGGTAAAGCGGCGTGTACATACCTTGTTGCTGAACCGCCGGATATTTTACTGTTGGATTTAGGCCTGCCGGATATGGATGGTCTGGACATATTAAAAATAGTGCGCCAAAAAAAAATGCGCACACAAGTATTAATTCTCACCGCACGCGATAGCACCACCGATAAAGTTGCCGGACTTGATTTGGGCGCCGACGACTATCTCACCAAACCTTTTGCTGTCGATGAATTGCTCGCGCGCCTGCGGGTGTTGGAGCGGCGTTTGGGTAACGCTTCCTCCTCGATAATCAGTTTGCATGAGGTTGCATTGAATACCGCCCAGCATCAGGTAAGTTTGGCCGGCGAGCCATTAAACCTGTCGCGCCGCGAATATATGTTGCTAAAAGCCTTGATGGAAAACATAGGCGTGATCCAAACCCGCGAAAGTTTGGAAGCAAAACTCTATTCCTGGGGCGATGAAGTGGCGAGTAATGCGATTGAAGTGCGCATCCACAATTTGCGCAAAAAATTGCCGGGCGATTTTATTCGCACCATTCGCGGCATAGGTTATATGGTGCCTAAACCGTGAAATCCATTCGCCGCTTTTTGGTGATCTTGATGGTTGCCATAGTGACACTGGCCAATTTTGCTGCAGCCCTGCGCGGTTATTTGGCGAGTATGGATGAAGCCGAGCGGTTGTTTAACCAGCGCTTGTTGCAGCAAGTCGATTTATTAAATTACGCGCTGCCCAAGGGCGCTGCTGCTGGCAAGCCTCTGGAGTTTCCGGCGCGCACCATTAATGCAGAATCCTCACTGGAATTTCAATGGCTGGATAATAACGGCGCTCTGCTGGCGCGTTCTGCCGCTATGCCAGATAGTGCGTTGGTGCCGCTGCAAGAAGGTTTTCGCTATTTCAATTTTAATAACTATCGCTGGCATGTATTGGTGATGCCCAGTAGCGACAAACAGAGCTGGTACATTTTGGCGGAGCGCGATGACCAGCGCTATCGCCTGGCGGAATCCATGATCTTGCAAGCGGTATTCCCCATGATTATTGCGCTGCCTTTGCTAGCGTTGATTATGTGGTGGGTCACTGGCATTGGTTTGCGGCCTGTGGCGCACTTGGCCAGCGAGTTGCGCCAGCGTGAAGCAACGGATTTGCGCCCTGTGGCCCAGCAGGATATGCCCGAGGAGCTGACACAATTAACCCAGTCTGCCAACGAATTGCTGCGCCGTCTGGAGGCTTCCTTTGCGCGCGAAAAACGTTTTTCTGGCGATGCCGCCCACGAGCTGCGCACGCCGCTCGCCGCGTTAAAAATCCACTGCGAAAATTTATTGCAGGAATTACAGCCAGTGCCAGAGTCAGTGATTAAATTGCAATTGGGCATAGAGCGCATGAGTTATTTGGTAGAGCAAATTTTATTGCTCAACCGCACTGCGCCGGATCATTTTATGGGGCAGTTTGCGCCGGTCAATTTGACCCGGTTGGCCAAACACTGTGTGGTGGATTACAGCGCTGTACTCGCACAAAAAAATCATCAAATAGAATTTAATGGCGATGAATGTTGGGTGCTGGGCGACGCTGCGGCCCTGGCTTCACTGCTCAATAATTTGTTGGGCAATGCCATTAAATATACGCCGCCAAACGGCATGATTGCAGTGAATACCTGGTTGCGCGGCCGCGATGTGGTATTGGAAGTGATGGATAACGGCCCGGGTATTCCGGTTGAGCAGCAGGCGCGGGTGTTTGATCGTTTTTATCGGCTGGGCGGTGATCGCCACAATTCCCAAACACCGGGTTGTGGTTTGGGGTTGTCGATTGTGCAACAGGTTGTGGAGTTACATGGCGCGCAGATTGCGCTCACCCAATCGCGTTTTGCACAGGGCTTATTAGTAATGGTGACTTTTACTGCGCTTGCTGCGCCGCGCCCGGCAATCACCAGCCCGTCTGAATTTAATAAACTTGACCCAAGTGATGCAGGAGAATCCGATGAAAAAAATAATTAGCAGGCTTGGGATCATGATTGGCTTGGCGTCTGCGTTTATCAGCCCGCTACTGCAGGCGGAGGTGCCCACCTTTACCATCGAAATTCGCGGGCATTTATTTTATCCCTCGGAACTAGTGGTGCCGGCCAATACCAAAATAAAATTGTTGGTACTGAATAAGGATCCAACGCCGGAAGAATTTGAAAGCTACGAACTCAACCGCGAAAAAGTGATTATGGGCGGTGCGCGTGCGACTATTTTTATCGGCCCGCTCAAACCGGGAACTTATCCTTTTTTTGGCGAGTTCAATCCTAAAACCGCACAGGGAATAATTCGGGTGGAGCAATAATATGGTTGATGCCGTTTTGCTTGTACTGCGCGAAGTGCTGGAAGCGGCGCTGATGTTAAGCCTGTTGCTGGCCCTGAGCCGGCAATATCAATTGCCTCTGACCTGGAGCCTGTGGGCGCTGCTGTTGGGTGTTGCCGGTTCGTGGTTGCTGGCAGATAAAGCCTATGAAATTTCAGAGGCGCTTGAGGGAACAGGTCAGGAAATATTAAACGCTGCGCTATATGCCCTGGTGGCGTTGGGTTTTATTTATCTCGCCATATTATTTTTAATTAAAGCTCCGGCATTTTTAATGAACGCATCAGCGCAAACCGATAGTCGGGCACTGCTACGCGCTGTATTGCTGCAGCCGGTGTTGGTGGCGATTGTCAGTTTGTCGCTGATGCGCGAAGGTTCAGAGATTTGGATATACCTATCCAGTTTCCAGCAGCAACCCGATGCATTGGCATCTGCTCTCATCGGCGCGGTGATAGGCACAGGAATTGGCATGAGCTTGGGCGCTATTACCTATTATGTGTTGATTTTTATGCGCCCGCGTTTTTTCCTGCCCACGTTTTTAATTGTCAGCACCTTGCTTGCCGGTGGGCTTGCGATGCAGATAGCCAAAGCCCTGTTGCAAATCGGAATGCTGGATTCTGCCGGGCCAGTATGGGACAGCAGTTTTTTGGTAGCCGAACAGACTTGGCTGGGTGAATTACTCTATGCCCTCTTGGGGTACGATGCCCAGCCAACACCAATCCAACTGGTTTTTTACGCTGCGGCTATAGCGCCGATCCTGCTTCTGGCACTCTGGCTTGGCGTGCAAAAAATGAGGCTTGGCGTGCAAAACATGAGGAATAAAAAAAATGCGTAAGGCTGTCTGGTGTGTATTGTTTGTGAGCTTTTTATCGCCCTGGGCCTGCGCGGATATGACTCGTGTTTACCAGCCTTATGTGGAGCAGGGTGAGCGCGAACTGGAATACGGCGCCACCCTGCGCGACCTGGGCGGCGAGGATGTATTTCTGCAGCGTGTGGGTGTGGGCTACGCCTGGAGCGACAAGATTTTTACCGAAGTCTATGTGTTAAATGAATTTGTGGATCATCAGGGCGAAACCCTGAGGGGCTATGAACTGGAAACCAAATGGCAAATCACTGAGCAGGGCGAGTATTGGGCCGACTGGGGGTTGTTACTGGAAGCGGGTAGCGCGCGCGACCTTGATCGACGCGAACTGGCGGTAGCCCTGCTCTGGGCAAAAGAACTGGGCAGTCGCTGGGTGGCCACTGCCAACGCTTTTGTCGAGTACGAATATGGCGATGATGTGGAGGCAGAAGTGGAGACCGCCCTGCGCGCGCAATTCCGCTATCGCTATTCGGCCGCCTTTGAACCGGCGCTGGAGGTCTATTTGGACGATCAGGACTGGGCCGCTGGCCCGGCGCTCATGGGCATCCAAAAACTGGGGGGACGCAAACAGCTGCGCTGGGAGCTTGGGCTATTGCTAGGGCTGGATGCGGAAACCCCGGATACCAACTTGCGCCTTGGCCTGGAGTTCGAGTTCTAACCAATGGCAACCTCTTGGTAATAGTGGATAACAACAAAAACCGGCGCCATTGGCGCCGGTTTTTGTTTACCAGGTTATCTAACTTTTGCGCTAGCTATTTATGGTTGCACCAGCCAGGTATGGGGCTGGTTGTTGTTATTGCCTTCCCCGCGGGTGGCGGTGCTCACGGTGAAGTAGTAACTCAGTGCTGTGCCCGGTGTTACGTTGGGAATGGTCACTTCAAAGTTATTACCTTGCACGCGTGTCATATTGTTCCAGCCGGGGGTAAATACCCATGCCCAGTTCAGGTTTTCAGTGCTATTGAAGGTGATTTTCACACTGCCGTTACTGTAGTTAGCGGTAGTGGTGTAAGCCACGTTGGCACCGTTAGGCATGGTAGCCGTTGCGGTATAGCCATTGCCTGCTACTGAAGATGACGAACTGCTCATCGACGACACCGACGAGCTGGACACACTGGATGGAGTGGATGAACTTGAACCACCCAAGTAGGTCATTGAAGTCCAGCTGTTCTCGCCAGGACCAGGGTAGAACACTTGACCGCTAGCTGGGGTAAAGGTGTAGAAGCGCGCTTCTACCAAGTTGCCTGCCGCATAAGCCGCGCTGCGAGTCACTTGATAGGTATAGGTGCCATCACCGTTGTTGATCTCACCGCCAGCCTGCGCTTGCAAGTCATTCACTACATAGTCTTGCGCACCATTTTTACGGGCAAACAGATGTACCTGTTGTTTGCGCTCATTCAGGCGAATACTGAATTGCATACCACCGTTGGCCAGTGCAGTCATTTTCACCACGCCGATATCGATTGCAACTGAAGAGCTGCTGGACGATACGCTGCTAATACTAGACAGAGAGCTGGATACGCTGGTTGATGAAGAGCTTGGCACGCTCGAAGCACTTGGCACACTGGACGAGGTGCCGCAGTTAGCGGTGCTGAAGGTGTAGCTGTATGGCCCTAAGTCGCGACCTGCGGTATCAAAGTAGGTGAAGCTGAAATTCACCAGGCTGTTGTTGCTCAAACCGGTCACGTCAAAGTATGAGCGACCGTCAGCCAATTTGGGCATGCGATAACCACCAGATTGCATGGGCGAGGTGATGTTGATATCGGCCCATTGCGCTTGGCGATTGAGGGTGATACGAGCAGCACTGCAGCTGGTCACTTCAACACAGTAAGCGACTTGTGGGTCACAGGGCGGTGGCGTTTCCTCGGTGTCAAACTCCACGCTTGCCGCCGGCGATACTATGCCATTGTTGCGTGCGTAGACGGTTGCGGTGTAACGAGTTGACGCGGTCAAGCCAGTCAGGATGCGTTGAACTGCGCCGCCAGTAGTTGTGATCTCTTGCACCAGTGTGCCAGCCTGACGCAGTTCTACAGAGTAGTCAGCGTTCAGGTAAGCGGCAGGGATAGCGCTCCAGTTCAGTGTTGCACTTTGGTGATCCACATTGCTGGCAGTGAGGTTTTTAACCGCAGGCACCTGTTCCAGATCCAATTCTGTTTCAAACGAAAGGTATCCGGCGCGCCCGCTTAGCCCGTTAAGGGAAGGGGTTACTGTGACAGTGTAGCCAGTGTTGTGAGTTAAACCGGTAATAGCAGCCGAGTTGGTGCTAACCAACTGATTAAACACTTCGTTACCATTGATGTCTTGCACCACTACACGGTATGAAGCATCAGCCCAGTCACCGGTTAATTGATCCCAGCTGGCGCTGGCACCGGTAGTACTAATGTTGTCTACTTGCAAGCCGGTCAGGCGCACTACATTGTCGTCGCCAGTCATGCTGAAGGCGGGCACACTGATGCTTACGCCATCACTAAAGGTGACAGTTTTAGGCGTAGCGGTGGGGTTGTAAGCCACATAGGTGCGGTTGCCATTTTTCTCAAACACCGCGTAGTGGGCGGTATCTGCTGTTACCCCTTTCGCCGGGCGACCCAATTGACGCAGGTTGAAAATCCAGTGATAGGTGTGGGTTTTGCTGGCACCGGCTTCACTGCGTACTTCATCGTTGGGGTACATAGGTGCAAGCGATGGATCAAACTCGGTTTTGTAGTTGCCCGCAGCATTGAACTTTTGCGCTGCGGCATCCGGGTTTACCAGTGCTTCTGCTTGCCACATCAAGTCATCCCAGAACTTGGTTTTGCGGCGGAAATCGTACTGGGTGTACTCTGCTGGTAAATCGCGGTGCCAGAGTTGGGTGGCAAAAAAGTCGGTGTCTTCCGCAAGGCGATTCACCACCAATTGCACTGAGGGAATGGTGCCGCCAGTGCTGAGTTTGCGATCCATATGGCCCAAATGCAGTGAGGCGCCAGTAATAGGCAGGAAGTTGATGCCGGCAATCATCCGTGGAGCGGCAGAGAACCAGGTGCCGTAGTCTGCTTTGCTGTGCCATACCAAGCCCACCGAGGCGCGATCAAAATCTTTCTTCACGAACTGGCTACCGTTATCCCAGAATACTTCTTTGGGGAATACCGCGTTATCTACGTCAAACCAATACTGGTGAATAGCCTGGATCTCACTGGCGTAGAGGAATATCCCCAGATCGCGAATTGCGGTATCGCCTGTCTCTGAACCCCAGAGCGCCACCGCTTGGGCAAAGTTGATACTTTCGGAAGACGATTCCTGGTTGCCGCCGGCATCCATATTCAAATGGCCGTTAGCCAATGAGTAGCCGTTGTAGATATCGAAGTAGCGCAGGTACTGGAAGCGGGTATCGTTGCGATCCCAGTTGGCTGAGTCTTTGATCAACAGATCAACCATCGGTTTCCATTGTTGTGCCCAGTTGCGGTCATAGCGCGCGATGGTGGCGGCGGCAGAGATCAAATATCCCGCATGGAAGTGGTGGTCATTCAGTTCAGTATCTGAGCCAAAGCTGGCTGGATAGCCGGTCAGAGAATCCCATTCGGCGTTGTAATAGAAGTATTTTTTCTCGTTTTGTTTGCGCAAATTGCGGTAACAGTCGCTGCGCATGGGTTCAGCCATAGGGTTGCAATGGCTGTTGTTGTACGCCAGATCTTGCTGCCAATCATCGGCGCTCAACCAGTCTTCCAAGTGAGCTTTCATCCGGCCCAAGAGTGTGGCTGATATATCGCCACGGTTAGTTTGTTCGGCAATGTGCAGCAGCTGCAACATCCAGTTGAGTTCTTTACCGTTGTTGTAGGTGTCCAACACATCATCGCGGGTCAAACCATCAGCGCCCCATTGACCGTTTTTGTCTTGATCCAACAAGGTCATTAAGCGCTCTAACTCGGCACCTTGCAGTTTGTTGGGCAAATTAGGCAGCAAACCGGGGTTAGGAATCTTGGTGCTGAAGCTATTGCCCTTAATTACTTTCATTTCACCGCGAGGGGTGGAGTAGGTGTAGACGTAGTCTAAGCCTTCGGCGTTAATGTATTGGTGACGATACAGCCCCATCAAGGTTTGATTGATGACAGTCGGGTCAGAGCTTTGCTCGCTGCCAACTTGCTGTGTGGTTATGGTGTAAGTCGAGGTGACTTCAGACGTGGCTTCATCATAGTCATACTCAAAGTGAGTATTGGTCGGCAGGGCATAAGCGTGACGACGGTAGTCCATGATCAGCGCATCCAACTCTTCCACACCAACGCCATCACCCTCGTCATCCTCACGGAAGAAGTCGCCAACCAGACGCGATACCACCAGGGGTTGGCGAGTACCGGCGATGTGGGTGGGCAATTCGTTTACCGCAGTGCCTGCCGCAATCGCATAGCCTTGCTCGGTGAAACTAATTGGGGCTTTGAAGATATCGTTAATTTCATTGGGCAGAATGGCCACGCTGAAATACTGTTGACCGGCAGGCAGGGTCATGGTGACTTTGCCGTTGCTGGTCAATTCTTTCAGATCAAGGTTGGCCAATGAATAGTCAAACGTGGTACCGGCTGGCGCAAAAATAGAGTAGCCAACACGTACATCACCCAAGTACAGGGCAAGTACACCGTTAGACTCATGAATAATGCGCATACCGTTGAAGTAAGTGAAGCTAACGGTGCTCAGGCCGGTTTTCTGGAAGTGAATGAACGGTGAGCCATTAACCATAGTCACGCGTGCTGACTGGCTGTTTTCATTCGCTCCGGGGTTTTTGAGCAGCACGGTAGCAGCAAAGTCGCTGTAATCGTCCAGTTGAGTTTCATCCGCATCCATACCGTCAAAGCGAATATTCAGCTCGGTGCCGCCCAATGGATCCAGGCGCGGATCGATACGTGCTGGATAAGTGTAAGCGGTGAACTTCGGGTTGCTGGTGGAGGGCAAAACCCGCTTATCGGAATTGGGGTCCTCGTAGCGATAGGGCACTAACAGCGGAATTTGTGCGTAGGTCAGGTTTACCCCGGTATTGGTGAACTTGAGCGTGTAGGGCGAATTGCTCCTCCAATGTGAGTAAGGCACGGCATCCACATTGGTTTCGATAATGCCGCCATTTTCATTGCGGATCAGGTTTTTTACCGCATGGGGCCATGCAACCGACGACCAGAATTCATGGGTCGGTGTGGGTTTGCCGGAGTTTTTAAAGCGGTTGGATACCTTGGGGCTAATCTCCTGGCGCGGCACATAAATACCCCACGGCTCGCCGGCGGGCACTGTTTGGTCATAACCTTCGGCGGTGGCGGGTGCCCAGCGATGGGCGGGTTTTTCGGTGGTGTAACTCCCGGCGCCAGCGGGCACTTCACCCGCCTGCACAGCGATGGACGCTGTGAGCAGACCGGGTAAGGCAATGGGCCACACTATTGCGGGCAAAATACTGCCGATCAATCGTCTACAGGATTGCATCTTGTATACCTCGTTATTGATTATTGTGAATGCCGCAAGCGCGGCTCAATTCATCTAACCAAAGTGTGAGGTGTGATGTCGTCCCAGTGGCGGAAGGGTATTCATTGAAACAGTCCCAACAAGAGCCAATGTGCTGGTTGTGACTCTGTCGCGCGCGGGAGAATGAACCGGCGCACACTCAAGCCTTGGCAATACTGCCGGCTTTTTCCAATTGGACTTTCACAATATCGCCGAGGTTGAGTTCAATCCAATCAGCCAGAGCTTCCACCTTTTCACTGATTTGTTCGCCCATAGGCGTCAATAAATATTCCACATGGGGCGGCACGACCGGGTAGGAAATGCGCTCCACAAAACCATCGGCTTCCAGAGTTTGCAGGGTTTGGGCGAGCATTTTTTCGCTGATACCCGTGACCTGCCGGCGTAACGCGCTGAAGCGATGGGTGCCGCCGCGCAGGGCGATCAATAACAGTACCCCCCAGCGGCTGGTGACATGATTGAGTATGGCGCGCGAAGGGCATTTATCGGCCATCACATTGCCGCGCTGCATGACTTCCCGCAGGCTGGTAGGGCAGTTATCGTTGATGGGGGGGGAGTCATTTTTCATCATACTTACCTTTTTGTGCGTACTTACTAAAAGTTAGCTTGGCTGCTAGTGTGACAACTTCTTCCATCCAAATAAAGGAGTTCATCATGATTGTTGTTACCGGAGCCTCTGGGCAGTTGGGTCGTTTGGTTGTGACTGACTTGTTAAAAAAACTACCCGCTCGCGAAATTGCACTGGTGGTTCGCTCACCGGAAAAAGTGGCTGATTTTGCCGCTCTGGGGGTGCAGGTGCGTCAGGGCGATTACGACCAGCCGGACACGCTGGTATCTGCATTCAGTGGCGCCGACAAGTTGTTGCTGATTTCCGCCAATGAAGTCGGCCGTCGGTTTGCGCAGCACAGCGCCGCGATTGCGGCGGCAAAACAAGCGGGGGTCGGCCAGTTGGTGTACACCAGCCTGCTGCATGCCGATAGTTCACCCTTGCCGTTGTGTGCAGAGCATGTACAAACCGAAACACTGATTCGCGCTTCGGGTATTCCTTATGTGATTCTGCGCAATGGCTGGTACACCGAAAACTATTTGGCAGGCATAGATTCGGCACTGCAATTAGGTGCGGTGTTTGGCAGCGCTGGCGAGGGGCGAATTGCCTCTGCCGCCCGTGGCGACTATGCCGAAGCTGCCGCGGCAGTGCTTACCCAAGAGCATCACACTGGGCGAGTCTATGAATTGGCAGGCGATGAAAGTTATTCGCTGGCTGAATTTGCCGCCGAAATTGCACTGCACTCCGGCAAAAAGATTGTGTACCAGAATTTACCGGAAGCGGATTTTAAAGCTGCATTAGTTAGCGCAGGGTTACCTCAGTGGCTGGCGACACTCTTGGCCGAATCTGATGTGGGCGCGTCCAAAGGTGGATTGTTTGATAACAGCCATCAGCTCAGTGAATTAATCGGGCGCCCGACGACTTCCTGGAAAACCCAGATCAAAAATCTGGTCGATGTGCAGAATCTTGCGCACTAACTTGGTGGGGAATGATAGTTAGGGCGCCTGTTGGCGCCCTATTGGCAACAGGTTAATTGCAGTAAAACTATTTTGCCTCGGGGGTAGCTGCTTTGACTCTGGTGGAAAAATCACTCACCCCCTGTGTAGTGCGCTGCACTTTTTGAATGGTGCCGTCCTCGTTGAAATGCAGATACTCGG
>FWPV01012487.1_pt1 | contig 13083 bp, 11 predicted proteins | sample 2228371 | NCBI WGS metagenome assembly FWPV01 (sample SAMEA103939776, study PRJEB20133) | metagenome | reverse complement strand
CGGGTGGAGGCGGGGCGGACCGGGCGGTCGGTGCGGCCGCGGCCGCTGCGGCCGGCTCGCCTTCGCCGCGGATGCGCGCCAGGGGGGTGCCGACCGGCACCTTCGCACCGGGCTCCAGCAGCAGCTCCTCCAGGATCCCTTCCTCGAAGCACTCGACCTCGATCGCACCCTTCTGGGTCTCGACCACGGCCACGACCGAACCGCGGGTGATCCGATCGCCCGGCCGCACGAGCCACTCCACGAGCGTGCCGGCTTCCATGTCGGCGCCGAGCGAGGGCATGCGGAAGACGGCCATCCGGCTCAGCCCCCGGGTCGCAGAAGCTCGCGCACCGTGGCCACGATGCGCTCGCGACTGGGCAGCGCCGCCTGCTCGAGGTGCGCGGCGTAGGGCATCGGCACCTCGACCGAACAGACCCGGCGCAACGGCGCATCGAGATCGAAGAACGCGAATTCGGCGAGGCGCATGCCGATCTCGGCGGCGAGCGATCCCGAGCGCCAGCCTTCGTCGATCAGCACGCAACGCCGGGTGCGCCGCACCGAATCGAGGATCGTCGCCTGGTCCAACGGGCGCAGGACGCGCAGATCGATCACCTCGGCCTCGATGCCCTCGCGGGCCAATTCCTCGGCCGCTTCGAGGGTCTTGAACAGCGAGCCGCCGTACGTCACGAGCGTCACGTCGCGGCCCGGCCGACGGATCGCCGCGCGCTCGATGTCGACCGAGGTCACGCTCGGATCGAGCTCGCCCTCCATGTTGTAGAGCATGATGTGCTCGAAGATCAGCACGGGGTTGGGGTCGAGGAGAGCCGGAGCGAGCATCCAGCGGGCGTCCTCCAGGGTCGCCGGGGCCAGGATCTTGAGCCCGGGGATGTGGGCGTACCAGCCCTCGAGGCTGTGGCTGTGCTGGGCGGCGAGCTGACGGCCGCCGCCGGTGGCCATGCGGATGACGAGGGGCACCGCGAACTGGCCGCCCGACATGTGCGGGATCGTGGCGGCGTTGTTGAGGATCTGGTCGAGCGCCAGCAGCGAGAAGTTGACCGTCATGATCTCGACGATCGGCCGCATGCCGGCGATCGCCGCCCCGATCCCGGCACCCACGAAGGCGGTCTCGGAAAGCGGCGTGTCGCGGATCCGCTCGGGCCCGAACTCGTCGAGCAGGCCTTTGCTCACCGCGTAGCAGCCGCCGTAGAGGCCCACGTCCTCGCCCATGAGGAACACCCGCGGATCGGCCAGAAGCGCGGCGCGGATCGCCTGCTTGCAGCATTCCCGGTAGGTGGTCCGCGACGGCGCGCTCACGGCGCCACCCCCGACGGCTCCAGCAACCGATCCTGCGGGACCTCGTCCATGAGCACGAAGCGCTCCAGCTCCTCCACCGGTTCCAGGGTCCCGGCCTCGGCGAAGGCCACCGCGTCGGCGATCTCGCGGTCGACCTCGGCCTCGATCGCCGCCCGCTCGCCCTCGTGCAGCAGGCCCGCTTCGGTCATCCAGTTCGCCAGCCGCTCGATCGGATCGCGGGCCCGCCAGGCCTCGACCTCCTCCTTGGTCCGGTAGAGCTGGGCGTCGAACATCGAATGCGCCCGGAAGCGATAGGTCCGGCATTCCAGGAAGGCCGGCCCTTCGCCGGCGCGGATCCGCTCGACCGCGCGGGCCGCCGCGGCCTCGACCGCCACCACGTCCATCCCGTCCACGGCCTCCGAGGGCATCCGATAGCAGCGGGCCTTCTTGGCGATGTCGGTCTCGGCCTCGGCCAGCGCCAAAGGCGTTCCCATAGAATAGAGGTTGTTCTCGCACACGAACAGCACCGGCAGCCGCCACAGCTCGGCGAGATTGAGCGATTCGTGGAAGGCGCCCTCGTCCACCGCGCCCTCGCCGAAGAAGCAGCAAGTGAGGGCCGGCCGGCCCTGCATCTTGTCGGCGAGCGCGGTGCCGACGGCCAGCGGCAGGCCGCCGCCGACGATGGCGTTGCCGCCGAGAAAGCGCGTGGCGGTATCGAAGATGTGCATCGAGCCGCCGCGCCCGCGACAGCAGCCCTCGAGCTTGCCCAGCATCTCGGCCATCAGCGCCCGCATCGGGATGCCGCGGGCGAGGGCCTGGCCGTGCTCGCGATAGGTGGCGACGATCCAATCCTGCGGCCCCAAAGTGGCCATCACCCCCACCGAGACCGCCTCCTCGCCGTCGTAGAGGTGGAGGAAGCCGCGGATCTTCTGCGCCTGGTAGAGCTCGACGCACTTGGCCTCGAAGCGGCGGATGCGGATCATCTGCCGCAAGAGATCCACCAGACGCGCTCGGTCGAGGCGGATCTTGGGGCTCAAGGCGCACCCCCCGGGGCCGGCTGCTCGTCCGCCTCGAGCGTGGAGAGATCCCCCTCCGGCAGACCGAGCTCGCGGGCCTTCAACAGCCGCCGCATGATCTTGCCGGAGCGCGTCCGCGGCAGGCTCGCCCGGAAATCGATCTCCTTGGGCGCCACCACCGGGCCCAGACGTTTGCGGGCGTGGCCCAGAAGCTCGCGCCGCAACAGCTCCGACGGCTCGAAGCCGGGCTTCAAGGCCACGAAGGCTTTGACCACCTCGCCGACGATGGGGTCCGGCTTGCCGATCACCGCCGCCTCGGCCACGGCCGGATGCTCCATCAAGGCGCTCTCGACCTCGAACGGGCCGATCAGATGGCCCGCCGACTTGATCACGTCGTCGGCGCGGCCGACGAACCAGAAATACCCCTCCTCGTCCTTCTTGGCGAGATCGCCGGTCAGATACCAGTCACCGGCGAAACATCGGGCGTAGCGTTCCTCCTCGCCGAGATAGCCGCGGAACATGGAGGGCCAGCCCTTGCGCAGCGCGAGCTCGCCTTCGACCATCGGCTCCTCGATGGGCTGCACTGTGCCGTCCGGCAGACGGCGCACGATCGCCGCCTCGATGCCCGGCAGCGGTCGACCCATCGAGCCGGGTTTCACGTCGAGGGCGGCGAAGTTGGCGATCATGATGCCCCCGGTCTCGGTCTGCCACCAATTGTCGTGGAACGGCCGGCCGAAGGCCTCGACCCCGAACATCACACCCTCGGGGTTCAAGGGCTCGCCCACCGAGGCCATGAAGCGCAAAGACGAGAGATCGAAGTCCCGCACCGCCTCGACGCCGAGCTTCATCATCATGCGGATGGCGGTGGGGGCGGTGTACCAGACCGTGACCTTCTCGGCAGCCAGGATCCCGTACCAGGTCCGGGCGTCGAACTCGGCTTCGACGACGAGGTTGGTCACGCCGTGGACCAGAGGTGCCACGAGCCCGTAGCTCGTGCCGGTGACCCAGCCGGGATCGGCGGTGCACCAAAAGATGTCGTCCTCGTGCAGGTCCAGCGCGTAGAGGCCGGTGACGTAGTGCGTGAGCACGGCACCGTGGACGTGGATCGCCCCCTTGGGCCGGCCGGTGGTGCCGCTCGTGAAGTGGAGCAGGGCCACGTCCTCGGGGTCGGTCGGTGGCACCCTGAAGCCCGGCTGGCCGCCGGCCATCAGATCCGACCAGCGGACGGCGCCGGGCGGCGGCTCGCCCTCGCTCGGACGATCGACCAGGATCACCTCCCGCAGGCTCGCGAGGCGGGCGCGGATCGGCTCGACCTTGCGCCGGTAGAGCTCGGTCGTGGTGACGAGCACGGCACCGCCACCGAGCTCGATGCGGGTGGCGATCGGCTCCGGTCCGAACGCCGAGAACAAGGGCGAGACCACGCATTTGCCCGAGAGCGCCCCGAGGGCCGCGACGTAGAGCTCGGGGATGCGGCCCATCAGCAAGAAGACCCGCTCGCCCTCGCCGACCCCGCGGGCCCGCAGCGCCGAGGCGAAGCGCAGGGCTTCGGCCGAGAGTTCGGCATAAGTCAGATCGCGGCGGCTGCCGTCCTTGCCGATCCAGCGCAGCGCGATTTTGCCGGCTCGGGGGCCGCGGGCGTGGCGGTGGACCGCCTCGTGGGCGATGTTGAGGCCGCCGTCGGGCAGACCGTCGAGCGCCCGCCGGGCTTCCTCCCAGGAGAAGCTGCGGCAGATGGCTTCGTAGTCGGCGAGGTTCGGTGCCACCGCCAGGGCCGAGAGGTCCTTGCGGATCCGCGGCCAGCCGGCGAGCCCGCTCTTCTCCTGACCGAGCGCAGCCGTCACGCGTCGCCTCCCCTTTCCCGAGTCCCATGGTCGTGGATAGAGTGCCGGCCGGGGCGAGGCAAGCCGGCCGGGCGCGAAGCGAGCCCGCGAGCCGCGGGGGGACGAGAAGCATGCAGGTCCGCGACGTGATGACGACCAAGGTGATCACCGTGCGACCGGACACCCCGGCGCGCGAGATCGCGCGGCTGCTGGTGGAGAACCGGATCAGCGGTGTGCCGGTGGTCGACGAGGAGAACCGGGTGCTGGGCATCGTGAGCGAGGGCGATCTCATCCGGCGGCTCGAGGACGGCGACGACGGCCGGCGGCGCAGCTGGTGGTTGGAGCTGTTCGCGAGCCCCGAACGGCGCGCGGAGCAATATGTGAAGGCGCACGGCCGGCTGGCCCGGGAGATCATGACCGACGAGATCGTGACGATCGACGAGGAGGCGACCCTCGCGGAAGCCGCGCGCCTGCTCGAAGAGAAGCACGTCAAGCGGTTGCCGGTGGTCCGCGAGGGCAAACTCGTGGGCCTCGTGAGCCGCGCCGATCTGTTGCGTGCCCTGGCGCTCCAGCCGCCACCCGAGGCCAAGGCCGACGACCGGGAGATCCGCGAGCGGCTGTTGGCCGAGCTCGACAAGGCGGGGCTGGCCTATCATCCGTACGTCAACATCGTGGTGAGCGACGGCGTGGTCCATCTCTGGGGCTTCGTGGGTTCGGCCAAGGAGGCCGAGGCCATGGTGGTGGCCGCGCAGAACGTGCCGGGCGTACGCTCGGTCGACAGCCACCTGGCGGTGCGGCCGGCGCTGGGCGCCGTCTGAGCGGCCGACGGCCGGAGGTCCCCGGCCGGGGATCGCCCGGAGCGGAGATCGAACCCCGCTCGCAGGCCGGTTGACGCTCCGGCCCGCATGGTCCATCGCTGAACCGGGGGGTCGGCTTGCGACCCCGATCCGAGCGAGGAGGAGACGGCCCGATGCGCACGGCCCTGGCTGTCGTCGCGGCGCTCGCGAGCGCGCTCCTGGCCGGCCCGGAGCCGGCCCGGGCAGCGGGCGAGGTCCGGATCTACAACTGGTCGGACTACATCGACCCGGAGATCTTGCAGGAGTTCACCGCCCGCACCGGCATCCGGGTGGTCTACGATACCTACGACAACAACGAGATCCTCGAAACCAAGCTGTTGGCGGGCAAGACCGGCTACGACATCGTCGTGCCGACCGCCACCTTTCTCGCCCGACAGATCCAGGCCGGTGTCTTCCAGCCGCTCGACAAGAGCAAGCTGCCGAACTGGAAGAACCTCGACCCGGAGCTGCACGCCCGTGTCGCCAAGTTCGACCCCGAGAACCGGCACGCGTTCATCTACATGTGGGGTACGTCGGGGATCGCCTACAACGTCGAAAAGGTGGCGGAGGCACTGGGAACCGACCGGATCGATTCGTGGGACTTTCTGTTCGACCCGAAGCATACCGAGAAGTTGCAGCGTTGCGGGATCTATCTGCTCGACGCACCGGACGACGTGTTCGCCACCGTACTGCGGTGGCTCGGTGAGGATCCCGACAGCAAAGATCCCTCGATTCTCGAGAAGGCCGCCAAGGCACTCGAGAAGGTCCGGCCGCACATCCGCAAGTTCCACAGTTCGGAGACCATCAACGCCATCGCCGGCGGCGACATCTGCATCGCCATGATGTACTCGGGTGATGCCGGTATCGCCCGGCAACGTGCCGCCGAAGCTGCCCGCCCGCAGGAGATCCGCTACATCATCCCCAAAGAGGGCGCGCTGTTGTGGTTCGACATGATGGCGATGCCCAAGGATGCGCCGAACCCCGACAATGCGCACATTTTCATGAACTACATCATGGAGCCCGAGGTCATCGCCAAGGCCTCCAATTACGTCACCTATCCGAATGGCAATGCCGAGGGAATGAAGCTCGTCGACCCCGAGCTGATGGAGGACGAGAACCTGTTCCCCACGCCCGAGATCAAGGAACGGCTGTTCGTCATCACCCCCCACGACCAGCGGACTCAGCGGGCGTTGACGCGACTCTGGACGACCGTCACCACGGGTCGTTGAGGCGTGGCGACGGCGCGGCCGGTCCGCGACCCGCGGGCGCGGATCGAGCCCTGGCAGGATCCGGACGCGGTCCCCTTCGTCCGGATCCAGGGCGTGACCAAGACCTTCGGCTCGGTCTACGCGGTCGACAACGTCAGCCTGGACATCTACAAGGGTGAGTTCTTCGCGCTGCTCGGTCCCTCGGGCTGCGGCAAGAGCACCTTGTTGCGGATCCTGGCCGGCTTCGAGCGCCCCGACGCCGGCCGGGTGATGATCGACGGCCAGGACATGACCGGCGTGCCGCCCTGGCGTCGGCCGGTCAACATGATGTTCCAGTCCTTCGCCCTCTTCCCCCATCTCTCGGTGCGCCGGAACATCGCCTTCGGGCTGGAGCAGGAGCGTTTGTCGCGGGCCGAGATCGCCGAGCGGGTGGTCGAGGTGATCCGCCTGGTGCGCCTGGAGGGGCTCGAGGACCGCAAGCCCGACCAGCTGTCGGGCGGCCAGAAGCAGCGGGTGGCTCTGGCCCGCGCCCTGGTCAAGCAGCCCAAGGTCTTGCTGTTGGACGAGCCCCTGGGTGCGCTCGACAAGAAGCTGCGCGACCAGACCCAGCTCGAGCTCGTCAACATCCAGGACCGGTTGGGCCTGACCTTCGTCATCGTCACCCACGACCAGGAGGAGGCGATGACCGTGGGCTCGCGCATGGCGATCATGTGCGACGGTCAGATCGCCCAGGTCGGTACCCCGGCCGAGATCTACGAATACCCGGCGTCGCGGTTCGTGGCCGAGTTCGTGGGCGAGGTGAACCTGATCGAGGCTCGGCTGGTGGCCGCCGATCGGAGCACGATGCGGCTGCGCGCGCCGGCCCTCGCGTGCGAGATCCTCACCGACCGCCCCGTCCCCGCCCTCCCCGGTGAAGTGCTCTACGTCGCGGTACGGCCGGAGAAGATGACGATCGCCAAGACGCCGCCCGCGGACACGTCGGTCAACTGCGCCGCCGGCGAAGTGTACGACATCGAATACCTCGGTGACGTTTCGGTCTACCACGTACGGCTCGACAGCGGGGTGATGCTGCGCGCCACCGAGGCCAACAAGCTGCGGCTGATCGAGCGGCCGATCAGCTGGGACGATCGCGTCTGGCTCTCTTGGGGGCCGGATGCGAGCGTGGTGCTGCGCTCGTGAGGGGGGTGGTGGACGGCCGCGGCGGGCTCGGCCGCGCGCTCCTGGTGGCCGTGCCCTTCGCCTGGCTCCTCCTGTTCTTCCTGTTGCCCTTCTCGATCGTCCTCGTGCTCTCCTTCAGCGAGCCGAGCCTGGCCCAGCCACCCTTCCTGCCCGTCGCGCAGTGGATCGAAGAGGGGGGCGAGCTCTACCTCACCTTGCGCCTGCGGGTGCAGAACTACCTCACGCTCCTGGGCGACGGGCTCTATCTCGCGGCCTTCGCCGGCTCCTTGCGGATCGCCGCCACCGGCACGCTCGTGGCACTGCTCGTGGGTTTCCCGATCGCGCTCGCCATGGCCCGCTGCCGCGCCGAGATCCGCCCGTTCCTGCTCCTCGCGGTCATGTTGCCCTTTTGGACCTCGTTTCTCATCCGCGTCTACGCCTGGATGGGGATCCTCAAGAGCGACGGGCTGCTCAACGGGTTGCTCCTGGCCCTGGGCGTGATCGACCGGCCGCTGGTGATCCTCGACACCGAGGTAGCCGTGCTGATCGGCATCGTCTATTCCTATTTGCCGTTCATGATCCTACCCATCTTCGTCAACCTCGAGAAACACGACCCGGCGCTGATCGAGGCGGCGGTCGATCTGGGCTGCCGGCCGTGGAAGGCGTTCTGGCGGGTCACCGTGCCGCTCGCCCGACCGGGGATCCTGGCCGGCTGCTTCCTGGTGTTCATCCCGGCGGTGGGGGAGTTCGTCATCCCCGATCTCTTGGGCGGGCCCGACACCTTGATGATCGGCCGCACGCTGTGGCTCGAGTTCTTCGTCAACCGCGATTGGCCGCTGGCCTCGGCGGTGGCGATCCTTCTGTTGCTCGTGCTCCTCGTCCCCATCGCCCTGTTCCAGCGCCTGCAGGCGCTCGCCCGGTTGCGCTGAGGTCCCGTGCGCCGCGGCCCCGGTCCGCTCGATCTGGCCGCCCTCACCTTGGGCTTCGCCTTTCTCTACCTGCCGATCGTCATCCTGGTGGTCTGGTCGTTCAACGCCTCGCGGCTGGTCACGGTGTGGGGCGGCTTCTCGCTGCGTTGGTACCAGGCGGTGCTCGCCAACCAACAGCTCCTGGACGCCGCTTGGGTGAGCCTGCGGGTCGCGTTCACCACGGCCACCACCGCGGTGCTGATCGGCACCATGGCCGGGCTCGCGCTGGCCCGCATCCAACGGTTCCCCGGGCGGACCCTGTTCACCGGCCTGGTGCTCGCCCCGCTCGTCATGCCCGAGGTCGTCACCGGCCTCTCGCTCCTGCTCCTGTTCGTCACCCTCGACGTGACCCGCGGCTTCTGGACGGTGACCATCGCCCACACGACCTTCGCCAGCTGCTACGTGGCGATCGTCGTCCAGGCCCGGCTCGTCACGCTCGACCCTGCGCTCGAGGAGGCGGCCATGGACCTGGGCGCGCCGCCGCTGCGCGCCTTCCTGCGCGTCACCCTGCCCTTGATCGCGCCCTCGCTGCTGGGCGGCTGGCTCCTGGCCTTCGCCCTCTCGCTCGACGATCTGGTGATCGCCTCCTTCACCACCGGACCGGGGGCGACCACCCTGCCGATGCGCATCTACAGCCAGGCCCGGCTGGGTGTGACCCCCGAGATCAACGCCGTGTGCACCTTGCTCGTGGCGCTCGTGACGATCGTCGTGCTGATCATCAGTGTGCTCCAGAAACGCCGGCTCGCCCGGGCGCGCGCCGAGCGGCGGGAGAGACGGGCATGAGCGGACCCGAACTGCACGTCGCCGTCCTGGCGGGTGACGGCATCGGCCCCGAGGTGACCGCGGTGGGGCTCGAGGTGCTGCGCGCCGCCGAACGCCGGGTGGGCGGCTTCCGCCTCGTCTTCGAGCCGCTCGAGGCGGGCGCGGAGGCCTATCGGCGCACCGGCGTGGCGATGAGCGAGGCGGTCTTCGAGCGGGCCGCCGTGGCCGATGCGATCCTCTTGGGAGCCATGGGGCTGCCCGATGTCCGGTTGCCCGACGGCCGCGAGATCGCCCCCCAGCTCGACCTGCGCGAGCGTCTCCAGCTGTTCGCCGGGGTGCGCCCCGCCCGCCTGCTGCCGGGCGTGCCGAGCCCGCTCGCCGATCCCCGCGCCGCCGGCATCGATCTGGTCATCTTGCGCGAGCAGACCGAGGGCCTGTTCGCCTTCCGCGGCCGCGGACCGGTCGACGCCGATCGCGCCGAGGACCGGCTCGTGGTCACCCGTGCCGCCAGCGAGCGGCTGTTCGACGTCGCCTTCGCGCTCGCCCGCGAGCGCAAGGCACACGGCGGCAAGGGCCGCGTCGATCTGGTCGACAAGGCCAACGTCCTGAGCTCGATGGCCTTCTTCCGCGCCGTCTTCCTGGAGCGGGCCCGGGCCCACCCCGATCTCGTGATCGGCTGCCGGTACGTCGACGCCACGGCGCTCGACCTGGTCCGTCGGCCCTGGGAGTTCGACGTCCTGGTCACCGAGAACCTGATGGGCGACATCCTCTCGGATCTGGCGGCCGCGCTCGTGGGTGGCATGGGGATGGCCCCCTCGGCCGATCTCGGGACCCGCCGCGGGCTCTTCCAACCGGCCCACGGCAGCGCCCCCGACATCGCCGGCCGGGGGATCGCCAACCCCACGGCGATGATCCTCTCGGCCGCCATGATGCTCGATTGGCTGGGCCGCACCCGCGCCCTCGAGCCGTGTCGGGCAGCGGCCCGGCTGATCGAGCGAGCGGTCGAGCGGAGCTTCGCGACCGGTCGGGTGCGCCCCGTCGAGCTCGGCGGCGACGACGGCACGGTGGCCATCGGCCGGGCGGTGATCGCCACCCTGGAGGAGCTCGCGGTGCCGACCTGATCCGCCCGCGAGCATCCGCTCAGCCCCGCACCACGAGCTTGACCTTGTCGCCCGGGCGCAGCCCACGGGCGGCCTGGGGGTTGAGGACCGCGAACCACTCGGCACCATGGGGCAGCTCCATCCGCTGCGCCAGGCTCTCGACCGTCTCGCCGGGTGCCACCGTATGGATGCGGATCCGCAGCGGTCGAGCGGCCGCCCGCTCGGCGGCGGTGAGGCCGCGGAAACTCTCGACCGTGGCCCGAAAGGCGCGCGCGTCGGCGGCATCGAGCCGACCCTCGCGCAACAGCACGAAGCGGTAGAACTGACGCGGCCGCCCGGTCTCGATGACTGCCAAGAGCGCGCCAGCGGGCTCGTTGCGGTAGACGACCCGACCGAAGCCCAGCGCCCCGGCGCGGCCGTCGGCGGTGGTGAACCTCTGCAGGCCCTGCAGGCGCTGGCGGGCCACCCACTCGTTCTGCAGATAGCCCGAGGGATCGCTGGTCCGCTGTGCCTCTCCGAAGTCGAACACCAGGGCCCGCCCGCCCGGGCCGCGGCCGAACACCGCCCGGGGCGTGTTGCGCAAGGTGAAGCCCTCGGGTGCTTCGAAGCGGAAGTCGAGGACCGGGTGGACGAACACGGTCCCCTGCACCAGGCCCTGGGCCGGGCTGTCGCCGAAGGTCATCCCGTCGATCGCCGCCAGGAACGCCTCGCGGTCGCGTCGGCCGGGGTCGCGTCCGGCCGCCGCGGCCGCCGCCTGGCGCACGCGATCCTTGGTGCGCGGGTGGCTCGCCAGCCAATCGGGGACGCGCTCGCGGGTGCCTTCGAGCCTCCGGCGCAGCCCGCTCTCGCGCTCGAGCGCTTCGAGGAAGGTCGCCATGGCCGAAGGATCGTAGCCGGCCCGTGCGAGATAGCGGATGCCCAGCTGATCGGCCTCGAACTCCTGCTCGCGCGAGAAGCCCTGGACATAGGCGAGGGCCGCGGTGCCGGCCACATGCTGGGCGATCTGGGCGCCCAGATCGCCGCCGAGCACGGCGCCCAGGACGGTCGCCCCCAGCACCCCGACCTGGCTCGCCACCGCGCGATCGTAGCGCTGCGCGGTGTGGCGCGCCGTGACGTGGCCCACCTCGTGGCCGAGCACGCCGGCGAGCTCGGCCTCGTCCTCGGCCAGCGCCAGGAGCCCACGGGTCACGTAGACGTAACCGCCGGGGAGGGCGAAGGCGTTGACCATGTCGCTGTCGAGGAGGGTGAAGGTGAAGCGCTGATCGGCGAGCTCCGAGACGCGCTGCACCCGCTCGCCGACCCGCGCGACATAGTCCTGCAGTCGGCCGTTCTCGTAGGCGCCGCCGAACTCGGCCAGGACCTTGGGATGCTCCTCGCGGCCGATCCGCGCCTCCTCGCGCGGGGTCATCGTCGTGTATTGGAGCTCGCCCGTGGCCGGATTGCGCACTTGTGTGCAAGCCGGGGTCGCCACCAGCAAGGCGGCGGCCAAGAGCGGCCCGAAGCGGTGTGCCGATCTCACTCGAGCACCTCGATCTGCAGCGGGTCGTCCAGCTCCATCATGGCGCCGCCGCCGGCGAAGAGCCAGCCGCGCACCCGCACCCGCCGGCCGCCGAGCTCCTCGACCCGCAGCCCCGCCCGGCGCAGTATCCGCACCGCGGCGGCCGCGATCCGCACGGTGAAGTCGCGTCGCCGCTCGGGCCCGAAGTTCAACCAGGTGAAGCTCTCGCTACGGCCCACCGAGACGATCGTGCCCTCCACGACCGCGAATCGCGGCGGGCTCGCCCGTACGGTTCCGGCATCCTGGACCGCCAGCGCCGGCTCGGCCCACAGGCCCCGGCCGGCGGCGCGCGCGGCCGCTTCGGCGGCGAGGAGCGTGTGCCCGACGGCGGGTGCGAGCCCGTCCGGAAACGCCCAGGCCAGGCCCTCCTCGAGGAGCACTTCTTGCAGCAGCTGGCCGGAGGCGGTGCGCGCGAGCACCGAGAGCCGGCCGGTGCGATCGGTGCCCGTGACCTCGAAGTCGAGCGGCCCCGCCCGCAGCGCCGCTTCGAGCCGGGCGCGGGCGGCGGCCACCCGGTACGCCCCGTCGGGTGCCGGGGACAGCTCACCCGGGACCACGAGGCCGGCGAGCCGCGCGCTCCGCCCGTCGGGCAGGCGCAGCCGCGTGGGGCCCTCGACCACTGGGGTTGCCGTAGCTTTCGTATCCACTGGCGGGCCGGTCTCGCGCGCCCGGAGCTCCAGCGGCTCGGAAGCGACGAGCCCGGTGGCGAGGGTCACGAGGAGCGCGCGCCGGGCGAGCTTGCCGCAGCCGCCGACCGGCCCGTATAGTCCCGTGGGCGTGCGCCCGTAGCTCAGCAGGATAGAGCACGGGATTCCTAATCCCGGGGTCACAGGTTCGAATCCTGTCGGGCGCACCAGCCGTTCCTCGACCTGGTCACGGATCACCGCATACCCCGTTCGCCCTTCGCCCGGGAGATGGCCGCTGCTCGGCTCACCCGACCCGGCGCGGCTCCACTCCTGTCCTGGCCCGGCGCGACCGAGCCATCGAGACGGGTGGCCGGTGGATGCTCGGCTCTTCGGCCGAGCATGACGGGGGGAAGAGGCCGGGCCGCGCGCACCGTTCCTGTCGTGGCTGGCAGCCATCCAGGGTGGCCTCTGGGTGGCCAGCTCTTTGGCCGGCCATGACAGGATGAGGGGCGGGTGGATGCTCGGCTCGGGGGCCGACCATGACGCGAGAAGAGGCCGGGGCGTCTGCCTTGCCGTCATGGCCCGGCTCGACCGGGCCATCCAGGGGGGCGTGAGCGGCGAAGGGGCCGGGGGTGGGGCCACGGGCGGGTCTCACAGCCACCAGGGGATGTCGCCGCGCAGGCGGGCGAGGCGTTCGGGGGTGAGGGGCTCCTGGGCCCAGCGGACGGGCGCGGCGGGCGCCGGCTCGGGCGGGGCGGC
>FWPV01012486.1_pt1 | contig 13083 bp, 12 predicted proteins | sample 2228371 | NCBI WGS metagenome assembly FWPV01 (sample SAMEA103939776, study PRJEB20133) | metagenome | reverse complement strand
CTGTGGTCTGACTCTGGATCGAGATCATAACGCAGCCTTAAACATTCTCAGACTGGGGCTACAGTCTGTGGCTAATGCCTAGATGCCCGCAAATTCATTGGCGGGAGTAGTCACGACGAAGTACTTGAAGAGAATCCGCTTCCACTGCTATGTATCCTGAATATCTCCCCCTCATCGATCTCGATCCTGCAGCCCAGTATGCTCTGGGCGGTCCAGATGTTCGTCTTGGTATGGCTCGATATCTCCCGCACAGTGAACTCGCCTCCTGCTAACGCTAGATATGGTATCAGCTGGTCTGCGAGATGCACATCAACCGATGCTTTTGATCTCAGCTCATCCAGAAGCCCCAGAGCGGCTTCCCGCCCGACATCTTCAGCTCTAACACCCCTTTCGCCAAGAGCGCTTGAGCCCTTGAACCCCGACCAAAGTGTTATCCCGCTCCCGGGAGACGATGCGCTTACCACTTCGAGATCGATACTGGCCTCGTATCCGTTCTCCCTCAAAAGCTCCAGAGCCGCCTCGGCCTGCCGTCGCGCAACGTGCTCCGGAAGGGATCCGCAATGGGAGATGCCGAGAATATTCGAGTCCAAACGATCCACCCTGGCCTGCCTGAGCCTGGACGGCTCGGTTCGAAGCAGCACAATCCCACCGCCTCTTGGATAATAACCGCGACGCTCGCATGCGAACTCCGCTATAACCCCGAAGAGACTTATTGCAGGAAGAGCTACATTCTTCAGGTAATCAACAGTCGGGCTCCACCTCACGTCGGTTCCTCCTTTAACCCTCAAAGTCACAGGCCCCTCGGCTGCGCTCAGGGCCGGAAGTATGCATTGAATCAGAAGGGTGACGCTTCCTGCGGTGCCTATGTCTATATCATATGTTCCAGCGGATATCCTGCCGGGCACGAACTCGATCTCTCTTGATTCCAGCTTGACGCCTCTCGTCTCAGCTCTGGCGATCTCGGCAAGCGCCTGGATGGCTCTCACATGCTGGGCTGCTAGACCAGGCTTCGGCCTGTTGCGACGGATGTTCTCTATCCTGACCGGCCTGCCGGTGACTGCAGAGAGGGCCACCGATGTTCTTACTATCTGTCCTCCTCCCTCACCGTAGGACCCGTCGATCACAATCATCGCTATTACTGCCTCACAGCTTCATCGTATTCTCTGAGAAACTCGTCGCACTGATCTATTATCCTGGCTGTTGCATCCCTGATGACGTCCAGAGGATCGCCTCCTCTGGTCTTGAGCCTGAAGACGGGATTGTCCATTACAGGAAACTTGACATCGTAAGTTGCCACCACAACCCTGTCATCTTTAAGCAGCTCGCTCCTCAGGAGGTTCAGCAGCGTGTGCCGTTCGCCCTCGAACTCTATCCTCAACTCATCCTCTGTCTTCTTCAGAATCTTCAAGTTCAAGATACACCACCTACACGACTCCAGTGCCATAATACGAGCTGAGCTTTCTCGTCTCGGTGCGTTTACATTCTACACATTCCAGACGATTGTCCTTTTTGATCAGAGGAGACATGCAGCTGTTGCAGTAAGCTTTTATAACCCCGAGGTCCTCGGATTCCGTCGAGAGCCTGTGCTGTCGGGCATCGATCACCTTCGCCCTTATGATATCTCTGGGACTGAACATCTGTTTCAGATCCTTGACGTAGGAGCTCTTCACATTTGATATGTGTATTGTGGCATCCTGTTCCGGAAGGGGTCTGGACTCATAACCCTTCTTGAATGCGAGCGCTACGATCACAAGGTTCTCTTTGACATCCAAAACCTCTCCCACAACGATATCCCCATTCTCTATACGTGGAAGCGCGTTGCTTCTGGGTATCACGCTAGCCTGACGGCTCTCAGGGTCGATATCGACTACGCCCGTGATCGAAGCGTATATGTTGCCACCAGCTACATAGGTGTCGTGGCCGGGCACGAACTCCTCGGTCGAGCCTATCCTGTCGCCAGGCAAGACGAGAGTTCTCTCCATATGCTCTATCTCCTTGACTGTGCTTGACATCTACAGCTACTTGCATACAATCCTATATAACTCAACCTCTATCCATTCGACGTCCTTTCTGTGAAATTCGAATGTCCTTTTAATTGGAATCCTGGATTTATAAACCTCCTCGACCCTGCAGGGGGAGACGAAGCTCTGCACGAAGCTCAAGCTTCCTGCGTTGTGAATGCTGTAAACGACATCCGCTATCTCCACGGCCTTTCTGAGAAATGCGCGATCTCCCCGGCTGGCGATCTGGGCGCCGAATGGCGGGTTCATGACGACGGTCTCAACCCTGCGAAACTCCATCCTCTCCACATCACCCAGAATGAAATCGACATAAACACCGAGCTTCTCCGCATTCTCCCTTGCGACTCTCAGCGCCTCACGGTCTATATCCACGCCCGCCGACCTCGCACCAAGGAGCGCTGCCCCTATGGCTAGAATGCCAGTACCGCAGCCAAGATCGAGAACCCTGGAGAGCTCGTTCCTCATGTAAGCTGTGTAGAGCATATCGGCAGCTAGCCGCGGAGGTGTCATGTACTGCTCCATCGCTGCAGACGGCCGCGGGAAGCCCTTTATCTGCTGCAGCATGATCTCGAGCTGCCTCTTTCTCATCGATCGCGCCTCTTAGAGAGATGCCATATCATTTGTATTGACCGACCGCACAAAGCGACATGATGAATTTGCTGTGAATTGCTTTGCGAATCTATTTGCTGATGTGTTACCTGTACAGGACATGTCCGAATAAGGATTAACTGTTTCTGGCATGCAGAAGCGGTAAAGTTCCCAATTTCAGGCCTAAGCGCTTATCCGGACAGGCCCGTACAAGAGCTATGATACTGCCGAGTGCAAAATCACCTGTTTCCGCTGGGCAAGAGCCGATAGTTCCCATAGTCAATATGGATATCATAAAGTATTAGCAGTGTCGCTCGTTTTTTAGAGCACGCCCAGGACCACATGCAGTATCGCGTACGCGGTACCGACCAGTGCGATCAATCCCACCAAGATCTTCGCTGTGAGACGGTTCTTCCAGCTCTCTTCCCGCGTTTCGATATCAACAGCCGCGCTCTCCTTTGGTTCGTAACTGAAATCTTGGCCGGCCTCAGCGGTCTTCGCGCTGGGCATATCCTCTATCGGGATATCGTAGAGATCATCGAATCTCTCCACGGTGATTGGCTGCTCCGCTTTTTTATAAACTTGGATCGATGGTGCTGTGGCGGACACGAGCATCGTTTGCACGGGCACTATGGAGGATTGCTCGATAACCGCATCATCTTTCGATCTGTAGGTGTTAATACTACTCGATCTCGAGAGATCCACCTCCATAACGGGAACCTCTCTCACCTCTGATACGCTCTCCTTCTGCCTCTGAATTCTCTGCGTATTCCCGACGGGCCCCATCTCCACCAGGTTCATGGACTCGTCCCACAGGTAGATCCAGCCGGTCTTGTCTATCTCAGAGAGCAAACGCTCTGAGATCGCCCAGCCGATTGCCATGAGGGCCTTTCTGTGGGCGCCGTAGTTGAGTATGTCCGATGGGCTCATGCCATGCGCTATCTCTGATCTGCTCACCCTCTCGATGGTCTCTGCGATCTCCTCAAAGCCGGCTGCCCTGAGATGCTCAGCAGCTCTTTTCAGATTAGGCGAGGTGTCCCTTCTCTGTCTGTCATCATCTATGGCCCCGTTTATCGCGACGAGAGCATCGTGCATCTCCTTATACGATCCGGGATCTTCCGCGAGATCCCGAATGCTTCCCATGAGATATTCGCATGCAACCGAAACCATCTTGAGTATCCGCCATGGCTCCTTTGTGTAGAGATCTATGCTCCAGAGCTCCTTCATCCCCTCTAGGCAGCGGACGAGAGCGGCGACCTTAGATCTGTCATCGGATAGCGTGTAGGCTATGGTGCTCTCGAGCGCTGATATCGACCTCTCGCACAGCGCGACAGCCTCGTCCTGGCGCGGATCCGCTCGAAGCTTCACCAAGTAAGATAACGACCTCGCCTGGCCTGCGGCTGCTTTTAGCTCTGACAAAAGTATCTTTGGATGATGCGCGAGCTCGCTGTAGTAGTCGGATGCTCTCGAATATAACTGGGACGAATGCTTTTGATCTCCACCCTCTGCATATTTCCTGGCGATGAGGCTGCAGGTGGCCGCGAGAGACGCGACGGCATTTGGATAAGCAGGAAGCATCTCTTTTCGTATGAGCTTGATGGCGCGCTCCAGAGCGTCTCTGGCAGATTCCAGATCGCCTTTCTCCAGATACAGCCGACCGATATTCGAGAGAACTATGCCTGCGTTGTGGTTCTGGCCGAGATCCTCGAAGATCGAGAGGCCCCTCTCAAAACATCTCTCCGACTCACCCCAGCGCCCCATCTCGGCATAAACCCTGCCCAGCCGGCTCAAAAGCCAGGCCGCGCTCCTCCGATCTCCCAGATTCTCGAACATCCTCAGGCTCTTCTCGTAGTATAAGACCGCGAGCTCCCTCTCCTCCATCTCCGCGTACACCCTTCCGAGAGAGCCTGTCATCTGAGCAACGCCGAACTCATCCTTCAGTTTCTCAAAGCCCTTCAGAGCCTTGAAGTAGCATTCCACAGCCTTATCCCACTGGTAAGCGCGCCTGTATGCGGACGCCAGATTCCCCATCACATGCGCGACACTGCTCGGATCGCCGGCGTGCTCGAACCCCTCGAGCGCTCTCTTGTAATACAAAATCGCCTTGTTCAGATCGCCCTGCTGGGCGTAGACCTGGCCGAGGTTGTTCATAAGGACGGATCGCACATGTGGCTCCTGCGCGATCGAGAGGGCCTTTGAGTAGCATTTCAGCGCGACATCTTGTATGTTAGCCTTCCTGCATATGTCGCCGAGCCTCTTGAGCTCGTAGATGTTTTCCAGGCAATCTGAGAGCTCGCGGCATAGCTCATCATCGATCTCGCCATCGAGACAGCTCTGCAGAAGCTTCGCAACCAGGCCCGCGCACCTCCCCTCTATAGCTCTCGGCTCGATCTCGCGAAGAGCGCCGGTGCCCCTCGAGAACGATTCGAATATCTCATGAAGCACTACTAATTGGTCCATCAGTATATCAACTGAGTTATATCTTTAAATAGTTTTTGAATGGATGTGATTCTACGAATTATATTTCATAGAAAATTTTAAAATTTTTCAACGTGCTTTGATGTGAACATAATATATATTATTTTATTATTATTTTTTGATGTATCTTGTCAAGCTAAAAATAAAATTTGTTTCCCCTCATCCCACCGGAGCGGGAAGATCTTAAGCATATAGTTCCTGCTGGTATTCATGAGCCTGAGATCGTTCTTAGAGGAGCTTCGCGTGGCAGGCGTTCTTGAGGTGGTGGATGAGCATGTCTCCACCGAATATGAGCTGGCAGAAAGGGCTGCCGGGCGGGGCCCGATGCTGTTTAACAATGCCGACGGGCACAGATGCTGCATAAACATACTTGGCAGCAGAGAGCTGCTCGCCAGAGCTTTGAGGATGGATGCGAGAAATCTAGCGCAAGGCCTGGCCGGTGTGAATTACACCGGCTCTGTAAAAGAGGTCGATTCCTCCCCCTTCCAGGAGATCGTATCTGAGCCGGATCTGACAAGATTGCCCGTACTGAGACACTTTCAGGGCGATGGCGGGCGCTACATAACAGCTGGTGTTGTTGTATCCAGGCTCGGTGAGAGGATAAATGCATGCGTCCATAGACTCATGCTTTTAGATAGGAGAAGACTGGCGGCTAGGCTAGTTCCAGGGAGGCACACCCATCAGATGTACTGCCAGGCGCTTGAAAAGGGTATACAGCTACCGATAGCTATCGCAATCGGTGTGGATCCGGTGGTTCTGATAGCAGCATCTACGAGGGTGCCTGAGAACAAGGAGTTCGAGTATGCATCTGCTCTCAGGGGCGATTCTGTTGAAGTTGTCGCTCTGGAGAATGGAGTGCGGGTGCCGCATGCTGAGATCGTTCTGGAGGGCTACATAACGAAAGAGCGAGCTCCAGAGGGACCATTCGTCGATATCACAGGCACGATGGATCTTGTCAGAGAAGAGCCTGTCATAGAGCTGACTAGAATGATGATGCGGAGCGATGCGATATATCAGGCGCTTCTGCCCTCTGGCGGAGAGCACAGGATGCTCATGGGCATACCATACGAGCCGCTGATATACAGAGAAGCATCAAAGGTTGTCAGGGTTAAAAACGTCCTTCTAACAGAAGGGGGCTGTTCCTACTTCCATGCTGTTATACAGATAGAGAAGAGCGATGAGGGCGATGGGAAGAGGGCGATAGAGGCAGCGATGGCAGCACACGGAAGTCTGAAGCATGTGCTGGTTGTGGACACAGATATCGATATCCATGATCCCAGAGAGCTGGAGTATGCGATAGCCACGCGGGTTCGTGGCGACGAGGATGTGTACATCTACAAAAATGTGAGAGGAAGCACGCTGGACCCGCGATCTGTCAACGGTATCACAACGAAGATCGGGGTCGACGCGACAGCAAAGCTCGATCGCCTCTGGAAGTTCAGGCGCATTGCAAGAGCCTGGTGATATTGCGAGAAAACGAGCTGGCAGAGTCCAGGCTCTCTAAAACATCATCTATTTCATATCTTCCGCAAGCGCCACGCCCCTCAGGAAATGGCCCGCGGTTATTCCACCGCTCGCTATCTGCCTGATCCTTTTCTTGAGTTCTTCGATATCCGAACCGTTTATGGCCTTGTTGTAGATATCGCACATCTCCTCAACATACATCTTTGTCTTCCATCTTGCATCTATTGCTATCGAATCTATACCAATGGAGATGATGCGGAGGATGTAATCCAAGAGGCACGTCTCAACGCAGTTCAGTATGTTGGTCGCCTCGCCATCATGGTATACCGGAAAGATGCGCCCCTGATCCTGAAGCGCCACGAAATCGTTGTTGGGCAGATGATCTTCCGTGAGAGCGATCACCGAATTGCCCTGGACCATCAACTCGAGCTCTGGCCTTCTGCTAAGATCCGCGATTGTTGAGATATGCTCTTCCGACAGCTCTGGGGAGAGCGTCACAACCTTCAATTCCGAGAGCTCTCCGACAGCCAGAGAGTTCCAGACATTCAGACCCGCTCCTCCGAATATCTCGCATCCCGATCGCCTTGCGGCCTCAAAGGCGCCGAGGTTCTCGACCATGACCTTTCTCGGCCCGATCTCCGCGAGGATATCAGATGCTTTAGCCAGGAAACGATCCCGTGTGATCCTCGGCCACTTCCAGACCAGCTCCGCACGGTCCATGCACATCTCGTGGGCCTCCTCCAGGTGGGGAGCTATCCTCTCGACCTGCGGCTCGAAATAGATCCTCTTCGCCTTGCCATCAAGCGCGCCTCGAAGCGCATCTATGGAGTTCACATAAACAGAGAGAGACAGAGCGCCACTTCTTCTCCTCGAACGCTCGAGATCTGGAAGTTCGCCTGATATGCGAGGTCTTTTATAAGCAGCCATGAGCGTCTTCTCAGCCGCTGATATGATATCTCGCCGGAACTGGTTCAGATTTGCAGGCGTCGTATAAAGACCCCCGGTATAATCGATCTCGATGGTTCTGAAAACAAACTGAGTCCCTCCAGTTCGTCTCATATGGGACTCTATCTGTGACGGTGTGAGAGGCAGCGTTCTCGCCGGCTCCATTCGAAAGCCCGCTCTTACAGAGAACTCCATAGGACCAGATCTGCTCTCCAAAATAGCATGTGCCAGAGGCACATCATTCATGTCTATCCTAAGATCTATAGGAATTGGTGATCGTCCCTCGCTCATGATCATCTCGGCTTTCTTCTTCAGGCGAGATGATCTGGTGATGTATACATCCATTCCAGCCTTTGTTCCGGCAGGTGCTCTCAATTTGAATCTGCCGTTTTCCAGGCGAACCCTCTCCCTCACGACAAATCCGATCTCATTCGATCCGGATCGAATCACGATGCCGTCTCCCCGCTCCGGCAAGAGCCCCTCTGCATAAGATGTAGAGGAAGCTGACACGGATGCGATGCCGTCCGAGTAGTCCAGGACGGTGCCTATGAGAAGGCCTCTGTTGTCGGGCATCTCTCTGCCCATAACACTAGTTGCTCCCAGGATGTATCCCGCGGTGAAGCCCCTGTTGAAGGCAAGCGCGAGCTCCTGGACATCCCTCTCATCTGGCCTCCACTCACCTCTTGCTATGCTATCAAGCGCATCTCTGTAGATCTTGGTGACGATGGCTACGTATTCAGCTGATTTCATTCGCCCTTCTATCTTGAGAGCATCTACGCCGGCTGAGACGATCTCATCTAAATATGGATACGTGCAGAGATCCTTTGTCGATAGCAGATATTCCCTCCTTCCGATCCTTCTGAGATCTCTGGGCCTGCCGTATTCGTCTGTCTTTCCACCGAGAAGCACGTACTGCTTCCTGCAAGGCTGAGCGCACATGCCGCGGTTGCCGCTCCTCCCGCCCATAAATGACGAGAGCAAGCACTGACCAGAGTAAGAATAGCATAAAGCTCCGTGAATAAATATCTCTAGACCTATGCCGAGATCGTGAGAAAACTTTTTTATATTTTTTATCTCATCTAAGGAGAGCTCCCTGGCGAGAACAACCCTCCTGAAACCATTCCTGGCAGCCCATAAAACGCCATCTTTGTTGTGTATCGTCATCTGCGTCGATGCGTGGAGCTCGAGCTCCGGCACGAGCGCTCTGGCGAGGGCAGCGATACCGATATCTTGGACGAGTATCGCGTCAGCTCCGATCTCGTAGAGAGTTCTCAGATAATCTTCCACTTCATCTAGCTCGCCATCGTGGACGAGCGTGTTGACTGTCACATAGACACGAACATCTCTAGCGTGAGCATAGTCGATAGCATCCTCTATTCTTGGGAAGTTCTCAGCAAACATCCGCGCGCTGAACTTTTTCCCTCCGAGGTAGACTGCATCAGCACCAGCCGCTACCGCGGCGACGAGCGCATCCCATGAGCCGGCAGGTGCCAGCAATTCTGGAATTTTCATGTTTTTGATTTCGAGCACGTCTTGGAACTAGAAAGAGATTGTCGAGAAAGACGTATTTTAGGGCATGTATCTTTCCCACTCGCTTTCTCTCCAGGCACAGCCCTTAACGAGACGGTTAGCGAATGCCGGCTTACTTTAACTTCTCGAATAGGTCTATCTCATCGATGGAGATGGCCGGGCTGCCGACTGATCGCATGTAGTGAGCCAAGAGCCTGGATCTCGTTCCTGAGGGATGGTAGAATATTGTGAACTCCGGGGAGACATGATCCATCATTCTCATGAGCCCTCTGAAGTCGAGATGATCGCTGAGACGTATGCGTTTCCACGGCGTATCTCTTCTTCCCGTGAGCATGTATCTCTCCGAGGAATGCACATACGGCAGGTTGCTGGGCGTTACTACAGACACGCCCTCGCATTCCCTGAAATCCACAATCTGTCCGGCATCAGGCATCAACGCCTCGGTGAGCCTTCTACTAACATCATCCATCCCGATAGGCTCGCGGAAACCCATTGCTCTTATCAGAGATACCGCACGCTGCGCTTTTCCAAACGCGTAGGCACCGAAAGAAGAGCCGGCCTGGAGCGCCTCCCAGAATCCAGCGAGGTCGTCATCGAATATGCATGAGTTATCCCATGGATCGCCGTAGTTCGCCTCCGCAACCAGAAGATCACATCTTGGCAGAGACCTGTAATCCTTGACATCCCCAGTTACGAGAATTCTCACTCCCAGACTGTTCTCCCAGTAGAATGCCGACGAACCTATAGTATGCCTTGTGGGAAACGTCCTGAGCTCTGTACCACAGACATCAAGCGCATCCCCTATCTCGAAGATCCTGCCAGCGTACCTCCTCTCATGCCTTATCTCCAGAGCAAGCGCGGTCTCCCTCGATGCTATCGCATTCGGGGACAGCATCGCAGAGCTTCCGTGATGATCGCTATGCGCATGTGTTATAAGATAAGCATCAGGCTGCACGCATCCCGGAGCTCTGCTCGTATCGATGGAGAACTTATGCTCATCAAAGACCAGAGAGAGATGCGGAGCTGGATTGTGCCTTCCGTTCAGCCTCCTGACCGGATAGACCCCAAGCTCTTTGAATATGTCATGAATACCGCGAGAGGGCTCCGTGATCAGATCGCCTCCTACAAGATCTCATCGATGGCTCTGCTCAGCTCCTCCTTGGATGTGACGCCCAGCCAGCGCCTTACCTCCTTGTCATCCTTCTCGAGAACTATCGTCGGCACAACCATGATGTTGTATCTGTTCGCGAGATCCATGTTCTTGTCTACATCCACCTTCTTGATCTCGATCCTGCCCTCGTACTTCTTCTCAAGCTCCTCCATTATCGGCGTCTGCATCCTGCAAGGGCCACACCAGACGGCGAAGAAGTCTATAAGCACCGGCTTCCCCAATATCTCAACCTCCTCAAATGATATCAAACTTGACTCCTATCTTGAAAATCTTGATGGTCGGCAGCACGATCATATCGAGCTGGGTCTTTCTCTTTATATCCGCGAGGATCTCATCTATACGTTCTTTAGGCGCGGAGATGGTGAACCAGAGGTTGTATCCGCTATCGTTTGGTCTCAGGTAGTTGTGGGAGACTTCATCGTATTCATTTACGATGGAACTTATTCTATCGGCATCATCCACAGACGCCTTCATCGCGACGAGAACGCCTGTATGACCGAACCTTCGCAGATCCAGAATCGGGCCTATCCTGCGAATCAGGCCGAGCTCCTTCAAGCGAGAGACCCTCTCGATGATCTCCGCCTCGTTCGATCCCAATGATTCCGCTATCTGCTCGAAAGGCCTCTCCACAAGCGGAAAAGATTCCTGAAGATATGCGAGGATCTTGAGATCGAGCTCATCCAGTATCTCTATCGGAATTCCTCCATCCACATATCGGATCCTCCCCGAGATAATCCCCAGAAAGCGCGTACGCTCTGGCTCTACAACCACCACATGCTCTTACATAGCCGCAGCTTCCGCATCTGCCCTTCAGCCTTCTGTTTCTGAGCTCCTCAAGCAGCTCTGAGGTGTTCCAGATCTCGGAGAATGATCTTTCTCTTATACTGCCGATGGATAGCGGAAAGTAACCGCATGGGAAGACCTCGCCGGTTCTCGATACGAATGCGAATCTTATGCCCGCGATACAGCCAGCACGATGATCCCTCTCGCCCCGTTCTAGAAGCAATCTCCCGTACTGTGGCGCGCACGTCGGTCTGATCTCTATAGATCTCCTGATGGATGCGATTCTTTCAAGAATCGATCTCTGCATCTCTGGGGAGATGATCTCCAGAGACTTTCCTCTTCCGGTTGGCACCATGAAGAAGAGATGCAGAGCTGCCGCACCCTCCTCCTCTGCAAGATCGAGAAGGGAATCGATCTCCCCCACGTTATCGGGGGTGATGGTCATGTTGATCTGAAACTCGACCCTGCCGCTGAGCGCCCTTATTCCACGAAGGGCCATCTCGAAAGATCCCTTCCCCCTTGTGGTATCGTTCGTCTCCGCCCGCGCTCCATCCAGACTTATGCTAACCCTGGAGATGCCGGAGAGGATCATCCTGTCGACGATCTCGGGTGTTATAAGAGTGCCATTGGATGCAAGCGATACCTTTACGTTGGAATTTGCTGCGTATTCTGCGACCTCGAAGATATCAGGGCGCAGGAGGGGCTCGCCGCCGGATATTATCAACATTGCATCAAGAGCGGAGATCTCGTCTATCAGACCCTTGATCTCCGCTGTGCTCAGCTCATCTGCAGCTGGTGCAAATCCGGCAGATGCCCTACAGTAGCTGCATCTCAAATTACATGCTCCGGTGGACTCCCACGCTACGAGCAGGTTCAAAGCAGACCCTTTTTGTGCAGAAGCTCCGCATTCAATATGCTTGCTCCAGCCGCCCCGCGGATTGTGTTGTGGCCCATGCAGATGTATCTGATTCCAGGCCTTATCCTTCCGACGGATACCGACATTCCCCTTCCAGCGTTTCTGTCCAGCCGCGGCTGTGGCCGGTCTGGCTCATCTCTGACTATTATCGCTCTCTTGGGCGATGTTGGCAGATCTGCCAATCCAGGATCGAAATCGAGGAATGCTTGTCTGACCTCAGCAGGTGATGGATCGTCTCTCATCCTCACCCACACCGCTTCGGTGTGCCCATCCATTACAGGCACCCGATGGCAGCTGGCGCTCACGGTGAAATCCGCGGGCACAATCTTCTCACCATCGAACGTTCCCAGGATCTTCTGTGCCTCTGTCTCTACCTTCTCCTCCTCTCCTGATATGTATGGTATGATGTTATCGAGTATCGCCATGGACGGCACGCCATCATATCCGGCACCGCTGACCGCTTGCATCGATGCTATATGCACGCTCTCGATGCCAAACTGCATGAGAGGCTTGAGCGTAAGGGCGAACATGATAGTGGTGCAGTTCGGATTCGTAGTGATGTAGCCCTCCCATCCTCTCTTCTCCTTCTGAATCTTTATAAGTTCCAGATGTTCTGGATTGCACTCGGGTATCAGCAAAGGAACATCGGGGACCATTCTGTTTGTAGCCGTATTCGATGCGACCACGAAGCCGGCAGCCGCGAATTCAGCCTCAACCCTCTTAGCCTCATCAGATGGAAGAGCGGAGAACACTATATCCGCATCGACCTCTTTTGGATCGACTCGAACGACAGTCATTTCGGCGAAATCCTCTGGAAGCTCGCTCTCAAGCCTCCATTTTGCTGCTTCACGGTACTTCTTTCCTGCACTTCTGTCCGATGCAGCCAGGCTCGTGAGCTCGAACCACGGATGCTCCCTAAGTCCTTCGATAAAACGCTGTCCTACAGCGCCAGTTGCGCCGAGGACGCCCGCTTTGATCTTGGCCATCAACGATCACCCTCTGAACAGAGGTGGCATAGAAAGTCGTTAGGTATATAATTACTGCCCGAGGGGCGTGGCACGTCCTGAAAGCTAGCTGCAACAGACACCTTGTGACTACTCCCGCCAATGAATTGGCGGGCATCTAGGCATTAGCCACAGACTGTAGCCCCAGTCTGAGAATGTTTAAGGCTGCGTTATGATCTCGAT
>FWPV01012482.1_pt1 | contig 13085 bp, 16 predicted proteins | sample 2228371 | NCBI WGS metagenome assembly FWPV01 (sample SAMEA103939776, study PRJEB20133) | metagenome | reverse complement strand
ATAGAAAGTTAACAAAAGTTAGCTGTTCCTAGTGAACCTTTGCTAATTTTTTATCAAATTGCCGCTTGGCGACAGTCCCTTTAAACCCTCCAAAATTTTTTCTCTTTCGGCTTGCAGTTCGATTTCCTCTAGTATTACTCCTCTCATTGTTTCCTCCTTTGAATTTTGTAATTTTTAAGGTGCGAGTATGTTTGGGGGAAAGTATGTTCACTTTGCCCTCTCCACATATTCTCCCGTTTCAGTATTGATTCGAATTACATCGCCTTCTTTGATAAAAAGTGGAGTATTCACTTTAATACCAGTTTCAATGGTAACTTGTTTGGATCCGCCGTCGGCGGTGTTGCCGCGGATGGCAGGAGGAGCTTCAACAACTTTGAAATCCATCTTGATGGGAAGTTCGATGTTTATCGGACTGCCGTTGAAGTTGAGAATAGTTGCTTCTGCGCCGTCGATCAAAAAATTCACAAGATTTCCGAGAACGGATTTTGGAAGAGAAAATTGGTCATAACTTGCAGTGTCCATAAAAAAATAATTTTCGCCTTCCCGGTATAAAAACTGGGCTTTTGATTTTGTAATTTCTGCCTCCTCAACTTTATCTGCGCCTTGGAAGGTTTTTTCTACTACCGCGCCGGTTTTTAGATTGCGGATTTTAGTGCGTAAAACAGCTCCTGCCCGTCCCATTTTGGAATGCTGATGAAAGATAACAAGAAAAGGCTCGCCGTCAAGCGAGATTGTTTTACCGGTTTTGATGTCGGAGAGAGAAAGCATACATAAAAAAAACAAAGTCCAATAACTAAATTCCTATATTCCTATAATCAAATAATGATCAATAACCAATTTTCCAATGACTAAAGTTTTGATTATTCAATCTTTGGGTATTGTTATTTGATCGTATATGAAAGCAACGCCATCGTTCTTGCTCTTTTGATCGCTCTTGCAATCATCCGCTGGTGCTTGGAACAATTTCCCGTTCGTTTGGGCGGCATAATTTTGGCTTGCGAGCTCATAAATTTGCGGAGAAGCAAGGTGTCTTTATAGTCAACAGCGTCAATTTTGTTGGCGCAAAAATAGCAAGATTTTTTTACGATTGGCTGTTGAATATTGCTTTGGTAATTCATCGGGGGCGTGATGCGAATCTACGAATGAATGCTAATCTGCGAATCACAAATATTCATTTGTAGATTAGCGATTTGTTGATTGGCATAAAGTTAGTTGTTTAGCATTACAGCCTAAAACGGTATATCTTCAATCTTCACTTCGTCTTGGCTGTCGTCAATCTGAATAGTTGGAATTTCCTCAGGCTGAGAAGGAGAAGGTTGGGCGGTTGGTTGAGCGGGTGTCAGAGGTTCGGAAGGGCCAGCTTGATTTGGCGAAGCTGGCTGGAAAGGGGCGCTTCCTTGCGGCTTTCGATCGAGCATAATCATATTTTCCATCACTATCTCTGTTATATACCTTTTGTTTCCGTCCTGACCCTGCCAGGAGCGAGTTTGGATGCGACCTTCGACAAAAATTTTGCTGCCTCTTCTGAGATACTGACCGCAAATTTCGGCCAGTCTTCCCCAAGCGACAATGTTGTGAAATTCGGCTGATTCTTTTCTTTCTCCCGAGCTAGGATCTTTCCAGCTGCGGTTGGTGGCGAGACCAAAATTGGCAACAGATTGGCCTGAAGGAGTGGAACGCAATTCCGGGTCGCGAGTGATGTTGCCAATAAGCATGGCTTTGTTGAGATCCATAACGGTGTGATGCGAATCTACGAATGAATGCTAGTCTGCAAATTGCGAATGCCTATTTACTCACCTTGCTAGAGCTGTGGCGAAGCGAGCAGATTAGTGATTCGTTGATTAGCATAAGATTATTTGATTAGTATCATATTTATTCCGGTGTTTCTTCCAAAATTTCGCTCAGTTTTTCATCAAGCTCGGAAAGAGAGGCTTTGGTTTTTTTGTCTTCCAGCTTTCTTTCCTTTTCTAAATCGGCTGTTTTTGGGACCTGGAAAGGAAGAACAGACTCTTCCTTTTGTTTGATTGGTTTTCTTGCGGCTTCTCTTTTTCCAAATTTCATTTCTCCGGAAACAAGCGGCTTTCCGATTTCCGAAGCGCGCACAATTATATGGCGCATAACCTTGTTATAAAGTCCCAGACGCTTTCCAATTTCGGGAATGTTTTGTTTCTTTTCATCATCGAGCGCAAACCGAACAAAACTGAAAAAAGCGTGCGTGTTGCGCTTGATGGGATAAGCCAATTTTCTTTTTCCAATGTCATTCCATTCACCCAAAATCTTCGCGCCAAGACTTTCGAGAATTTCGCCAATTTCCTTTTTGATTGTTTCCACTTCGCCTTCGTTCGCGACGGAGGTGAAAAAAAGAAGTTCGTACTCCACAAGCTGTGATGCGAATCTACGAATAGATGCTAATCTGCAAATTGCAAACAAGTTATTCGCAGATTAGTGATTCGTTGATTAGTATAAGATTAGTTGATTAGTATCATACTTAACAATGAATCCGCCTCAAAGAAAGTCCTTTTAGCGGATTATATCTCTCTATCCCCGAGAGGCGGAGAGATTTCGGACTTTCCTGATTGTATTTTTAGCCTAGCAAACTATCTTTTTTTCGTCAAATGTGATAGAATGAAAACGTAATCACTGGAGACTTTTTATGTTTAATGAAGAAAAAGCGAAAAAGGACTTGGAGAAGATGAGAGAAGTCTATAAGAAAGCCCTCAAGGATCTCGAAGATATCGAAATGCGCCAGAAAGAAATCGCGAAGAAAATATACGCTATTCGCGAACGCAATAAAGATAAAAGAAAAATATGGAAAGAATAGAGCAATCCGGATGTAATCAAACCGCTGAGCAAATACTTCTTGAAATGAGAAACTACCTAAAAAGAATCAGGCAAATCACCGAAAGTATCTTTGATAATGATAAACGGCTGGGGTTTGTCGCCGCCAGTGATCCGAAGACCGAAACGTATTTTCCGGAACTGGATCAGTTTGTGAAGAAGACACAAGAAGTTCTGAGAAGATTGAAAACTGAAAAATAACTCTGATTAGATTTTTAATTCAATCACGTCTCCATCCCGGACTATATATTTTTTCCCTTCAGTTCGAAGCCAGCCCAAGTCGCGGGCTTTGGCCCATGATCCAGCTTCAAGAAGTTTTTGCCAATTGATTACATCAGCCCGGATGAATTTTTCTTCGAAATCGGAATGAATGGCTCTTCCTGCCTCGGGTGCGGTCGAGCCTTTTTTGATGGTCCAAGCGCGGGTTTCATCTGGTCCGGTGGTGAGGAAAGTTATGAGATTCAAAATTTCATAGGATTTCAAAATAAGCTGGTCCAAATTTGACTTGAGATTCAGCTCTTTTGCCTCACTTTCTGAAATTTCAAGAAACTCTTCCTCGATTTTCGCGTCGATTTCAACAGAATTGGGATATTTTTCCTTGAATTTGGCGCTTATAGGAGTGTTGGTGTTGAAAACATGGAGTATCGGCTTCCAGGTAAGAAGCTGCATATCTTTCACTAAGACATATTCTTCCTTGCTCAATTTAAGATTGCTTGCCAATTTGCCCGTATCAAGGATATCTTTTATTTTTTTCACAACTTCTAGCGCGGCGATCGCGTTCTTATTCTGTCCGCGGGCTTCTTTTTCAAGTTTAGCAATCCTTTTATTCGCTGTTTCCAAATCGGCGAGAATCAATTCCGTGTTGATGATTTCAATGTCATGCTCCGGATCAACTTTTTCGTGAATATGGGTGATATTTTTATTCTCAAATACCCGCACTACTTGAGCGATGGCGTCCACTTCTCGGATGTGAGAGAGAAATTTGTTTCCCAAACCCTCTCCTTCAGCGGCTCCTTTCACAAGTCCTGCGATGTCGACAAATTCAATAACAGTCGGGACAACTTTAGCCGACTTTGACATAGTTGCCAATTTCTCCAGCCGTTCATCGGGAACTTTCACGATTCCCACATTCGGCTCAATGGTGCAAAAAGGATAATTGGCGATATCCACTGGATTTTTTGTGAGGGCTTTGAAGAGGGTTGATTTCCCGACATTGGGAAGTCCCACAATTCCGACCCGAAGCATTTTTTTGGCTAGTTAATTTCTTATTTACTCTATGGCATATCGAGTGAATTGGCAACCCATTAGAGTCGAAAAAATCAAGTATGGTATAATAAACATTAATGTGCCCGAACGAAAAACAAAAATTATCGGCTTTGCCGATTGAAAAAATAATCAAAGAACTGAAAACAAGCCGCAAAGGCTTGAGCCAAAAGGAGGCGAAAAGAAGATTGCGGCGCGACGGCCCCAACAAACTTCCCGAATTCAAGACGGATAACCTTTTTTCAATTTTCCTCCGTCAGTTCAAAAGCCCGTTCATTTACATTCTTCTCGCGGCGGGAGGAATCGTTTTTGCGACCGGAGAAACGGTGGACGGATTCATCATTATTTCCGTTCTTCTCTTCAACGCAATTGTCGGGACTATTCAGGAAGGGAAAGCGAGAAATATTCTCCTGGCTCTCAAAAAAATTACGAAGACCCAAGCCACTGTTCTACGGGACGGGAAAGAAGCTATTATCCCAGATGAAGAGGTAGTTGTTGGCGATATCATTATTTTGCGTGAAGGTGAGAAAGTGCCTGCTGATGCCAGAGTGCTGACTTCAAACTCTCTTGTGGTTGATGAATCAATGCTCACTGGAGAATCATTGCCCGTTCACAAATCCCAAGAGAGCAATGATTGCGAAGTTTTCAAGAGCACGAATATTGTGTCGGGAGGCGGAACGGCAATTGTCACTGCAACGGGCCGCGTCACGGCCATCGGCGGCATTGCTGAAAAAATTGAAAAAGTTGAAGAAGAGCTGCCGCTAAAAAACAATATCCGTTATCTTTCCCGGTTTGTTATCGGAGTTGTTGGTTTTTCGGTTTTTGTTTTGGCAATTCTCGGTTTGCGGCAGGGATACAATATTCACACAATATTCTCGACGGCGGTTTCAATCGCTGTTTCCATTATTCCCGAGGGATTGCCGATTGTAGTGACGCTCATTCTGGCCCGGGGTGTCTGGCGAATGGGAAAAAGAAAAGTTTTGGTGAAAAAAATGCAGGCGGTTGAAGCTCTGGGACAGATGAAAGTGATGGTGCTTGATAAAACAGGGACAATCACCAAAAACGAACTCGTTGTGAGAGAAGTATGGATGAATGGAAAGACATTCGAGGCAAGCGGTGAAGGCTACGACCCGAAAGGCGAAATATATCTTGACGAAAAAGAAGTTGAACCGCTCAACCACGAGGAATTACTATTGGCTGGAAAAATTGCCTCTTTTTGCAGCAGTTCCCATCTGGCTCTCACTGGACGTTCGAAGATTTGGAAAGTGTCCGGAGATCCAACTGAAGCGGCTCTTTCGGTATATTCGCAAAAAATGGGATTCAAAAAAGCCGACCTAGAATCAGAAATGCCGAAAATTGACGAAATACCGTTTAGCTATGAGCTTCGCTATCATGCCGTTCTCAACAGGGATGGAAAAAAGAATCTTCTGTCCGCTGTCGGGGCCCCCGAAACAATTTTGAAATTATCTTCCAGCATCTGGCTCAATGGAAAAAATGAAATTTTGGATTCTGAGCAGCGCAAAATTTTGAAATCAGCGGTTGCTTCTATGTCGAAAAGAGGTCTTCGGGTTTTGGCATTTTCTTTCAGGTATACCGAAGAAAAATCGCTTAAAAAATCGAGTATTGGCAATTTGACTTTCGCGGGCTTTTTTGGTATCAGGGATGAACTTCGAAAAAATGTTGTCGAGGCCGTGAATCTGGTCAAAGATTCCGGTATCAGGCTTGCGATGGCAACGGGAGACAACGAAATTACTGCCAGAGCCATTGCCGAAGAAGCCGGTCTTTGGCAAAAAGGAGATGAAATTGTCGCAGGTCGGGAGCTTGAAAAAATGAAGCCAAGACAATTGGCGGCAAAGCTTGATTCCGTCAGTATTTTTGCGAGAGTGACGCCGCTTCAGAAGCTCAAGATAATCGAAGCTTATAAAAAGCGAGGAGAAGTTGTAGCTATGACAGGTGATGGGGTAAACGACGCTCTTTCTCTTGTATCGGCTGATGTCGGCGTGGCGATGGGAAAAATAGGAACAGAAGTTGCCAAAGAAGCGTCGGACATCGTTCTTTTGGATGATAATTTCGCAAGTATAGTTGCAGGAGTTGAGGAAGGAAGAAGCATCTACAAGAACATCAAGAAAGTCATTTTATATCTTTTTTCCACGAGTGTCGGAGAACTTCTCACCATCTTTGGAGCTTTGTTTTTGGGAATGCCGCTTCCAATATTGGCTGCCCAGATTTTGTGGCTCAATCTGGTGACGGATGGTTTCTTGGATGTGGCTTTGGCAATGGAGCCCAATGAAAAGGACCTGCTCAAAAAAATCTTCCAGTCCAGCAAGAAATGGCTGGTTGACAGAATTATGGCGACGCGGATTTTCACAATGTCAATCCCGATGGCTGTCGGGACTCTAATTTTGTTTAGCCGTTATTATCAAGACGACATAAATAAAGCTTGGACAATTTCTCTCACGACGCTGGCCGTTTTCCAGTGGTTCAATGCTTGGAATTGCCGTTCGGAAGACAAATCAATTTTCAAAATGAATCCTTTTTCCAACAAATTTCTGGTTGGGGCAACAGGCATAGTCATCGGACTTCAGATGCTGGCGGTTTACAATCCTTTTTCCAACAAATTTCTGGTTGGGGCAACAGGCATAGTCATCGGACTTCAGATGCTGGCGGTTTACAATCCGTTTTTTCAGAAAGTTTTGCGAACAGTTCCCTTGAGCGGAAAGGAATGGTTTATCATTATCGCGGCCGCATTCTCAATAGTTATCGTAGAGGAGCTGAGAAAAATTATTCAATTGGAACGGAACGGATAATTCTTTCTTTTTCATTACGAGCGATGATTATCCGCTCATCGCGAGGCGGGGGCAGTTTTATCGTGAAGGTAGCAAAAAAACTTTTGCGCGATTGTTGCGCGATCCTTGCGCGTTTTTCGACATCTCGCTTCAAAAATGCCAGCAGGAGCTTCTGCAAGGGATTGAGAGATTTGAAAAATAGATCAGGGTCTCAAGCTTTGAAAAATAAAATACCGTCAGCTTATAAAAATCGCAGGTTGGCGGATTTTTTTGTTTGCTCTTTTGGGACTGAAAGATTTTTTCTGTTGACGAGTAATATATAATGGGTATATATTCATAATAACCAATTCTAGAAAGATGAGGTGATAAAAATGCCAATGAGAGACAAAACAGGTCCCCGAGGAATGGGGCCAGGAACTGGCAGAGGTCTGGGCCCTTGCGGAGCGGGAGCTATGGGCGGTCTCGGCCGGGGGAGAGGCTACGGCCGGGTAATGTGCGGGTGGTTTTGGCGAAAATACCAAAGTATGCCGAAAAGCGAAAGAAAAGAACTCCTAAAAGCCGAAGCCGACGATTTGAAGGAAGAATTGAAAATGGTGGAGGAAGAGCTGAAAGAACTGGAGAAATAGGAATTTCCCTCGGGAACAATCTTTCTCCTTCTTTTTTTAGAAAGAGGGAGAAGATTGTTTTTGATGGTATAATGAAAATAAGTTCGTAATATCAAATTTATTTTATGGTAAGACCTCGAATGTGCCGAAGGCTTCGTTTCAGGCCGAAAGCTCACTATTTCAAGCCGCAAGGAATTCCGATGCGTCATTTAGAAGAAGTTGTATTGACAAAGGAGGAAATAGAAGCAGTAAAGCTCAAGGATTTTGACGGGCTGGAACAGATGGAAGCGGCTGAAAAAATGAATACGTCCCAAAGCACTTTCCAGCGAATACTTTCTTCCGCAAGAGCGAAAATTGCTCAGGCGATGGTCAAAGGAAAGGCGTTGAAAATTGAAGAATAAAAAAAACACTTTTTATAAAGTGTTTTTTATTTTTGCTAATCGTAAAATAAATCTTTTTTCATAGAATATAATAATCAAAAAAGGAAATTTTTTCTTACAAAATGGACAAGATTATTTTTTTGGAAGGTCTGTAAATTAGTAATTTAACTTGACAATATCAATGAGTATTGATATTGTATTGGTATGGCTGGGAAATGCTGCCTGAAAAATTCCAAAGAACTAAAAAGAATTTTGAAACTCAAAGATTTTCTGAAAATAATCTCGGATACCAACCGATTACGTATTCTTTGTCTTTTGGCAGAAAAAGAACTTTACGTTTGTGAAATTTTTGGAGCGTTGAAGCTTCCTCAAAATCTGACTTCTCATCATCTGGCGAAACTGAAAGAACTGTCTTTAGTCACGGAAAAGAAAGATAAGAATTTCGTTATTTACAGCATAAATCAAAAGGCTTTGAGGCAATACAAGTCGTTATTTAATCAAATAATCAAAGGCTAATCCTATGAACATCAAAATTCTGGGGACGGGCTGCCCCAATTGCCAAAAGCTGGAAGCCAATGCAAAACAGGCAGTCAAAGAGCTGGGTTTGAAGGCTCAAATTGAAAAGATTACCGATTTGCAGGAAATTATGAACTATGGCGTTCTGGGTTTTCCCGCTATGGCAGTGGGTGATGAGATAAAAATCTATGGACGGGTGGCAAGCGTCAATGAAATAAGGGAACTGCTGACAAAATGATCAAACTCTTTGCCGATTGGCTCACCTATTCAATTTTCAATATCGCTCCCAAAACAGTGCTGGCGGAAGCGGTAAACTTTTTCATTTACGATACGATAAAAATTTTTCTATTGATGGCAGTCATCATTTTTGTTGTATCCATTATCCGCTCTTTTCTTCCGCCGGAAAAAGTTCGCAATATTTTGTCTCACGAGAAAAAATATTTTGGAAATATTCTTGCCTCGCTTCTTGGAATAATCACTCCCTTTTGCACCTGTTCGGCTATCCCGCTTTTTTTGGGATTTTTGGAGGCGGGCGTGCCGCTCGGAGCAACCTTTTCGTTCCTTGTCGCTTCGCCGATGATAAATGAAGTGGCGCTGGTGATGCTCTTGGGACTGTTTGGCTGGAAAATATCCTTGCTGTATATCGCCAGCGGGTTGGGCATTGCTATTCTTTCGGGGATCATTATTGGGAAAATGAATGTCGGAAAACTTGTTGCCGGATTTGTGACGAAAAGCCGCAAAAATGGAATGCTAAAAATGCCAACACTCACTTGGAAACAGCGAGCTGATTATGCCAGAAACTATACTTTCGGAATTATAAAAAAGGTTTGGCTATATATCATTATTGGTGTCGGAGTTGGCGCGTGGATTCACGGTTATGTCCCGACTGATTTTTTGGCTCAATATGCGGGGAGTGATAAATGGTATGCAGTTCTGCTAGCGGTGCTGATCGGTATTCCGCTTTATTCAAACGCCGCCGGTGTTGTCCCGCTTGTCGGCGCGCTCACTGAGAAAGGCGTGGCGATGGGCACGACGCTCGCTTTTATGATGGCGGTAACAGGATTATCTCTTCCGGAGTTTATGATTCTCAAAAAAGTGATGAAAGTGAAATTGATTGTGATTTTTGCCGGAATTGTGGGATTGGGAATAATTTTCACGGGATATTTGTTCAATTTGGTTCTCAAATAGTCAGATATAGTTGAAATTTTTAGCAAATTTTACCCGCTCAATATTTCTCCGTATCTTCTCAATATTTCCACTGCCTGAAAAGTATTTTCAATTGTTGGAATCCCGATGGTTCTCGCTCGTGAGAAACCGCCGTTTTCCCTCTGGCAGGAAAAAACAAAATCAAGCGCCTCGTTTTTGCGAGGCAAAGATTTTTCGCCGAGCATTTTCAATCCTTCAATAACGCAATATAAATTTTCCATATCATCCAAAGCTAGAAACCGACTGCGGAGAAAAGAACGGATTTTCTCTTTTTTTTGGAAAAGGGCGATTCAAAATTCTGAGTATTTTTAGTGACCAAAAAGTTGTTGGATAATCGGAAATTATCTTTTCACTGAATCCTCCGTCTTCCTGCTGAATTTTCGCGATGAAGCGAATAACTTCGGAATCATCAATTGGAATGTTCAAAGTTTTGCGGGCTACGATTATCCGCTCGTAGCGAGGCTGGGGCAGTTTTATCGTGAAGGCGAAAAGGTGGACCAACGCGTCCGTCTTTGTTTTTCATTCCGTTTTTTTTCAGATTTTTATCAAGCATTTCGCAGAGTACTCATTTTTATCCACGTGGATAAAAATGAGTACTTTTTTCTATGGCTTGTTTTGTGGAATATAAAAAGAATACAATATAATGTCGAGATTATAAATGCTTTATTTTTCCCGATTCTTCAAGTTTCTTGACGACGTCTGAAACAAGCTGGGATTTGGTGCAGTTGGTCAATCTTTGATTTTATTGTATTTTGTGATTAAATAAGGGAGCCTAATTATTTATCACAAGTATATATGAAAATCGTCATTTTGGCCGGAGGGACGGGCACTCGCTTCTGGCCAATGAGTCGAGCTGATCTTCCCAAACAGCTCTGCCGGCTGGTTTCCGAAAAGACAATGCTCGAGGAAACCCTCGATCGCTTCAAGGACTGGCCGAAAGAAAAAGTATTTATTTCAACAACCGCTGCTTTGGCGGATAAGATAAAAAAAGAATTGCCGAATTTTTCTGAAGACCATTATATTATCGAACCAGCGCTTCGAGACACCGCTCCCGCCATGGGATTTGTGGCGGCGTATCTTGCAACGATTGATCCGGACGAGCCGATGGCCTTCATTCCGTCAGACCACCACGTCGGCGATCTTGAAAAATTCCTGCGCTCCATCCGCGAAGCGGAAAAAGCCATTTTGGAAACGGGAAAACTTCTGGACATTTCTGTTTATCCGACCAGTCCTACGACGACACTGGGGTACACAAAAGTTGGAAAACTTGTTCGAGAGTCAAACGGGGTCGAATTCTTTGAATTTCTCGGACACAAAGAGAAGCCTGATCATGAAACGGCGAAAAAATATCTAAAAGAAGGAAATTATCTCTGGCATGCCAACTATTATATGTGGACGCCGAAGAAATTTTTGGAAGCCTATGAAAAATATTCTCCCGGACACCACAAAATACTTGCGGAAATTCAGAAGCTTTTTGAAACAAAAGGAAAGGAAAAGGAAATCGAAGAACTCTATGGGAAAATGGAAAAAATTTCCATAGACTATGCCATTACGGAAAAAATGGATCCAAAGGAACTCATGATTATCAAGGGCGATTTCGACTGGGACGATATTGGTGCCTGGGATACGCTTCACCAAAATATGCTTGCCAGTTCGGACGAATACAGCAATGTCGTGATGGGAAGCAAGCATGAAAATCTTGATACTTCCGGGAGCTTGATATACGGCCCGAAGGGAAAAATGATTGCTACCATCGGCATTGATGACTTGGTAATTGTTGACACAGAAGATGCGCTTCTTGTGAGCACGAAATCACGGGCGCAGGACGTGAAAAAAATAGTCGAGAAACTCAAGGAAAAAGAAAAGAAATTTTTATAATCAGTAATTTTTCAAAAATATGTCCGATATCAATCCCAAAATTTTCAAAGCCTATGATATTCGAGGAATATACCCGACGGATATCAATGAAGAAGTAGTTTACAAAATCGGGCGGGCGATAGCTTTGTTCTTCAATGCCAAAAAAATCGCAGTCGGGCGGGATATTCGCGAATCAAGTCCTGTGCTTTTTGAAAGTCTCACCAAAGGCATTGCTGACCAGGGAACAGATGTCCTTGACATTGGCCTTGCTTCTACCCCAATGATATATTTTGCCTCTGGAAAGCTGGATGTCGATGCCGCGATTTCACTCACAGCCTCGCATAATCCCGCTGAATGGAATGGCATGAAAGTTTGCCGGCATGAAGCGGTTCCAGTGGGCGAAAATAGCGGACTTTTTGAAATTCGGGATCTTGCGATAAAAGGTGAATTTTCCGAAACGGAGAGGAAAGGAAATATTTTTTCCCAAGAAGAAGTGAAACATGAATATATTGATTATTTTTCCTTGTTTGCCAAATTTGGCGAAAAAAAATTCAAAGTTGTGATTGATTTTGCAAACGCGATGGGGATTTTGGATCTCGATATTTATAAAAAATTTCCAAATAATCTGGAAATTGTTACACTTTATGACAATTTTGACGGAAAATTTCCCAATCATGAGGCGAATCCCTTGAAAACGGAAACGTTAGCGGAACTTCAAAAGAAAGTTGTTGAGGAAAAAGCGGATTTGGGAATTGCCTATGACGGCGACGCGGACCGAATCGGTTTCATTGAGGAAAACGGGGAAATTATCCCGATGGATCTTGTGACAGGGCTCATCGCCAAAATGGTTCTCGAAAAAAATCCAGGGGCAAAGATTTTTTATGACCTACGTTCCTCGCGCGCGGTGAAAGAATATATTGAGGAAAACGGGGGAGTGGCCTTGGAATGTCCGGTTGGTCACGCCAACATCAAAAAAATCATGCGCGACCAAGGCGGAGTGTTTGCCGGAGAGCTTTCCGGCCACTACTATTTCCAAGAAAATTTCATGGCCGAAGCTTCGACGCTTGCGGCGATCATGATTTTGAATGTGATGGCGGAAACGGGAAAGAAAATATCCGAACTTGTGCAGGATCTCAAAAGATATTTTCATTCCGGGGAAATCAATAGCGAGGTTGAAGATAAAAATGCGGTTATCGCGCGCCTCAAGGAAAAATATTCAGACGGGAAAATTTCAGAGCTAGACGGCGTGAAAATTGAATATCCCGATTGGTGGTTTAACGTCCGTCCCTCAAACACGGAACCAGTTTTGCGCTTGAATCTCGAAGCGAATATGAAGGAAATGATGGAAGAAAAGAGGGACGAGGTTTTGAAAATAATTCAGGAGTGAAAGATCAAGAATATTTTCAATGTTTGTCCATACATACATCTCTGCGATCGTCAACATGTATGTAGGCCTGTGGCTGCTCATTTTTCATTGATTGCTTTATAATAGAGACTTGAAAACATACACACAATCCCGCGATCGCGAGATTGTATGTATGAAAGCACCTTGAATTACGAAACTGAAAATCATCAATAAAATCCAAGCAAAGGAAAATCAGTCAAATTGTTTGGATTCGATCGAGGGTTTTCTG
>FWPV01005407.1_pt1 | contig 13085 bp, 12 predicted proteins | sample 2228371 | NCBI WGS metagenome assembly FWPV01 (sample SAMEA103939776, study PRJEB20133) | metagenome | reverse complement strand
GACGATCCCGCTATCGAAGCGGGCATGGTGCAATACCCAAGCCAAGGCGCGACGATTATGGGCTACCTGGCGCGCCCCAAGGGCAATGGGCCTTTCCCGATCGTGCTGATCTGCCATGAGAACCGCGGGCTGCTGGAACATTTCAAGGACGTCGCGCGCCGCTTTGCCAAAGAAGGATACGCCGCTTTGGCGGTGGATTTGCTTTCGCGGCAGGGTGGTGTGGACAAGATCGCCGACCAGGCGCAGGTGCCCACGCTGCTGAGTGGACTGCCCCCTCAACAGATCGTGCAGGACTTTCGTGATGGCATGGTCTATGTGCAAAATCAACCCTATGCACGCAAGGATCGCGTCGGCATGACCGGTTTCTGTTTTGGCGGCGGCGTGACGTGGCGCTGCGCGACGCAGATTCCGGAACTCAAGGCCGCCGTGCCCTTCTACGGCCCCAACCCACCGCTGGAGGATGTACCCAAGATCCAGGCTGCCGTGTTGGCGATTTACGGGGAAAAGGATACGCGCATTACGGGCGGCGCGCCCGCCATCGAAGAGGCTATGAAGGCCAATAACAAAACATTCGAGAAAATAATCTACCCCGACGCCGAGCACGCTTTCTTTAATGATACGGGCACGCGCTATAATCCCGAAGCGGCCAAAGATGCGTGGGCCAAAATGCTCGCGTGGTTCCAAAAGTATCTAAAAGCCTGAGCGCGCATCGCCCATTTTGACATTCTGCCCATATGACTTAATAATAAAATCTGCCTATAATATGGCGGTTAGGTCATTGGGTAGGAGGGACATATGCCCAAAGGTGCAGTGTCGAATGTGGTCATTGCGACCTCGGCCGTCAAGCTGCGCGAGATGATCTTTCAGTTGGAGACGAGCCTGGGAGATCCCCGCGGCCAAGGGGCCGGGGTGCTGAACATGCTCAAGCTGCGCGACCAGATTGATGCGGAGGTAAAACGCCTGCAGCAAGAGGAAGGTCTCGACCTGCGTCCGGAGAGGACGCGCATCGAGACCATTGATAATATCCTCATGCGCAAAGCGGCTTTGCTGAATCGCGAATTGGGGAGTATGGGTGGCCTGGCCGGAAAGCGCCGGCAGGAGAATACTCCCGATTCTTTATAGTGGTGGTATCTGGATCTTTATTTGGCCGAGAAGCAGCGCAAAGCCATCATCCGCACGGTTGCGACCATTGCGGTGGTAGCCATCGTGCTTGTGGCGGCGAATTTTATCCTTAATCGGCTCTCAGGACTTAGCCCTCAGGAAAAAGAGGCACGCGGCTATGGCATGCAAGCCGACCAATATATCGCGCGTGAAGAGTATGACAAGGCCATCGAGGCGTATGAGCGAGCTATTGCCACATTGCCTTCGTATGGCGAAGCGCGCGTCAATCTGGCGGTGCTTTACGAGCTAAAGGGCGATACTGAAAAGGCCAAGGCCGCTTTTGCAGCGGCGGAGGCCGCTTACTCTGATCGCACGGAATATTTGCTGATGTTGTCTCGTGCTTACCAGAACGTGCGCAAGTTCGATGTTGCTTTGGCAAAGGTCGAAGAGGCACTCAAACTCGATCCCAATTCAGTACAGGGCTATCTTTTGCGCGGCGGCATCTATGAAAGCATGAACAAACCGCAAGAGGCCATCGCCGACTATGAAAAAGCAAGCACTATGGCTCAAGAGCAACGCTTAGATGCGCTTTACGTGATCGCCAAGACGCGCATGGCGATGTTGTTACAGCGCGGGCCGGGTTTGGGCGGGCCCGCTACAGGGTTCTAAGACGCGAAACGGGGATGGTTTTTTGAGACCATCCCCGTTTCGGCATTTTTCACTTGGATAGGAGTTTTTCACCACGCTCGATGTCGTCAGCTTTTATGACGATGGAGGCTTTGCCGGGCGTGGCCGCGCGCGCCCCCGCGCCGACGACATAGCTATACTGGATATTGATGCCGGCGTCGGCCAGCGGTTTTAGCACGCGCTCCACAAAAGCGCCTGGCTCATCCGGCACATCAACTTGGATCACGCGGCTGGTTCTGCAGGTGATGCCCGCGCCGCGGATGGCCTCTACGGCGCGCTGGGGGTTATCAACCAGCATGTGCACAATTCCAAAATCAGATGCGTCCACGATATTGTGCGCGATCAAGTTCACTTTGGCTTCGGCGAGCACATTCATTAGATAAAGCAACCTACCGGGGCGGTTCTCCAAAAACGCCGATACCTGCGTGACGATCATGTTCACCTCCTTTTCGTGTGGAATCTTCCAACGTCTCGCTTAACTCTCTTGGGTGCCGTACACATCGCGGCGATCAATGACGCGCTTGGCTTTGCCCATGCTCCGCTCGATCCTGTGCGGCTCCACCAGCTTGATGCGCGCCTGAATACCCAGCATCTCTCGCATCTCATACTCGGCATGTTGCTGCAAAGTTTTCAGGCGGCCGATGTCATCGCTGAAAATTTCCTCTGACACCTCGACCCAGATTTCCAGGTCGTCCAGTGCGCCGCGCTCGCGATCCAGGATGATTAGGTAATGCGGAAGCACGCCTTCCACCTGGAGCAGCACGGTTTCGATTTGCGAGGGAAAGACGTTCACTCCGCGCACGATGAGCATATCGTCGGTGCGGCCGCTCACCTTTTCCATGCGCGCCAACGTGCGGCCGCATGCGCAGGGCGTGGGATCTAAACGCGTGATATCGCCCGTGCGATAGCGCAACAGCGGCAAGGCCTCCTTAGTCAGCGTTGTCAAGACCAATTCGCCGCGCTCGCCGTATGGAAGCGGGTCGCCCGTTTTCGGATCTACGATCTCGGCCAAGAAGTGATCCTCATTGATGTGAAGGCCGCAATGCTCCGTGCATTCCCCCGATACGCCCGGGCCGATGATTTCGCTAAGGCCGTAAGTATCAATCGGGTCAATGCCCATGCGATCGGCGATCTCGCGTCGCATGGCTTCTGACCAGGGCTCGGCCCCGTGGATGCCGATGCGCAACTTGGTTTGGCGCAAGTTGACGCCCATCTCCTCCGCCTGCTCGGCGATAAAGATGGCGTAGGAGGGGGTGCAGCAGAATACGGTCGTCTCGAAATCTTGGATCAGCATGATCTGGCGTTTGGTGTTGCCGGACGACATGGGCACCACGGCCGCCCCCAGATGCTCTGCGGCATAATGCCAGCCCAGACCGCCCGTGAACAAGCCGTAACCCATCGCGATTTGTACGGTGTCCTCGTCCGTCACGCCCGCCGCGGCCAGGTTGCGCGCACACACTTCGCGCCAAATGTTCATATCCTTGCGCGTATAGGCCACCACCGTGGGCTTGCCCGTCGTGCCGCTGGAGGCGTGGATGCGCACGATCTCTTTGCGCGGCACGGCCAAGAGGCCGAAGGGATAGTTGTCGCGAAAATTGGCCTTGACGGTAAAAGGCAACTTTTGCAGATCGGCGACAGAACGGATGTCCTCCGGCTTGATTCCGCGGTCGCGCAGCGCCTGCCGATAAAAAGGCACTTTTTCGTAAACCGTTGCGACCTGAGCGCGCAACAGTTCCGATTGCAACGCCTCGAGCGCAGGCCGTGAAAGCGTTTCGCGCTCCTTATTCCAGATCATCTTCACCCTCACAAAAATGTTACCGGATATTCGCCAGGCGATCAAGCCGTGTCAGGTCAACGCTGCGCGCCCTGCTTGTACACGTCGCGCCGATCAATGACGCGCTTGGCTTTGCCCATGCTGCGCTCGATGCTGTTGGGCTCGACGAGCTTGATATTGGCGGTAATGCCGAGCGTCTCGTGGATCTCGTGCTCGGCGCGGCGCTGCAAATCGGCGAGGCGGCCCAACTGGTCGGAGAAGATGCTTTCCGAGACCTCGACCCAGATCTCCAGCGTGTCCATCGCGCCGCGCTCGCGGTCCACAATGATGACATAATGCGGTTGAACGCCCTCGACTTGCAGCAACACGGATTCGATCTGTGATGGAAAGACGTTGACCCCGCGCACGATGAGCATGTCGTCGGTGCGCCCACTGATCTTTTCCATGCGCACTTGGGTGCGTCCACAGGCGCAAGTGCCCGGCGTCAACATGCTGATATCGCCCGTGCGGTAGCGAATGACGGGCAAGGCCTCTTTGGTCAGGGTTGTGAAGACCAATTCGCCGCGCTGGCCGTATGGCAAGGTTTTGCCGGTAGCCGGGTCAATGATCTCCGGCAAGAAGTGGTCTTCGAAGATGTGCAGACCGCACTTGTGTACACACTCGGATGAGACGCCGGGACCGATGATCTCGCTTAGGCCATAGATGTCAATCGCCAAGAGGCCGACGCGCTCCTCGATCTCTCGGCGCATCTCGTGCGACCAAGGCTCCGCGCCGAAAAAGCCCACGCGCAGTTTGGTATCATGAAGATCAATGCCCATTTTCTGAGCCGTCTCGGCCAAGAAAAGCATGTAGGATGGCGTGCAGCAGATGGCCGTCGCGCCGAAATCTTGGATAAGCATAATCTGGCGTTCCGTGAAGCCGGATGATATGGGCACGACCGTGGCCCCAATGCGCTCCGCGCCATAGTGCACGCCCAATCCACCCGTGAACAGGCCATAGCCGTACGCGTTGTGCACGACATCCTTGCGTGTAACTTCGCCGCACACAAGGGTGCGCGCCATCACCTCGGCCCATATGGCGATATCGTTCGCGGTGTAGGCCACGACGGTGGGCTTGCCGGTTGTCCCGCTGGAGGCGTGCACGCGCACGATCTCATCCAGGGGCACGGTCAATAGGCCGAAGGGATAGTTATCGCGGAAGTCGCTTTTGCGCGTGAAAGGCAGATTCTGCAAGTCGGCCAGGCTGCGGATGTCTTTGGGGGTGACGCCCGCCTTGCGGAAAGCCTCGCGATAGAAGGGAACTTTTTCATAGACTTGGGCAGCTTTGGCCTGTAAGCGGCGCAGTTGCAACTTTTCCAATTCCGCGCGCGGCATACATTCCATCTCTTGATTCCAGATCATCTTCCACCTCCTGCGGTGAGGATATGATTTTGAAAGCGTAAGATATGAGGTTACCGATGCGCTCTGCGCGCGACCGCAACTATGCCATACCGAGGTACGCGCGCCGCATATGCGCCGATGCCAATAGCTCCCTGGCCGTGCCCTCGGCGGCAATGCGCCCGGTTTCCATCACATAGCCTCGGTCTGCTATGCGCAACGCCGCGTGGGCATCTTGTTCGACGAGCAAGATGGTCAATCCTTCGTCGCGCAAGCGGGCAAGCGTTGCCAGGATCTCGCGCACCAGGTTGGGGGCCAAGCCAATGGAAGGCTCGTCCAGAAGCAACAGTTGTGGCATGGCCATCAAAGCGCGGCCGATCGCCAACATCTGCTGCTCGCCACCACTGAGGCTCCAGGTCATCTGAGTCTGTCGCTCCTCAAGGTGCGGGAAAAGGCGAAAGACGTTTGCCAGGCGCGCCTTGACGTCATCTCGTCTGAGCAGCCATTGCACGGGCATAAAGAGGTCGCCGATGCGCGAAGCATGATGGCCATACCCGCCGAGCAATAGGTTATCGCGCACGCTCATCGTTGGCAAGAGCTGTCGCCCCTCGGGTACGAGCGCTACCCCTGCTTGGGCGATGCGGTGGGGAGGCATGCCGTTCAAACGGTGCCCATTCCAATGGATATTTCCCTCACTGGTCGCCTGTAACCCCACGATAGCGCGCAGCAAGCTGCTTTTCCCGGCGCCGTTTGCGCCCAGCAAAGCGACGATTTCCCCGGGCTGTACCGTCAGGCTGGCCCGCCGAACGGCCTGGATGTGGCCATAATGCACGCTTACCCCCTCGACGTTGAGCATCACTCGTCCTCCTTGCCGAGATAAGCGGCGATGACGGCTTCGTCGCGGCGTATTTCGTCGGGAGTGCCTTGTGCCAGGCACTTGCCATGATTGAGCACGACCACCCAATCCGCCAGACGCATGACCAGTTCCATATCATGTTCGACGAGGATGATCGTCGTTCCCATTTGCTGAATACGGCGAATTAGATCGGCCAGATCGTTCTTTTCCAGGCGATTTAGCCCCGCCCCCGGCTCGTCCAGGAGCAGCACCGTGGGGCTGGCTGCCAGGGCGCGCGCGATGGCCAGCAGCCGCTGTTGCCCGAAGGGCAAGTTGCTGGCTTCCATATCGGCTTTGGCGCCCAACCCGACCAGGTTGAGATAGCGCAGCGCGTCCAGATAAATATCCTCTTCCTCATAACGCGCCCGCGGCAGGCGCAGCGCGGCCTCCACCAGCTCGCACTGGCCGGTGATGTGGCAACCGACCATGACGTTCTCCAGGACGGTCATGTGGCCAAAGATGAGCGCTTGCTGGAATGTGCGCCCAATGCCTAGACGCACCCGCTCGTGCGGAGAGCGCATGTTCAAACGTTTGCTTCTAAAGCGCACCTGGCCGCTGTTGGGCGGCATGGTGCCCGCGATGATGTTCAACAGCGTCGTCTTGCCCGCGCCGTTAGGCCCGATCAGCGCTTGGATATGCCCTTCATACACCGGGAATGAGACATCGTCCAGCGCCACAAGGCCGCCAAAGCGCTTGCTAATGCGATCGATTTCCATGATGATCGGAGACTGCAGATCCACAAGCCCTCCTAGCGAACACGGCGAAGCCGCTTTGAGATCGCCTCGATACCACCCATGTTCCGCCAAGCGCGCGCGCCCGCCACAACCAGGCCTTCGGGCACAAAGATCATGATCACAACCAGCAAGATTCCGTAAGCGATGATCTGATACTCGCCGGAGGCATAAGGGTTAAAGATCGGGATGATTTCGCGCAAGGCGAGCGTGAGCAGCATCACCGTCGCCACTCCAAACGGCGCGCCCCAAATGCTTGCCAGGCCCCCCACGGCGGCCATGAGCACCAAGCGCACAGAAACGTCAAAGTCGAAAGCCGTGGGGCTGACAAAAATCATATAATGTGCATAGAGGCTGCCTGCCACGCTGGCAAAGATGGCGCTCGTCACCAAAATGTGCAGCTTGTAACGGCTGATCTGGACTCCCAGGCTCTCGGCGGCAAGCTCGCTATCGCGTATGGCGCGCAGCGCACGCCCAAAACGCGAGTTGACGATATTCAACGCGATGATCAGCGCGACGATTTCAAAGATCCATACCAGATAGTAGTAAACCAAATCGGTCTTGAGCACGAGTCCGCCCAATACCAACCGTGGAATGCCGGGCAGCCCTGTGGGGCCACCGGTGTACTCTTTCCATTCGGTCATCACGATGTGAACGATCGCGCCAAAGGCCAACGTGCCCATCGCTAGGTAGTGCCCGCGCAGGCGAAAGATCGGGATGCCGATAAGATAAGCTATTCCGGCGGTGACCAACGCGGCGGCCACCATCGCTACCCAGGGCGACCAATGGTAGTGGACGGTGAGGATGGCCGAGCCGTATGCCCCTAGCCCAAAGAACGCGGCTTGTCCCAAAGAGATCTGCCCGGCATAGCCCATGAGCAGGCAGAGCCCTTCGGTGACGATGGCGTAAATGCCGATCAAAACCATCGTGCTGAGCGCATAGGGCGTGTTGAGGTAAAGGGGCAATGTCCCGATGAAGAGCGTCAGAGCCAGGATGCCGAAAAGGTTCTTGTGTCGCCTGAACAAATTGATCATGGGCGCCTCTTGAACAGGTTGGTGAGGGATGTTGTGCGGCCCAGGAGCACCAGGAAGAGCACCAGGAAGGCAACCGCGTCTTTGAGTCCCGCGGCCACGATGCCCGACGCGAACGATTCCAACACGCCCAAAAGCAGCCCCCCAATGACCGCGGCCGGCGCATTGACCAGCCCGCCCATGATCGCTACGACAAAGCCCTTGAGGCCCAGCGCATGCCCCAGGTCGTAGCTTACCAATGTGAGCGGCGCGATGACGACGCCCGCGATGGCTCCCAGCCCTCCCCCGATTCCGTAGGCAATGAGGGCCATTGCCTCGGTATTGATGCCTACCAGGGCCGCCGCGTGTCGGTTGATGGCACAAGCGCGCACGGCCTTGCCCAGCAGGGTAAATTCAAAGAAGAGGTATAAAAGGACTAGTACGATAGCTGCCGTGCCCATGATCCACAGGCGCTGTCGGCTGAGCACCGCGTCCCAGATTTTGTATGGTGCGCCGGGTGAGAACTCGGGCAGGGAGTAGGGCGATGTGCCCCAGATGAGAAGCGCCAGGCCGCGCAAAGCGATGCCCGTGCCGATGGTGATGATGATCACGGTCACCTCGGGCGCAAACCGCGCGGGATGTATCGTGAGGCGCTGCACGACTGCCCCGATGGCCATCACGCAGGCGACAGCCAATACAAAGGCAACCCCTACGGGCAGGTGCAACTTGTGAAACACGACCGCGAGCATCGCGCCTAGCATGACAAACTCGCCTTGTGCCAGGTTGATCACGCCGGTGACGTTATAGATGGTGATCAGTCCGAGGGCGATCAGTACATAAATACAGCCCGTGCTAATGCCTGAAAGGAAGAATTGCAAATAGTCTTTGAAGGCGTAAGTTAACACGTGCTCCTTATCCGTGCAATAGGGATGCCTCCCACGGCTTGGCGATCCGCGGGAGGCTCGTTCATTACCACTTCTCAGGGGGTAGATAGCGCCAATCGCCGTTGGTAATGTGCACCAGAACGACGTCGTTTACGCTCAACCCCACGTGATCGTCGGCCGAGAAATTGAACACGCCGTCAGCTCCGACAAACCCCTTCAGTCCCTCGATGCCATCGCGTAATCGTATGCGTTGTTGTTCCACCGTTAGCCCCTCGGGGAATGTCTTGAGCACCTCCATAACGATCTGCAGGCAGTCCCACGCGTGAGCGGCAAATTGGCTGGGTGGTTTGCCGGTGGACGCCTTAAAGTCGGATACGAACTTTTGCAGGACGGCCTTCTGCGGGTCACTGTCCGGTAGGGCGTCTACGGCCACCAGTTTGCCCATCGGGAAGATAACCCCCTCCACGTTGCCGGCCCCTGCCAGGTCAATAAACGATTTCATGCCCACCCCCGAGTTGTGCAGGAGCGGCAGGTTGACGCCCAGCTCGCGATACTGCTTGGTAAAAATAGCGGCTGCGGGCGGGATAGCCGTCACCAGCACGGCCTGAGCCTGGCTCGCCTTGATTTTGGTGATCTGGGACGTCATATCCGTGTCGTTGGCCCCGAAGGTATCCTCCAGCACGATCTGGATGCCCTCGGCCTTGGCCGTATCGCGGATGGCTTGCGCCCCATCTTCGCCGTAAGCATTGTTGACGTAAAGGTTGGCGATTTTGGTCAGACCCTTGGCTTTGGCATACTTGACCTGCCAGGGCGACGTGTGCTCGTTACTCTGGGCCACTTTGAACACCCATTTGCGCTCGGCCACCGGCTTGACGATCGAGCTGGAGGAGGCCATCGAGATCATGGTCACTTGGGCCTCTTGCACAATCGGGATGAGCGCCATGGACTCCTGGCTTGTGGTTGGGCCGATGATAACCAAAGCGCCCTCATCGTTGATCAGCTTTTTCACGATGGGAATCGCGACATCGGCGTTGGTCTGTGTATCCTGAATAAGGATCTTGACGGGATGCACTACGCCGTCCGGGCCGGTAATTCCGCCCTGTGCATCGAGTTGTTTTTGGATCATCACTGCCGCATCGCGTTCTGGCTCGCCCAATGACGAGGCGCTGCCGGTCACCGCGGCGATAAAGCCGATTTTGTACGTTGATCCTTGCTTACCCTTGCCGCTTGTTGCCGGTGAGGATTTGGGCGTACACCCAAGCATCACCGCGACGATCAGAAAAGCAAGCCCGATGTGCAAGAGGCTCTTAAAGTTGTCCGGATCTATTGAGTTTTTCATGTGCTTTTTGCCCTCACCATTTCTCGGGCGGGAGATATTCCCAGTCGCCCTTGGTGATCTTGGCTATGACGACGTCGTTGGGGCTAAGCCCGACGTGGTCTTGCGGCGACAAGTTAAAGACGCCGCCGGTGCCGGCAAAGCCTTTGATCTTCTCGATCTCATCTCGCAAGCGGGCGCGCTGATCCGCTAAAGAAAGGCCGTTGGGCAGCTTTTCCAATGCTTTGACAGTGAGCTGGATCGCGTCCCAGGCATGTCCCGCGAAGGTGCTCGGGGGCAGCTTGGAGTTCTGCTGGAAATCCTTGACAAAGGCCTGCAACACGGGCTTTTGTGGATCTTTGTCGTCAAGCGCAGAGACTGCTACCAACTTGCCCATGGGGAAGATCACGCCTTCCGCGTTCTGCTCACCCGAAAGCGTGATGAACGTCTTCATGCCGATGCCATGGTTGTGGATGAGAGGGATGGTCAATCCCATCTCGCGGAATTGTTTGGTGAGGATCGAGGCGGCCGGAGGGATGGCCGTGACCAAAAGGGCTTGCGCACCGCTCGCCTTGAGCTTGGTCAGCTGAGCGGTCATATCCGTGTCGCTGGCGCCAAAGGTATCTTCGAGCACGATGGTCAACCCTTCGGCTTTGGCGGCCTCTCGGATGGCGATCGCGCCGTCCTCGCCATAGGCGTTATTGACGTAAAAGTTGGCGATTTTGGTGAGGCCTTTGGCTTTGGCATACTTGACTTGCCAGGGGGCGGTGTGCTTGTTGCTTTGCGCCGTTTTGAAGATCCAATAGCGCTCGGCTACCGGTTCCACGATGGCGCTTGAGGAAGCCATCGAGATCATGGGAAGTTTGGCCTCCTGGACCACGGGGATCATCGCCATCGAAACGGGGCTGGTGGTGTCGCCAATAACTGCGACCACTCCTTCGTCGTTGATAAGCTTCTTGAGGAGAGGGATTGTGATGTCACCGCTGCCTTGTGAATCCTGAATGATGATCTTGACGGGGTGCACGACCCCATCGGGGCCTTTGATGCCGCCCTGTGCGTCGAGCTGTTTCTGCACCATGACGGCGGCATCCCGTTCAGGTTCGCCCAAAGAGGAGCTGGAGCCGGTGACTGCTGCGATAAAGCCGATCTTGTACGTGGTGCCGGTGGCGCCGCTTTTGGCGGATCCGGCGGTTTTGGGGCCGCAACCGATCACGGCCACGACGATAAGAAGAACCAGGAGACGAAACAGGCTGCTTGTGGGATGCTTCATTTTTTCCCCCTTTGGATTGTGATCCTTGCGTCCGTAGCCTGTCCTCGCGCCCGATGGTGCAAACCCCTGCCCAACGGCCAAAACGCTAGACAGTCTAACCGTCCGAAAGGATGATGAAAAAATACGACTCTCTGCGCGCTCATCCTGGTACCCTGTGCTACTATCGCGATGATATCTTCCCCCGAAGATAGCATCCAGCAGCCTGTGTAGCACTTGCGAGCAGAGTATACACAAAACCGACCAACAGTACACGGTGCCCAACGTCATCGTTGGTCGGCTGATATTTAGGATAGCATAGGTTGGTTTGAGTGTCAATTCTGCCGTGATCCAATTTCTGCTGCATGTGATTTATTCGGATGATCTGATCTGCCAGAAGATCGTCATTCCCGAACCCAATTTATCGGTGGGGCGTCTGATAAAGCCGTATCTTTCGTAAAAAGGCTCTTTGCCTTTGGCAGCCATCAACCCGATGACCGCGTTCTGATGCGCGTGGGCTTGTATGTAGGCCATCACCTTGTCCATCAATTGTGTACCGATTCCTTGCCTTTGGTGCGCGGGCGCGACGATAACATCTTGGATGTAGAATACCAATCCGCCATCCCCGACGATACGCGCCATGCCCACAAGTTCGCCGTCCGCGAAGGCGCAGATGCAGTACAAGGAGTTACGCAGACATTCCTCAATGGCGCTTGGCTCGTGCGTACCCCACCCGACGGCTTGGCGCAAACGGATGTATTCCTCGGCGCCGGGTATTTTCTCTACGACTGTGATATCGGGCATCGTCATGCGCCCTTCATTTGGCCGTTAACGCGGTTCTCGGCAAGGTATATCTATGGAGTCACCGTCTGTCAAGCAAGGATAAGGATGCGACGATGCGGCACAGCTTGACCCTGCGTAGTCGTAACGCTATACTCTGCGCGTCGCAGTGGCCAAAGGATTCCCTTCATCCGCGCTAAATATTGATGAAAGGGGGCAGCATGAGCGCGAATGCCGAACAACTATACCAGCAGCGATTGGCGCGTTACGTCATCGCTATGCGCAACGAAAAGCCGGATATGATCCCCATACGGCCCTTTGTCGCCGAGTTTACGGCCACTTACGCCGGGTTTACCTGCCAAGAGGTAACCCACGATTACAACAAGGCCTTTATCGCGGCGCGCAAATGTGCCGCCGATTTCGACTGGGACGCCGTGGTGGCCAACATGGTCTATGTGTGGACGGGTCTTACTCAGGCGCTTGGCCTTAAATACTATGCCACGCCGGGCGTAGAAATCGGCCCCGATGTCGGCTTTCAGTATCTGGAGCCGAGCGAGGAGAACGCCTATATGAAGGCCGATGAGTACGACGCCTTGATCGCCGATCCCGTCGGCTTTCTCTACAACGTATGGCTGCCGCGCGTCTCGGCAGACCTCGTCCCCACCGGCAAACCCGTCACCTATCGCCATAATCTGGCGCTGATCAAGGGCGCGATGGCCATGGCCAACTACTTTAATGCCTTTGGCCCGCAAGTCGCGCTTTTGCGCCAGGAGTCGGGCACCGTCTCGGCCATTGCGGGCATCTTGAAGGCTCCCTTTGACATCCTGGCCGACAAACTGCGCGGTTACATCGGGCTGACGATGGATATGATCAACCAGCCCAAGAAGGTCTTGGCTGCTTGTGAGGCCCTTATGCCGCATCTGTATCATCTGGCCCTTTCCGGAGCAGACCCCAATCAGCAGGTGCCGATCGGCTATTGGATGCACCGTGGCTGCGTGCCTTTTATCTCGGCCGGCCATTTCAAGTCGCACTATTGGCCGACTATAAAGCCCATTATCGAGGAGCTTTGGCGGCAGGGCCATCAGACGCTCTTTTACGCCGAAGGCGACTGGAACGCGCATCTGGATAGCTTTGCCGAGCTGCCGGAACAAAGTATCGTCTATCACGTAGATCGGGGCGACATCTTTGAAGTGCACCGCAAGATCGGGCACAAGTTCTGCCTGAGCGGGGGCATCCCCAACGTGCTGCTTTCTCACGGTCGGCCCGAGGAGGTGCGCGCCTATTGC
>FWPV01012478.1_pt1 | contig 13087 bp, 11 predicted proteins | sample 2228371 | NCBI WGS metagenome assembly FWPV01 (sample SAMEA103939776, study PRJEB20133) | metagenome | reverse complement strand
TCCCTCAACTGGTTCCCCTGGATGTGCACGCTGGCTAACAAGTAAAATCAACAATTGATCACTGGTTTCAGGCTGTGGGTGTGGGGTCTTTACCCTCCCCACACCTCACAGCCTGCCTGCAAAGAGATACCGATATCCACTGTTCAAGAGCTGAACAATGACTATTCTCAAAGCAACTGGGTTAAGAAAAACCTTTCCGGGTGTCGTAGCGCTTGACCATGTTGACCTCGAACTGCAAGGAGGTCGCATCCATGCTCTGGTTGGCGCAAATGGCGCCGGTAAAAGCACGCTGATCAAGATTCTGACCGGATATTACCCTTCGTACGAGGGGCAGATTGAAATCAACGGGCAGGTTGTTTCGATCCACAAACCCATGGATGCCTTTCATTACGGCATCGAGGTTGTTCACCAAGAGGTAGATACAACCCTTGTTCCGTATCTGACGGTTGCAGAAAACCTGCTCATTGAAAAACTGGCGACATCCGAAGCGGGCCTTTTTGTTCGCAAAAACGAATTACATCGTCAGGCACAGCAAATTTTGAACGCGATCCAACTAGAAGTTGACGTCCGTAAGCAGGTTGCCGATCTCTCTCTGCCTCAAAAACAATTATTGGTGATTGCGCGGGCGGTGTCCCGCAACGCTTCTTTCCTAATTCTCGATGAACCCACCGCTTCGTTGAGCCTGCGCGACTCGGAGCGATTGTTCGAGATCCTGCGTGAATTGAAACAGAAGGGTGTGGCGTTTTTATATGTTTCGCATCGGTTGGCGGAGATTCAGGAAATTGCCGATGAAGTGACCATCCTGCGCGCCGGCCGGCAGGTCGCTCACTTTGACCGAAGTGAGTTTGACCTCTCCAAAGTGGTGGAAGCCATGCTGGGCGCTCCGGCGGGAGAGATGTTTCCGCCTCGCCAGCCTTCCGCCGAACCTGAATTGGTTATGGAAGTGCGCCAGGTTTCTCAGGGTAGCCGGCTCAAGGATCTGTCATTTCAGGTTTTTCGCGGTGAAGTGCTTGGCATAACCGGCCTGACCGGCGCAGGCAAGACCGAACTTTTACAAATCCTCTCCGGCAGCAGCAAGCCCGATCATGGAGAAATCTACCTCAAGGGGAAAAAGGTGCGCTTTCGACTGCCGAAGGATGCCATTCGTCAGGGAATTTATCTGATTCCCGAAGACCGCCGCAATTTGGGGCTGCTGATCGAAAATCCGATTCGCACGAACATAACCCTCCCGTTCACCCACGATTTCAGCCGGTTGGGTTTCATCCAGTCCAACAAGGAACGTCAGCGCGTACTTCAGGTGATCGAGCGGCTCAAGCTGGTTCCACCCAACCCGGAAATGCCTGCCAAAAATTTGAGCGGTGGGAATCAGCAAAAGGTAGTCATTGGAAAGTGGCTGCTTCGCCAGCCGGAGGTGATTCTTTTCGATGAGGCTACCCAGGGGATTGACGTGGGAGCAAAACGCGAGGTCTATGCCATTGCTCGTGAACTAGCCCAAAACGCGGGGGTGATTTTCTCCTCTTCAGATGTGGATGAGGTTTTGGGGCTTGCTGACCGAGTTTTGGTCATGCGCGACGGTCAAATTGTCGGTGAGTTCGCCGCCGATCAGATTGACCGTCAGCAGGTCATGCAACTTGCAACTGGCGCAAACAAAAAACTGGCTCAAGTGGCAGCTCAGGAGTAAATCAGCATGTCGTTGAATGATTCTTCCAAAGCAAAAACATCCGAAATGACTGCATCCAAATCTGCTTCGTTTAACGTGGGTTCATTTCTTTCCGCGTTCTTTCTGCGTTATGGGTTAATTTTGACCCTGATCCTGGTGTCCATCTTCTTCTCTTTTCGCACGCAGGCGTTTGCATCCATTGATAATCTGCTCGATATTCTGCGGGCTGTTTCTATTTTGACCATTGTGGCCTTGGGGGTTACTTTCTCGGTTGTCGTCAATGGTTTTGATGTCTCGGTCGGCGCGGTTACCGGTTTGGCGGTCATCCTTTCCAGCGCATTGATGGTCATCTGGAAAGTTCCGTGGTATTTTGCCGTGCTGATTTGTTTGGGGGTGGGGGCGGTGATTGGTTTTATCAACTCGTTTTTGATCATCCGCCTGCGCATTCCCGATTTACTGGCAACGCTCGGTATGCTCTATCTGGTGCAGGGCTTGCAGATGAGCATTACCAAAGGAGATGCCGTGTATAAAGGCATGACCAACCCGTGGAGCCCGACCCGTGCCATTGCCGAAGGAGCCATGCACCCGGACTTTCTTCGTCTCGGTCAGGGTTTCGTTTTATCCAGCGAGTCTTTTCGTGGTATTCCCATCCCGGTGTTGATCATGCTGGGTGTCGCCTTGATTACTTTCGTCTTCCTTGAACTGACCCGCTTTGGGCGGATTTTTTACGCCGTCGGCGGAAATATCGAGGCTGCCCGTCTGGCCGGTATTGATGTGAATAAAATCCGCACGATTGCTTATATCATCAGCGGCGTGCTGGCTACCACCGGCGGTTTGGTGCTGGCCGCGCGGATTGGTTCCGGAGCGGTCAAGGCCGGCGATCCTTACTTGTTGGATGGGGTGGCTGCAACTTATTTCGGCTTTGCCGTCTTGAATGCAAGACGTGCCAATGTGTTTGGTACGGTGTTGGGTGCCATCTTTGTGGGTGTGATGTTGAACGGACTGACGATGATGAACATCCCCTGGTACATTCAGGATGTCATCAAAGGACTGGTTCTGATTATTTCGCTGGGCCTCAGTTACTACACGACCCGGCGCTAACGACAATCCTAGAAAAGGAGTTCACGAAAAATGGAAAACCAGGTTGTGGCTCTAACCGAACAAACCGTTTTGGATTACATCAAAAACACACCGGTGTACCAAGAGGTCTTTACCGGCGTGTCCAATTTCAATTGTTATCAAATCGCAGAGGGCAATGTCAACCTATTATTCCGCGTTTCAGCGGTCAATGATCCCACCAAAAGTGTTATCGTCAAGCAGGCTTTGCCCTATGCCTGGCGCTATCCGGATTTCAAAATGCCGCTGGAACGTTCGCGCATCGAGTATGACTTCCTCATGAATCAGGCGCGTTATTGCCCGGAGCAAACACCCAAGATTTACTACTACGATGAAAGCCGCCATATCATTGTCATCGAGGATCTCAACCGCCATCTGGTCATGCGCGAAGGGCTGATGCAGCAGATCGAGTACCCGCATGTTGACCGGCACATGGGGTTGTACATGGCGCGCACCTTGTTTTACACCTCTGACTTGTATCTCAGTTCCGGCGAAAAGAAAGCCTGGGTGCCGCGCTTCATCAATGCGGTGTTATGCAAAGTGCAGGAGGATCTGGTTTTCACCCAACCCTACATCGAACATCCTAACAACCGCTACACCGATTTGCTTGAAGCGCAAGTGCGCAGCGTGTATGCGGATGACGATTTGCGTTCAGAGGTGTTCCTCTTGAAGGAGCGCTACATGACCCATGCCCAGGCCTTGATCCACAACGATCTGCACACCGGTTCGATCATGCTCAACCTGGAAGAAACCAAAGTGGTGGATCCGGAATTTTCCTTCTTCGGACCGATTGGGCATGATGTGGGGTCGTATTTGGGAAATCTGGCTTTGTCTTATGCCGCTCAGGAATACCACGCCAAAGATGAAACCAAGCGAGCGGCTTATCGCCAATGGCTGGCGGATTTGATCATTCGGACGTGGAAGATTTTTGAGGAGGAATTTCTCAATCTTTGGGAGAATCAAGGAAACGCAGATTGGCCTTCGGCTGCCTTCCGCGTCAAGTACATGCGCAACCTGTTGCAGGATAGTCTGGGGTTTGGCGCTGCCGAAATGATGCGCCGTTTAATTGGCATGGCGCATGTGCATGACTTCTGGACAATTGAGGATAAGAGCATCCGCGCCACAGCCGAAAGCCTGGGTTTGAACATTGCCATTGCCTGGTTGAAAAACCGCCGGGGTGTGGAGCGCATCGAGCAGGCTGTTGAGATGATGCTGGAAGCGCGTCCTACTGTTTTCTAAGCATTTACCTGTACTAAAGATGCTGAAGGGAGGTTTTCCCAATGACGACTTTTCGCAGTATTGAATGGAAGAAGAACGCTTTGGTTCTATTAGACCAGCGTCGCTTGCCCGCCGAAACAATTTATCTGGAATTGCGCGACCCGCAGGCCGTGGCTGAGGCGATTCGCGCGATGACCGTGCGGGGCGCGCCGGCAATTGGAACGGCAGCGGCTTACGGGCTGGCGTTGGCCGCCCTGAATTCGACCGCCGATCAAACTACCGACTTGATTGCTGAAATCGAACAAGCCGCCGAGTTGCTGCGCGCTTCCCGTCCGACCGCTGTCAACCTGTTTTGGGCAATTCAACGGGTGATGGATAAAGTACACGCCAGCCGCGATCTCAGCCCGGCTGCGCTCCGCGAGGTTATCCTTCAGGAGGCACATGCCATAGCCGATGAGGATGTCCGTGCCAACAAGCAAATCGGTTATAACGCCCAGCCACTCATTCCCAACCCGGCGAAAATTCTGCATCACTGCAACACGGGCAGCCTGGCAACCGTTGACTACGGTACGGCGCTGGGGATCATCCGCATTGCCCATGAGAGCGGTAAGCAGGTTCATGCTTATCTGGATGAAACCCGTCCGCGATTGCAGGGCGCCAAACTTTCGGCATGGGAGTTGAATCAACTGGGCATACCGCACACGGTGATTGTGGATGGAGCTTCGGGCTTCGTGATGAAAAAAGTGGGTATTGACTTGTGTGTGGTAGGCGCTGATCGAATTGCAGCCAACGGCGATACCGCCAACAAGATCGGTACCTATAATCTGGCGCTGGCGGCCAAAGCGCACGGCGTGCCGTTTTACGTAGCAGCCCCCACCAGCACGATTGACATGAGCATTCGCAGCGGGGATGAAATCCCCATTGAGGAACGCAGCCCGGAAGAAATTACCCATGTGGGCAAGGAACGGATTGTACCGGAGGGGTCGCCGGTGTTGAATTATGCCTTTGATGTGACCCCCGCCTATTTAATTACGGCGATTATCACAGAGGTGGGAATTGCTTACCCGCCCTTTGAGGAAAGTCTGGCCCGATTAATGGACTCGGTGAAGTAAGGAGTTTACAGATGACTGAATCGACTTTGATGGATTGGAAAGAACACACCAGGCAGGTGGCTCAGGGAATCCGCCGGCGGGTATTGGATTTTGTCATTCGCAACAACGGCGGTTATCTCAGTCAGGCCTGTTCCTCGGCTGAAATTCTGGCTACCCTGTACACGCGCATCATGCGGATTGGGGAAAGTCAGGCACCGCGCATTCCGCCGCCTTTTCCGGGTGTGCCCAGCCGAGATAACCCCCACTATTTCAGCGGCGCAGCCTACAACGGCCCTTACGCGCCGGATTTGGATCGCTTTTTCATTTCCCCGGTTCATTGTGCCTTGGCGCTTTATGCGTTGCTGGTGGAGATCGGGCGGATGGATGCCGAAGGGCTGAATATGTTCAACAAAGACGGCGGCACGGTGGAAATGATCGGCGCTGAACACTCACCCGGCCATGAACTCATGGCTGGCTCACTGGGTCAGGCGCTCAGTCAGGTGATTGGGATTGCCCTTGCCCGCCGCCTGAAGGGTCATACTGGTCGTAACTGGGTCTTCATGTCGGATGGTGAGTTTTGGATCGGCCAGACATGGGAAGCGGTTGAAACGCTTGCCTTCTATAAACTGGATACAGTGGGCGTTTATATTGATTACAACGGTCAATCCGCAGATGGAAAAATAGAAACTGTGATGGAGATCGGTTCCCTCAAAGACCGCTTGACCGCTTTTGGGGCGCGGGTTTTCGAAGTGGACGGGCACGATGTGGAGGCTCTAACTGCGCCGGCTGAATTACCCCCGGATGGGCGGCCATTATTCGTTATTGCCCGTACCAATCCGTGTCAGGGTATTCCATTGTTGGAAGAACGCCGACCCCGTCTGCATTATGTGCGTTTCAAGGACGAAGCCGAGAAACAACGCTATAAAGATTTTTTGAAAACATTGGAGGAAGGCAGCCATGGCGCTTGAATCGCGAGTTCATGCCCGTAAACTGGTGGAGTGGGCAAAGGATAAACCCGAAGTCGTGGTGTTTTCGGCAGACCTGACCAGTTCCACGGAAGTTGATCTGTTCCGCGATACCTATCCGGATCGTTTCTATTCGTTTGGCATGACCGAACAGAATATGATGAGCGTTGCCGGCGGTATGGCGCGGGAGGGTTATTATCCGTTTGTGCATACCTTTGCGGTATTCCTTTATCGCCGTGCGTTGGATCAAATTTCGATGTCGATTGCTTACCCGAACCTGCCGGTACGCATTTTCGGCTTTTTGCCGGGGATTACCACGCCGGGCGGAGCCACGCATCAAGCCATTGACGATCTGGCGATCATGCGGGCTATTCCCAACATGACGGTGATTGAAACCGGCGATGCAACCGATGTGGATAGCGTGTTTGACGCCGTACACGCGGTTCGCGGCCCGGTGTACGTCCGTCAATTGCGCGGTGACATTCCTCGCCTGTTTGATCCGGCCGAACCGCTGCAGATTGGCAAAGCGCGCATCCTTTCGGAGGGGCATGATATTGCCCTGTTCAGCAGCGGGATTTGCACAGAGGAAGCCCTCAAAGTTACCGCGGCGCTGCGCGAGCAGGGTATTTCAGTCTATCATGCCCATGTCAGTACCCTCAAGCCCTTCAACAATGAGGAAGCCGTTAAGATCGCTTCTCAGGTAAAGTACGGAGTGATTACTTATGAGAATCACACCGTGATCGGCGGTCTGGGGTCGGCGGTTGCCGAATCGCTGGCCGATGCCGGACTGGGCAAACGGTTGATCCGGGTAGGTTTACAGGACACCTACGCTCATGGCGGCAGCAAGACCTACCTGATGAAGTACTACGGCATTGATGCGCTCACGCTGGTGCGCCGGGTGGAGGAATTGCTCGGTCAGCATTTGGAGATCGAGGAAAGCGATCTGGAAACTGCGGTTTTGCAGCCGGTTCGCTCAGCCAGTAAAGCGGAGGATTTGTGATGCTTGCGCCAACCCGTTTGAACTTGAGTGGAGAACGGTTTACGGTGGTTTATCAGGTCACCGGCGACCGTGATGAAGCCCTGCGCAAGGCTGAGGATATCTGCATCGAGCAGACGATTGAATTTCCCGCAGACCTGATTCCGGAAGATGACATTCGCGGCTCGATCTTCGGCCGTATCGAACAGATGGAAGCCTGCGGCGAAAATTGGTTTCGCGTTCGCATCAGCTACGCGGTGGAAATTGCCGACGATGAAATTACTCAGTTTTTGAATGTCATCTTCGGCAACATCAGCCTCAAGCCTGGCATTCGCGTGGAAGATGTCGAATTGCCAGCCAGCCTGATGAAAGCATATCGTGGGCCGCGCTTCGGCATTTCCGGTTTGCGGGCTTTGCTAGCGGCGGAGGATAGACCTCTCCTTTGCACGGCCATCAAACCGATGGGCTTGCCGATTGAAGTTTTAGCCGATTTGAGTTACGAGTTTGCTCTTGGCGGAATTGACATCATCAAAGATGACCATGGCTTGGCTGATCAGGTCTTTTCTCGATTCAAGGAACGAGTAGAACGCTGTTCCGAAGCGGTTCAGAAGGCTAATCAACAAAGTGGCGGTAAAGCGGTTTTTGCTCCCAATGTAACCGCCCCGGGTGATCAGGTGTTTGAACGGGCCTACTTTGCCAAACAAGCGGGGGCGGGCGCCTTGCTGGTTTCCCCCGGCATCATTGGTTTTGATCGGATGCAGGCTTTAGCCGATGATGATGGGTTGGGCTTACCCATTCTTTATCATCCCACCTTTCTGGGTAGTTTCGTGACCTATCCTTACGCTGGCATGGCTCATGCGGTCATCTTTGGACTGATGGCGCGGCTGGGTGGAGCGGATGTGTCCATCTTCCCTAACTTTGGTGGCCGTTTTTCCTTCACCCGAGAAGAGTGTTTGGCAATTGCCGAAGCGGCCCGAAAACCGTTCGGTATTCTGAAACCGATCTTCCCGGCGCCGGCGGGCGGCATGAAGATTGAGAAAATCGGCGAAATGCGGGAAGCCTACGGGAAGGATGTCGTTCTGTTGATTGGCGGTGATCTTCATCGTCATCCGCAAGGAGTGCGCGAAGCCAGTCGTCTTTTCCGCGAAATGGTTTTGTAACAGGTGCGTTGGAGGAAAGAACACATGACGATCCGAATGATAGGCCCGAATGATCCGGCTGTAGAAGCGTTACAACCCATCTTTGCCCAGCATCCTGAATGGGATGCTCAGATCGAGATTATCCCTTGGGATCAGTACTATTCAACGCTCATGGCGTATCTCACTGCGGAGCAGTGTCCGGTTCAGGCGGTATTCATCCCGGGCCATGTTTGGCTTGACTCTCTGATTCATGCTGGGTTGGTGTCTCCTTTGCCGATGACGCGGGTTGACCCAGCCATCCTCTCCGCGTATCACAGCGATGATCTTTTACCCTCCATCCGTTACGAGTGTACCCGGCATGGGGAGTTGTACCTCATCCCGTGGTTCTCGGATGGTCATGTGTTCTTTTACCGCCCCGATTGGGTGGAATTGACCCAATCGGAAGAAATTCCAACGGTTCGTCCGAGTCGTATTGCTCCATTGGCAGCAAAGGCGCATCATCCTCCCCTTTCTTATGGTTTGGCTTTGAAAGCCGCTGCCAGCGAAATGTTTTTGGACTGGCTGCCTTTCCTTTGGGATTTTGGGGGAGACCTGTTTGATGAGGAATTGAACCCCACCTTTACTTCTCCGCAAGCCATTGCTTCGTTGGAGGAATACATTTCCCTGAAGCAGTATTGTCCTCCCGATATCCATCTTTTTGGCAATGCTGAGATTGGGCAGGTTTTGAAAGAAGGAAGAGTGGGCATGGCGACGACATGGGGTGGGCAAGCTGGTGCAATTTTTGGGGAGGCTCTTGAAAAGGGGCAGCCAATTCCGTATAGAGCAGGTATCTATCCTCAACCGTGGAATGCCACATGGGGGATCGGTCTCCCCTCTCATCAGCCCGATTCTCTCCGTGTGACCGTTACGCAATTTTTGCTGAGTATCGCCGATCAACGGATGGATGAATGCCTGTTGAAGATCGCCGGCAGTCCGGTGCGTTTGAGCAGTTATTCTGCGGAAAATTTCGAGCGCTATTTCTGGCTGCGCGCCCAGTGGGAGATGTTGCAGCGCTGCCGTACCTTGCCTTTCACCCACCAATTGGGTAATATTTTGGGGGTGCTGTATCCGGCTGTGTATGCCGCGTTGGTCGGGGAGCAGCCCGCCCGCCAATCCTTGCAGCAGGCCGAATCTCAGGTCGGGCAAATCCTAAAGGAGGGATAAAAACCGAAAGAGTAGAATGGCAAATCAAAACGGCGATGATTTGATGGTGGTGGTAACCTGGCTGTATTATCATGAGGACTTAACTCATGATCAAATTGCCAGCCGGTTAGGCATCCCGCGCATCAAGGTGACTCGTTTACTGCAAAAAGCGCGGCGCGAAGGAGTGGTAGAATTCCACATCACTCGCCCTCTCCCGCAGGAATTTGAGTTACAGCAAAAACTGTGTGCGGCAACCAGCCTCAAGGAAGCCGTTATTGTTCAATCACGGCGAACGCTGGATGAAACGCTGGAAGCCGTTGGCAAGGCTGCGGCGGATCATTTGGGTCGTCAGTTGCGCAACGGCTTACGGATCGGCATGGGTTGGAGTACCACTGTCTCCCGCATGGCGCCGTATGTGCAAACGCCCAAAAAACGGTTCAGTTTGGTGGTGTGTGAGTTGGCGGGCACGATGATTGGCGAGACCAATCCATATACCATCAGCTGGCAGATTGCCCAGCGCTTGAATGCCTCTCTGGAAATGCTGCCTGTGCCAGTGTTGGTAGCGAGCGGTGAAACCCGCCAGGCGCTTTTGCAAGAGCCCCGCTTGCGCCAATCTTTGGAAGAGGTCAAGCGTTGTGACATTGCCTATGTGGGGTTGGGAAACATTGCCGCCGATACCACTCTGGTGCGGATTGGTTTGCTGACCCCCCAAGATATTCATGGACTGGAAGAAAAGGGCGTGGTCGGCGAAATGCTGATGCGGTATTACGATGAGGAAGGCCGGCATGTTCCCAGTCCGTGGGAGTCGCGGATCATCTCGCTGGATTGGGAAACCATTTGCCGGATTCCCCATATTGTGGTGATCGCAGCGGGGGAGCATAAAGTCAAAGCGATCACGGCTGCCCTGCGCGGTCGGCTGTGTCACAGCCTGGTAACGGATACGGATACAGCCCGGGCGGTGTTGGAACAGTTGGGCGAAAAGTAATCCACCATATCAATTGACGGATCACCCAAAGCCTGATATATTCGGGCGCGTGTTGATCGACAGGCGCATTCCCGTTCCAATTCGGAAGATCATCCATTTACAGCTTCCACCTTGCGCGGGTTGAAGCGGCCTGTCTGGCATTGGATAGACGGATGAACGCTCCCCGGTGTGGAATCGGGGAGTGTTTTTGAGCCGGAAAATCATATCAACAGGAGTTTTCTAGAACATCATGACTGCAATGGAAAAAGAAATTGCGTTGAAGCGGGGCGGCTTTGCGACTGCCCTCGGCGCACTGATTGCCACACTGGGTTCGGCAATCGGTTTGGGCAACATCTGGCGTTTTCCCTACCTGACGGGTGAAAATGGCGGAGCTGCTTTCCTGGTTCTGTATCTGACGGCTACCTTTCTGGTCGGATTGCCGGTGATGATTGCCGAGATCATGCTGGGGCGGGCTGGCCGTGCCAATGTGATCACCACCTTGCGTCGTCTTTCTCCCTCGCCTAGCCAGCCGTGGTGGTTGATCGGTGCAGCCGGCGGGCTTTCGGCTTTCCTCATCATGGCATTCTACACCGAGGTGGCCGGGTGGGTCTTTGCCTATGTTTTTCGCTCGCTCACCAGCAACATCCTCTCGACCAACCCCGAAGTAACCACCCAAACTTTCCTCACGCTGGTAACCGATCCGTTCCAATCCCTGCTGTGGCAGTGGATTGTCTTACTGCTGGTGGGTTTGATCATCACCTTTGGGGTTTCCAAAGGCATCGAAGCCACCACCAAGCGGCTCATCCCCCTGCTCTTCCTGCTCCTGTTGGTGGTGGATGTGCGCGCCCTGACCCTGCCGGGGGCTGGCGAGGGGTTGAGTTTCCTCTTCAAACCCGATTTCAGCAAGATCACCACTTCGGCTGCCTTGATTGCGCTGGGGCTGGCATTCTTCAAACTCTCCATCGGTATGGGCGCCATGATCACCTACGGCAGTTACTGGAAGGACGATCAAAACATTCCCACCACTGCCCTGCGCGTGGCACTCTCGGATTTGGCAGTTTCGCTGCTGGCCGGTATTGCCATCTTCCCTGTGGTGTTCACCTATGGCTTCGAACCAACCGCTGGCGCCAAACTACTCTTCATCACCCTGCCGGCAGTGTTTGCCCAAATGCCGCTGGGTAATGTGTTCATTTTCATCTTCTTCCTGCTGACCAGTTTTGCGGCGATGGGAGCGATGGTCTCGCTGGTGGAGGTGGTGGTGGCATTTCTGAGCGAGCAGTTCAACCTCACCCGCAAGTCGGCCACATGGCTGGCGATTGGCGCGCTGGCGCTGGTGGGCTCCACCGCGGCTCTTTCCAACAGCACGCTGGCCGATTTCACCCCCTTTGGCAAAACGCTCTTTGATCTGTACGATTTCATCACTTCGAACGTTCTGCTTCCGCTGGGCGGATTCTTCATCACTCTGTTTGTCGGCTGGGCGCTCAAGCCGGAATTTGTGAAAGAGCAGCTTTCCAACCGCGGCGCGTTGAACAATGCCGCTGTCGTGCGCCTGTTTCTGATTTTAGTGCGCACCATCTCTCCTCTGCTGGTGTTGATCGTGCTGCTCGACAGCCTGAACGTGTTTTAGAATTACGCATGGGCTGTCTGGCAAGAACTACCAGACAGCCCATGCATTTATCCTGTATCTGTTCTATACTGGAAGGGTACATTCCCGAAAACGGAGGCAGGATCCATGCGGATTTTGGTTACAGGCAGTCACGGCAAGATTGGGCGCTGGGTGGTTCAGCGGCTGCATCAGGCCGGGCATATCCTCTCCACCCTCGACCTTTCCAGCGCTGGTCAGCCCTCTTACGGCGAACACACCGCCGGTGATGTGCGTGATCTGGCGCTGGTGCGCCGCCTGATGCAGGGCATGGATGCGGTAGTGCATCTGGCGGCCATTCCTCATGATTTGCCCGGTCGGGAAGATGAAGTGCTGGAAATCAACCTGCGCGGCACTTGGAATATCCTGCTGGCTGCCGCCGAAGCCGGTGTAAGGCGGGTGGTGTACTTTTCCAGTATCAATGCCCTTGGGCAGGGTGAACCAACTCACCAGGCTCTTTACCTGCCGCTTGACGATGAAATTCCCCATCAGCCCGTACGCACCTATTCCCTGAGCAAGCATTTTTGTGAGGAAATGTGCACTGCCTTCGCCGGGCGGGGTGCATACAGTGTCATCAGTTTGCGTCCCACGCTGGTCACCCAGCCGGGGCCGCCAGAAGATCGTTGGTGGCTTTTGCTGCCCGCGGATTGGATCGAGCGTTCTCAACGCAATGATTTTTATTCCTATGTGGATGTGCGCGATGTGGCCGAAGCCGCCCTGCTCAGTCTGTCTGCGCCGGTGCATGGCCACCGCGCCTTCCTGCTGACCGCCGATGATAACCGCACCCATACTCCCACTGCCGAGATCGTGGCAAGAATTTACCCTCATCTGCCGTGGAAGAAGACCAGCTCGGGAGCGTGGCTTGTCCGTAACCCCTACCGAACGCTGGTGGATTGTTCGGCGGCAAAGCAAGCCCTCGGCTGGCAGCCGCGCTTCAGTATGTTTGACCCCTCCGCCGGTTACGATGACCCGGAAGCGCCTGCACCCCGCGGGCAGGGGGGAAAGTAAAGGGTGGACAGATATGTGTATAGACGAATTCCTCATCTATAATTGAGGCAGGCAATCATCTCATAGATAGACGGTCAAATGGCGGTTTTGTTTTATAGGCAAGCGGGAGGGATGCGGCGGTGATTG
>FWPV01012475.1_pt1 | contig 13088 bp, 8 predicted proteins | sample 2228371 | NCBI WGS metagenome assembly FWPV01 (sample SAMEA103939776, study PRJEB20133) | metagenome | reverse complement strand
CAAAGCCTTTTTTGCTGGCTTCGCCAGCGTTACTAATTCTTTTTGTTATTAAAGTTATAATCATAATTTTATTATACTTGACTGGAAGGGGGCTTAGGTTATCGTTGACATTTCTATTTGTCTCTGTATAATAAATTTGCTAATGAAGAAAAGGCTCAAAATCATTCTTGTGGGTGGTGCAAGACCTAATTTCATGAAGGTTGCTCCGGTGTATAAAGAGTTGAAAAAGTATTCCTGTTTTAAGCCGATAATCGTCCATACCGGTCAGCACTATGATAAGGAGATGTCTGGTTTGTTTTTCCGAGATTTGCAATTACCCAGACCTGATATTTACCTTGGCGTTGGCTCAGGCAACCATGGAGAACAAACGGCAAAGATTATGATTGGGTTTGAGAATGTATGTATGGACTTGAAACCGGATTTAGTGATTGTTGTGGGCGATGTTAATTCCACGATTGCCTGTGCACTCGTTGCGGTAAAACTGATGATTCCAGTTGCCCATATTGAGGCAGGATTGCGCAGTTTTGACCGCACAATGCCTGAAGAAATCAATCGTTTGCTTACAGACCAGATTTCTGATTATCTGTTCACTACCTGCAGGGATGCTAATGAAAATTTGCGACGAGAAGGTATCCCCGAGCATAGAATCTTTTTTGTTGGTAATGTAATGATTGATACACTTAAAGAGCATTTAATTATTGCGCGCAGATTGAAAATGTGGCAGAACCTCGGTTTGAAAAAAGGACACTATTGTGTTCTTACACTGCATCGGCCTTCAAATGTGGATAATGAGAAGATTCTGCAGGACATAATGGATGGCATCACCGAGGTCTCCAAAATTCTGCCTGTGGTATTCCCGGTTCATCCCAGAACCAGCGCAAGATTTGACCATATTCATTTTCTCGTCTATGACCGCGAGTTTGATAAGGGCATTTTGTTTATAAAACCGCTTGGTTATCTTGAATTTCTGTCGTTGATGGCAGATGCCCGGTTTGTATTGACTGATTCAGGAGGTATTCAGGAAGAAACCACAATTCTTGGTATTCCCTGCCTGACACTGCGAGAAAATACTGAGCGACCGATCACGATTACACAGGGAACAAATACTCTTGTGGGAATTGAAAAGAAGGCAATCCTTAAAGAAGTAAAGAATATCCTCCATAGAACAACTGATTCTGACAGCCTGGTGAAAAACCGAATTCCAGAATTATGGGACGGAAAGGCAGCCAGCAGAATTGCCAAGACACTTGCCAGACTGCTGGCTTAAGATACCATTTGCTAAAGAAAGTGGCCCATTGATTACGGTTTTTTTGTATTGACTTTCTTAGTTTCCTGATTAAACTTTCGCCATGAAGATTGATATTGGCATTTATTATGGTCCCATAGATCTGCTTGTCTATCTCGTTCGCAAGAAAGAGGTTGATATTTTTGACATTCCTATTGCCCAGGTCGCTGAAGAATATCTTGATTACATAAGGAGAATAGAAAGAAAAGATCTTGAGGATGCTGCTGACTTTCTGCTCATGGCAGCAATCCTGATAAGGCTCAAGGTTCGTTCACTCTTGCCACGAACCCCTGAAGATGAAGAAGAGGCAAAACCTGTAACCTTAATGATGATTATTGAGGAATTCAAAAAATACAAAGAAATTGCGAAGGCATTCGGCACAATGGAGGAAGAATCGCATAAACGATTTCCGAGATTTTCAAAATTGGAACCGACTACTGTGCTTGAGGAAGGTGAACTTACAAGTCTGATACTTGCCTTCAGAAGTTTTAAGCCAACTGAAAAAGAAGCAGTGTTGATAAAAAGGCAGTTAATTCCCATTGAAAAGGTCATAGCTGATTTAAGTGAAGAACTTGACAGGCAGAAGAGGATTGATTTTTTAAAATTTTTGCAGGAGAAAAGAAATACTTCAATTGCTGTATCATATTTTTTTGGCATGCTACAGATTGTGAAAGAAGGTTTTGCACGGGTGGAACAGGAACAGACTTTTGGCGACATATTTTTATACAAAAAAGATATGCCAGAATCTACGGCTGAGACCAGCGGTTAGCCCAATGAAAAAGGCAAATGATACAGGTAATGCCGTGAGAAAACATTTAAAACTCTGCAGTTGTTTGTTTCTGTCAGTTGCGGTGTTATGTGTCTGGGGCACGGTCTATGCTTACGCGCCAGAGGATTCAAATTACCAGTATTTACTTGATAAACAGATTGCACATTTTTTTCACTCCTGGGATATTGTCTTTGATTCTACAACAAATGGTATGCGCACGAGCCAGGGCTGTCTTGATGTTCTGAACTGGTATATTGATCTTGAACTTCGGTGTGAAGCACAGTTATCAGAATTACTCGGCATCCGCTACAAAAATCTTTATGTTGGTGATTATAGTGAACATATTTCAAATCATTATTTTCAACCTTTCTTTCAACTGGCCAGTGCCCAGAGATTGCTTTTATCCATAACAACACACTACTACAAGGGAGAAGACGAAATTGGCGTCGGCTATTTTTTTGGTAAGAACTATGTGAATTATCTTGAGTTATTCTTTTCTGTTGAAAATTTTGACCGCAATTTTTCACTCCAGCATATGCCTGCAGGAAGGGCAAAGACAGTCTACAAGAATCTTGAATTTCCAATGAAACTGACAGGTGTATTAACGCGAAACTGGAACACAGGAAGATTGAACACAGAATTTTCTCTGGGCAGGAAATATCTTCTTGAATCAACTGACGAACCCATAACATTTAGAGAACAGGGATACCGACATTCCTGGTATTTGCGGATGTTTCAGGATATAAATCGTCTAAGATTTGGTATTCATAATGTTTTGAAATATTCATATAAACGTGAGGACAATTATACAGATTTTTTTGAAGAAAAAATATTTGATGTCTATCCTGAAATACAATTTGCATACAGGATTAACGAACGATGGGTTCCAAACCTATATTTGAATTACAATTATAAGAGTGAAAGTGATACTTCCCTGTATGAATCCAGCCTTTATGAGCGCAATGTTTTTGCCTATCTGTTGGATGTTGAATTTTATCCGGGCAAGAACTTTGTCTGGCATTTTGGTACACAGCGAGAATTTTACAGAAATAATCAGGGTGTTGAACTGAAGGACCGACGCATAAATGTCGGTCTGGAATACCGCTACAAGGGAATCTGGTTTTATTTTGTGGAGGCAATGGAGGGTGATTTTCCGACACCTAAATACCTGCATAACCACACCTATCTTCAATTGATGCTGCGGTTTTAATAGCGAAATACAGATTTGTTGTTTGGGATTTAATATGTGACTGTAGCAGTTTGATTTATCAAACATAATCAGATTTGTCCGGCTAAAGCCGGACGCTACAGGTGCTTCTTTGACGGGAATAAATTCCCTACTCCGGAGAAACAGGATAATTGCGGGCAATTGAGGGCAACTAGAGGGCATAAAGGCGATAAAGGGTAGTTAAAGGCAGATTGTCATGGGATATCAAGGGAGAGCAGGGAATATCAAGGGAGAAGTTTCGGACAGGGACAAACCCTGTCCCTACAAGTTGTCTTTGTCATTCCTGCTCCCCTCTCCTGTCATTCCTGCGCAAGCAGGAATCCGATTCCAGTTGTCCGCTGTTTCTCTTCTGAGCATCAAATCAAGCCTTGACAAATTGCTACCAGTGTATATAATTGCTTGATGTTATATATAACAATATTTTTGTTATCACAGGTGAGCGCTGATTACCGAATTGAGCCGGGAGATGTTCTGGAAATTGTAATTCTTGGAGAAGAAGAGCTCTCCCGCGACTTATTGGTGATGCACAATGGTAATATTACTTTTCCGCTGATTGGTGATATTAAAGTTGCTGGCTTGACAACTGCAGAAGTTGCAGACACGATTGCAACCCTGCTGAAAAGATTTTTTGTTCAGCCCGTGGTGTCAGTAATTCTTAAAGGTCCAAAAATCTCCACAGTTGCAATATATGGCGAGGTGGTCAGGCCGGGCACGGTTGAATACCAGCGAGGTTTGCGCCTGAGTGATTATGTTGCTCTTGCGGGCGGTCCGAATGACCGTGCAAATTTGAAAAAGGTCAAGGTCGTTCGTAACACGGCAGAAGGAGTAAAGGTATATACGGTCAATCTTGGTGCAATTTTGAACAAAGGGATTGAAAAGGATAATTTTGAACTAAAAGCCGGTGACTGGATTTACATAAGTCGTAAGTTTACAATCAACTGGACCTATGTCCTGCAGCTCGCAACACTCAGCCTGACTGCTGCAAATCTCTATCTGACAATTACCAGATAACATGGACAACAATAACGAAAAAATGCCCGAATATATTTATGAACAGGAAAAGCCAATAAATCTTCAGGAACTGTGGTTCAAATTCTTGCGCCGGCGTAGATTATTTTTCATTTTTGCAATTCCGGTATTTCTGGCAATTTTGATATTCAGATTATCAAAGCCTTATACACCGATATATGTATCAAGTTTTGATGTTGGTGTTGCTGAAAATCGGCGTGTGGAAGGATTTTTTACGGGTATTTCTGAAACGCCAAGCATGCAGATTGGAACAGTTACCCAGCGGCTTATTGCTAATTTGCTGAGCGTGAATATTGCCGAAAAGGTCGTTGATACACTCAATCTATACGCGGTCGTAAAGGATGGTAACAGGGATATCATAGTGAAGACAATTTTAAGGTCAGACTTTGACCATGCACTTGGACCTTATACCCTGAAGATATCTGATGATGGGTTTGCAGTAAAACTTGATGGCGATGCAATTCAGAAGAACTTTGGTGATTACATAGATCTGGGACCACTTAGTTTTACAATACCTGGAAAGCAGAATCTAATGCACAACCGGACCTACTCCATCACATTTTACCCGCGCAGTAGAATGGCGCTCGCATTGAGGAATTCAATTTCCGTGAAAGTTCTTGAAGCAGATAAAGTAGAGAGGGCAGGAGACTTTTCTGGTGTTCCTTTGTCTGGTGAAGGTGCAGGCAAGAAAATGGTTTCTGCGAAATCAATATTCCCAGGTATGAATATTATAGGTATTCTCCGTATTGAACTTTACTGGGGTAACAGAGAACAGGCATTGCGTATTGCCCGTGCCCTTGCAGATTTGATTGTCAAGGAAAATATTGAAGAAAAAAGCCTGCAATTTATCCAATCAAGAAAATTCATTGAATCACAATTGTCATTGTATCAGGAACGTCTGAATCAACTTGAAGAGCAAATCCGGGCATTCAAAGAAATCAAGAAGATTGCTGATTTGAAGGCTTCAACCCAGGCTTTGATCAACCAGGTTTCTACACTGGAGTCGCGTAAGAATCAACTTGAAATTGAACAGAAGATACTCGCAGATATCAATAATGCACTTGCTCTTGATACGCTTGAAAAGGAAGTTTCGCTGAATATTGCAACAACAATGATTTCTGACCAGGGAATACAGCAGCTTTATACCCAGCTTGTTCAGGCTGATGCACAGTTAAAGGGAATATTAAAAGAATATTCAACAAGACACCCCAAGTACGCTGAAATCAAAGCGAAATATGATGGTCTTAAAGAACAACTTAAAGATGAAATTACCAAACGTGTTTCCACAATCCGTACAGATATTCAGGGTGTTTCAATCCAGATCAAGACCCTGCAGGCAAAACTTGAAAATATACCGGCAGATGAGATCAGTCTGGCGCGACTTGAGCGTGACAGAGAAACTGCTGAAAAACTTTACACATTCTTTTCTGAAAAACTTGAGGAGACACGGGTTCAGGAGGCAGGTGTTACTTCTGATTTGAAAATAGTCAATCCGCCATTCGTTTCAAATAATCCAATTAATCCCAGGCGTTTGCTACTTACCTTTTTCCTTTCGGTTTTCTTTGCCGTGCTTGCAGGTGTTGCGGTTGTATTCGTTGTAGAATATTTTGATAATACAATTAAAGACCCTGCTGACATTAAAGAGAAACTGAATCTTGCAATATATGGAACCATTCCTTCATTAGTAGATTCAAGAACGGGTGAAGTTAAACCTGGTATAAATTTGAAATACTTTAAGTATCTTGTGATGAATGGTCTTGGCTTTAACAATAATCGGCATGGCCGTGCCCTCACAAAGTTAATTGAAGACCGCTCAAGTGCTGAATTTGAGGCATTTCGTAAACTTTCGGTTCACATTGAGTTTGCCCATCCCGAAAAAGAGTATAGAGCAATATATATCACCTCTCCAGGACCTGAAGACGGAAAGACATTTGTTTCTTTAAACCTTGCCTATGTGACTGCAACAAAAGGAAAAAAGGTATTGTTGATTGATACTGATTTTCGCAAGAAACATGGACATCTCAGTGATATTATCAAACAGAGGAAATCAAAAGGTATATTTGATGTGTTGAGGGAAGAAGCTGAAACCAATCAGGTTATTGTTCCGTATGGTGAGGTTGCTGGTAATGATACTGGCAATGAAAACAATAGACCACCTGAGGATAGTATTTCTCTTTCTTTTCTACCCATCGGTAATGTGCCGGCAAATCCCTTTATATTTCTGGAATCAGAAAAAATGCACAGTATGCTTGATGACCTGAAAAAACATTATGATTATGTTTTTATTGATGGACTTCCGCTTTTGCTATTTGCTGATGCAACATATCTTGCAAGATTCTGTGATGGTGTTTTGATCACCGCGATGTATAACAAAACAGATTTTAAGGAGTTAGAAAACAGTAAAGAGATACTTGAATCTGCCCATGCTGATATAATTGGTGTGGTCGTAAATGGCGCGCCACCAAGGTCCGGAAGCTATTATTATCATTATTATTACAAGTACTATTCAAAGTACTATAAGAAATAATTGGATCTGCTGTAAACTGCTACTTGATGTAGAAGAAAGTATAAGAAATAGGGAATGTTTGAACATTGGAACAGGAGGTTATATGGTTGTCAGTAGATACGCTTTGTTTTGTGTGATATTGGGTATGTTTGTGTGCTCGTGTGCTTTTTTTAGCACATCAGGGCTGGTTGAGGTGGGTTCAGTATATGGCTTTGTCACAGATGAAGAATATACCCCGGTTGAGGGCGTAGAGATCGTAATTGCTGGAGAAGAAGGTATGGTTACCTATACAAATGCTGCTGGTTATTATATATTCTCTGATTTGCTTCCCGGTGACTACAGTCTGGTTTTCACGCGCGCAGGTTATGAATCAAAGAGCATTTCCTGTAATATTGTTGCTGGAAAGAAAATAGAACTGGATCAGATGCTGAAAAGGTATGAAGCAAAAAAGGGAATTATCAGAGGGCTTGTTGTTGATTATCTGACGAACGAACCGCTCGTTGCACTGGTCACAATAGTTGATCTGAATAACAGTGTGTATTCTGATAGGAATGGTTTCTTTGAGTTTAAAGAAGTGCCGGTTGGTACATACCTTTTAAAGATCCAGGCAATGAACTATGTTACTTCGCAGACCGATGTCAGTGTTCTGGCAGGAAAACCAGTTGACCTGATGATTAGAATTTTCAGGGAGGGTTCCAGCATTACACTACATGGGGTGGAATTTGAATTTAACAGTGCTAAACTGAAACCTGAATCGTTTCCAATTCTTGATGATGCTGCACGCATACTGACAATGCATCCAGAAATTGATGTAGAAATCCAGGGACACACTGATGATATTGGCTCGGATGCCTATAACCTGAGGTTATCGCAGAAAAGGGCTGAGTCTGTTAGACAGTATTTGATTGATGTTCATATGATTGAGCCGGTAAGACTGATTCCTGTAGGCTATGGAGAAAGAAGGCCGATTGCCGATAATAGTACAGAGGAAGGCAGGCAGCGAAACCGCAGGGTTGAATTTTTGATTCTTAAGGAAAAGGAATAATTGCGCGATTAGAAGCTACTCCTGCTGTTTCTTCTTGACATTCTCCTGATAATGACTATGCTTTTGTGTTGGTAAGAACCATAAGAAGTAGGGGGCCAAATGAGACTTAAATCTCTGAGTGTTTATTTTTTCATTCCAGTGTTATTATTTTCTGGTGTATTAACACGGGAATTTTCGTTCAATAAGAGCGATGTTGAGGTGGTTAAACTTGATGGATATGACTTGATAATGCTTCCAGGTCAATACAATATTTCTGAAAGGGGCGCACCAATATTGCCAGTAGTCAGTCAGTATTTTGTAATCCCACCTGATGCAGAAGTCACACATGCAGAACTCGTTGATTTTGAGGTAGAAGAATTACCAGGAAAATATTTACCATACCCGGGTCAACAGGTCAGGCCGGTTTCCACTGAAAGGACAATAGATTTCGTTAATCCTGACCCTCAGGTATATTTGTCATCAGCTCCTTATCCTGCCGAAATATACAATATCATTCCGAGCGGATGCCTTGCTGGTTTTCGCATTGCAGGTTTGAATGTTTACCCGCTTCAATACACTGGTGTAACAAAACATCTGGTTTTCTATAAATATCTCAAAATTAACATATATTACACCGAAAACAAATACGAACCAGTGAAACTTGCAAAAAGCCAGATTGATTTGTTCACGACCGAGGTTAAGAATCTGGTTGCAAATCCAGAAATGGCTGAAATGTTCTCACCACAGATTCAGGACCTGCGCGCTGATGAAGTTGATTATTTGATTATTACCAGCCCGTCATTAAAGACAAACTGGAATGCCCTTGTAAACTGGAAAACAAAAAAAGGAATCAAGACTGCAGTCATCGGTACTGATTCAATCTATGCGCAGTATTCAGGCAGGGATAATCAGGAAAAAATCAGAAATTGTATTAAGGATTACTGGCAGAATAGAGGATTAAAATATGTTCTGCTTGGTGGCGATGATATGATTGTTCCAGACCGTAAAACCAGGCTCGTCATTGAAGAAAGCACAATTACCGGAAGCATTCCCACTGATATGTATTATGCTGACCTGCAGTGGTCATGGGATGGTAATAACAATAATTGTTTTGGTGAAATAACTGATACAGTTGATTTGTTCTTTGACCTGTATGTTGGTAGGGCACCAGTTGACAATGCCACAAATATCAATACTTTCATCAATAAAGATACGATTTTTGAGAAACATCCTGATACAACCTATCTGCAGAAACTTCTTTTACCATCAGAAATGCTTTTCACCCCGTATCATGGAAGGGTAATAAACAACATTATTTACAATTATTATCCGGGTACCTGGCGACGTTCAAAACTTGAAGACCCGGGAACCAATGCGGTGCGTGATTCATTGAATATCGGGTATCAATTCTGTCATGTTGCAGACCACGGCAGTTACAATAGTATGAGTGTTCTGAGTATGTCCCAGATACCGACACTTACTAACGGAATCAAACTTAATGTTATGAATGGTATCAATTGCGATTGTGGAAGTTTTGATGGTAAGGATTGTATTGCTGAAAGTCTGGTCAATTATCCGAGCGGTGGTTGTATTGCTACAATTTTGAATTCACGCTACGGTCTTGGGTATCCGCCTGCGCTCGGTCCTTCTGAACAGCTTGACCTTGAATTATTCAAGAATCTTATTGGTGGTGATAATGAAATTGGAATTGCCCTTGCCCGGGCCAAAAACAATCTGCGTAACCTTGCCATGAGCCAGGCACCAACGCGCTGGTGCGTGTATGAATTGACACTTTTCGGCGACCCTAACACGAGCATATATACCCAGAAACCGAGAATATTGAATGTCACACATCCCGGAACAATTACAGCCGGACCACAGGTTGTGCGTGTAACAGTTTTATGTCAGGGTCAGCCGCTCAAGAATGCGCTTGTTTGTGTGCAAAAGGGAAATGAAGTTTATGCTGTTGGCAGAACAAATTCTGCAGGCTGGATTGACCTGTTTGTAAATCCTGGTACCAGCGGTTCAATGAATATTACGGTTACTGCGCCGGATTGTAGGCCATACGAAGGTGTCTGCACTGTTTCTGGCAGTTCATCACAACCCTGTATAGTTTATCAATCCCATTACATCTTTGACCAGAGTGGAAATAATAATGGCAAACTTGATCCTGGGGAAACTGCTGTTATTAAGGTGGTATTGAAGAACGCTGGTAATGTCAATGCGACAAATGTTAGTGGTACCCTCCGTACTACAAATCCCTATGTCACACTTCTTGATTCTGTTTCCTATTACAATACAATTGCAATCAACGACAGTGCGGGTGGTGATTCATTCACAATTTCAATTTCTCCGAACACACCTCAGGGCACAGAGATTGAATTTCTTGTGAACACGACTTCTAATCAGGGAAACTGGACACCGTTCTTCAAGGCAATGGTAGGGACACAACCCGAGCCAAGAAAGCTCTGGGCAGACCATGATACCTGTGTTTGTGCCTTTACAGTAACAACCAATGGCAGTTTTGGCACCACTTATCCGTATGGCGAGGGTTCAGGTTTCAAATATTCAAAACTTGCATCCTATGGTTGTCTGTATTACGGCAGTATGGTTTGCGGAACTGACCCTTCGTATATTGTTGACAGGTTCTACGGTCCTCCATCATCAAGCACGATTAATCAGGATTTCAAAATCCTTGATACTCTGCGGTCGTTGCTTCCGCCGCCAAAGGGTGAAGAAGAATATGAAGCCTGGTATAGTGACTCGGGTCATCCAACACCAAAAGGACTTATCATAAGGCAATGGAGTCTTTCACTCTCTGATGCACGTTATGATGACTGGGTTATTGTTTGCTTCTACTACTACAATAACGGGGCTTCCCCACTCAACAACTTCTATTCGGGTATGATGTTTGATTTTGATGTTTACAATACTACAAATAATATTGTTCGGTCAGATAGTGCAAGAAGATTTATCTATATGCTCAGGTCAACGAGTTCACAGAAACCTACTGTCGGTATCAGATTGTTAGAACCATATAATGCGCGCAATCTTTCGGCAATCAATCATTCAAGCTATGTGACGCCTTCTAATATGATGTCTGAGGTGGTAAAGGATAGTTTTCTTACCGGCAAGAAAAGAGTTCCAACAGGCGGCACTTCCACAAACTGGTCAGTTATTGCTTCTGCAGGTCCGTTCAATATCCCTGCGGGTCAGTATGTGCGCGTTGCCTATGCAATTGTCGGTGGTAATGATACTACACTGGCAAAGATAAATTCTGATAGCGCCCAATCCTGGTGGGATCGTAATGTTGGTGTTGTGGAAGAAGGGTTTACCAGAGCAGTGTCCAGACAGGGTGCAATAGAACTAATTCCCAATCCTGTGACCGGACGAATTGGACTCTATTATCAATTTCACAGTCCCGAAGATGTTGTTGTCTCACTCTATGATGCAAGTGGAAGATTATTGACAGAGATTTATCGTGGCAGGTTTACAGGAACTGGAAATCTGGTATATAACACTGAAAAACTTGCCACAGGAATATATTTTGTGAAGATAACAAAGCCTTCGGGCAACGAATATAAGAAACTAATTTACCTGAGGTGATTATGATTAGAAATAGCAGATTGTGTCTTATTGTTTTTGCTATGGTTGGTATTTCTATGCTTTACGGACAATGGAATAAATCCCTTGTTGGAACAGCCCCTGATGTTTTGAATTTGATTCGTGTTGGCGATGGCAGAAACGACGGTGTCCAGAGGGTTTATGCAATATGTGAAGATGCTCATGTTTATGAGTGGACTTATACTGGTTCAGGCTGGCAAAGGGCTGACCTGGGTCCCATGCCTGGTTCTGGATGGTGTCTGGGTATTGATATTGGGAAGGGCAAGAATGATGGATTAAACCGCATTTATGCTACAAGAATCGATGGCAATATCCACGAATACTTCTACAATGGTTCTCAATGGGTAAGGACTTCGCTTGGTAATCCTAATTCTACAATCTATGGAGTCTGTGTTGGTGCGGGTAGGAATGATGGGATTAATCGTGTTTATGCGAGTGGGGATGGGGTGCCACCAGTAGAATATTCATGGAACGGTACGAACTGGATTAAAGATACAGTTCAGTCTGCGAACCTGCAGCAATGGATACCCACTGTTGGTCCAGGAAGAAACGATGGTATAAATAGACTTTACTTACCAAATTCAATGGGCAGTACCTACACTGTTGCAGAATATACCTGGACAGGTAGTTCATATACAAGGAGTGACCTGCCTGTGGTCGGTGGTAATCCGCTCTGTGTTGCAATTGGTTCTGGACGCAATGATGGCGTAAATCGTGTGTATGCAAGCTCGCGGGCAAAAGTTTATGAATTTACATATCAGAGTGGTTCATGGCAGACAGTGGACATCCTGCCCAATTATGGAACTGAAGCACGCTACAATATTGCTATTGGAAGAACCAAAATAGATGGCAAGTACAGAATGTATATTACCTGTTCAGGCACTCAATTAATTGAGGCATCCTGGTCAGGCACGGCATGGGTAGATACAGTTATTGATGCAGTATCAGCAGCAACCTGTGGTGTTGCTATAGGTCGTGGTAGAAACGATGATACTGTTCGGGTTTATGGATGTAATCGTAATGGGCAGGTATACGAATTCACTCATAATCAACCTTATGTTGTTGTAAACGAAGAAAACGAACATAATACCCTTACTTATCCCGGGATTACATCAGCCCTGCCAAATCCATTCAGTTCCATTGTGAGAATTTATTATCAACTGCCCAGTCGTTCAAAGATAAAGATTGCAATTTATTCTGTAGATGGCGCAGAATTGATTACGCTTGTTGACCGGATGCACGATCCAGGGGTAAATGAGATTGTGTGGAATGGCAGGAACAGTAATGGGTACCCGGTTCCTTCAGGAATCTATTTTGTTAGATTAGAGTCCGCCACTGCAAAATATTGCGAAAAGCTGATTCTCATAAGGTAGATACCGGCACTGCGAGCAAGGATTAATTCCTTCGGAATGGATAGAACGCTACGCTGTACTTAACGCCACTCCGTGGCTTTGACTTAACGCTTCGCTTAGTCTTTTTGGTTTCTCTGGTTTTTCTGGTTTATCTGGTTTATTTTTCTGTTTTGAATTTGGATTTTCGTATTTTGAATTTGTTTCGGATTTCGATATTCAGATTTCGGATTTAATATGTCATTTTACTGGACTACTGCCTGCTGGAATACTG
>FWPV01012472.1_pt1 | contig 13090 bp, 9 predicted proteins | sample 2228371 | NCBI WGS metagenome assembly FWPV01 (sample SAMEA103939776, study PRJEB20133) | metagenome | reverse complement strand
AACGTTCGTTTGCCTGGACATCCCGGTTTCGCAGGCTGGCGCGGGACTATGAGCGGCTGGCTGAGACCTTGCGAGGCTGGCACTGGTTGGCTTTCTCGATTCTGATGACGGCGAAAACTGTGGAGCTTTTACGAACAGCTAGTTAGCAGGCTCTAGCAAAAACAAACCCAGCACCACCCCGCCGCCCCACAAATCCTCGAGCTTGATGCCCAGCAGATACAAGAGCAGCAGGTTGCCCAGCAAATGAATCCAGCCGCCATGCAAAAAAATCGACAGCACCGCGTTGATCCAGGGGCCATCCCGGCGATAGCCAAAGCGATACTCGAGCCTGGAGTTGAGGGCCTCGAGAAAGTCCCGCGCTTTGAGGTTGAGAATGGACTCGCGGGTGGGGTCGCCTTCGGGGGCGGGAGGACGGCGCTCGAGCCAGGCTTTCAACTCGGGTGAAAGGTTACGGGTAGCAAAAGCTTCCGCCTCCGGCGGCAATTTCAGACCAGGGTGCTGGGTGTAGTAGTTGAACATATCGAGATACCGTCGGCGGATCTCCTGTTGGCTGGCCCCAACCAACCATAGTTGCAGAACAAATACCACCACACAAAGCCCCATCAAGGCAAAGGTAACCCTGGGGAAGCGGCTCAGGCTGGTTTCCAGGCCAATCGGCAGAACCATCTCGTACCCAAACTAGCACAAACCAACCCCCCGTAGCGGTTGCCACCGCAAAGGAGGCCGCAAGCAGCCAGACTCCTTTTTCGGATACCCATTTCTTGGATCTATGCGCTATGGGTATGCATTTCGACGTTTGGCCCTGTGGCTCCGAGCAAAGCGAGGAATCAATTCCACTATTAGCCCACAAAACCCTCCTTCTGGAGCGGTTTTAGAGTCCTGGCTGGCTGTGCCCCCTGGGAAAGACACCGCATGCAATGGGCAGTCCCGGCGCTTGACCCGTGCAGCGGCAGCTCCTGAAGAAAAGTCAGAATCCTTCAAGGTCTGCACAAGGGTACTGAAGCCATAAGGGTACCCACGCAACCCAGGGGAATCCGAAGGAACCCAAAGAAGCGTTTCCACCATGACCAGCACTGCAAGAACCGGTCTCGAGGGGCTTACAAATTGTGGCCCCGAAGTATATGCTGGGGGCGTTCGAAAAGGTTCGTTGATTGGGTTTATACCAAACAACGCAAACGGAGGTCTTTTATGTATCGTTCCCCCCCTGGCGCTCGAGGTTTTTTGATCGCGATTGGGTTGTTGGGTGGAGCTCTGATCACCGCCGCGCTGGCCGGATTGCTAATTTTCTGGGGTTTGCAAGCTGCTTTCCCCAGGCCGGTGGATGAAAGCTACCCCGGTTATCTGATTCTGGTTTTCGGCACTATTGTGCTCATCCCCATTCTGGTTCTGCTGGGTCGGCAGGTTCCCTATCTGACCGACTGGTACTACCTCCTCCCCGCCATCACCTTCTTGCTGGCCTTCACCTTGTTTCCCATCATCCTGACCATCTATTACGGTTTCACCGATTACACCGGCATCCGCAACGGCAAGCCCGACCGCTCCACCGAGACCGAGATTGTGAGCGTGGAGGGACGGCAGTTGTTTGTGGACGGCAACGCCCACGACCTGCTGCGCTGCGACCAGCCCGACTGCGCCGGCCAGGCCCTGGAAATCACCACCCGCACCCAGCGAGCCCGCGTAACCGCAGAGCAGGCCAGCCAGGGCATCATCACCCTGACTGCGCCGCCGCCTTTCACCCCCACCCTGGTCTACAAGATCAACGACTTCAAGTTTATCGGCTTCCGCAATTTTGCAGAAATCTTTAGCCGGGCCGGCACTATTCTGATTCCGGTGCTGATCTGGAACATCATTTTTGCGGCGGGAGCGGTGTTTGTAGGGGCTGTACCGGGGCTCGTTCTGGGCCTGATGCTCAACAACAAAAACCTGGCCTTGCGGGGCTTTTATCGCACGGCCCTGATCATCTCCTGGGCTATTCCCGTAGTTATCAGCGTGCAGATCTTCACCGCCATGCTCAACGTGCAGTTTGGCCCCATCAACCGTTTGTTGGGGCTGCTGGGCTCCTACCCGGTTCCATGGCTTACCGACCCCGAGTGGTTCAAGATGTCGGCCCTGCTCATCAGCCTGTGGCTAGGGTTCCCCTACTGGATGACCGCAACCCTGGGTGCCCTTTCCACCATCTCGGATGATGTCTACGAGGCTGCCAAAATAGACGGCGCGAATGGTTTTCAGACCCTCACCGGCATCACCTTGCCCCTGTTGCGCCAGCCCTTCATCCCCCTGGTGTTGGGATCATTTGCCTTCAACTTCAACAACTTCGGGCTTATATACCTGATGGGCCCCCAGCCGGGTGTGGAGGGACGCCCTTCCACGGCCCAGGCTGCCGACATCCTCATTACCTGGGCCTACAAAACTGCCTTTCAGTCCGACGGCGGCCAGGCTTACGGCCTGGGAGGAGCCATATCTATCCTGATTTTCTTCCTCACGGTAGCGATTAGCCTCATCAACTTCCGCTTTACCGGTGCCCTTAAGGAGGTGCGCTGATGGCTGCCTTATCGCGTTATCTCGGCTGGGCAGTGCTCGGCCTCATGACTGCCTGGGTGCTTTTCGTTTACTTCCCCAGCCTTCTGGCCCGCATCCAGCCCAACACCCCCCCCGGTTTTATTCGCATCGAGAACGGCTGGGTCTATGCCCTGAGCGGCCTCCTGATCGTCATTGGGTTGATTCTGGCCTATGCCTGGTTGATCACCAATATCAACAACAGCCGCACCAGTCGCAAACGTAGCTTTTTACCCCTGTTTGGGCAGGGCCTCACGCACCTGTTCATGTTGATGGTGCTGGTCTTTGCCTATTATCCGGTGCTGCAAATCCTGGCCGCCTCTTTCGACCCCCGTAACACCCTGTATCGCATTCTGCCCCCGGCCAGCGACAACCTGCTGGTGCGGGCCCGGGTCATTCCAGATTTCTCGCAGCTTAGCTGGGAAAACTACGCCAAGCTTTTCGACGGCTTCATCCTCTATCCCTATCAAGCGGTGTTGCTGGCGATTGCAGCCCTCAGCCTGATCATTGTCATTGCCATGGCTGCCTATCGCCGCATCATCCACGACGACAAGACCAATAGCCCCTGGGCCCTGATTCAGGGCCGCAGCCTAACGGTCTTTGCTATTCTGGCGTTTATCCTGGTTATCTTCCTCTCCCCCGCTCAGTTCACCGGCCAGGGCACCGAAGCCAAGTTTGTGCTCTGGGTGCGGAACACCCTGTTTGTTTCCGGCATTACCGGCATTCTGGCGGTGCTGCTGACCGCTACAGCAGGCTATGCGTTTGCCCGCTTCAACTTTCCGGGCCGCTATACCATGCTGCTGGTTTTCATATTTATCCAGATGTTCCCCGGTTTCCTGGGCCTGGTCGCGACCTACATCCTGATTTCCAACCTGGGCCTCCTGAACACCTTTACCGGCCTGGTGCTGGCCTACTCGGGCGGCATCATCAGCTTCGGAACCTGGGTCTACAAGGGTTTTCTGGAAAGCATCTCCAAGAGTTTGGAGGAGGCCGCCCTGATTGACGGGGCCAGCAAGTGGCAGGTTTTTACCAAAATCCTGATGCCACTTTCGGCGCCCATGTTCGTGTTTATCTTCCTGCTACAGTTTGTGGGCACGTACTCGGAGTTTATCGTGGCCAACCTGTTCCTCACCGGGGTGGAGTCCTGGACGGTGGGTATGGGGCTTCGCAACTTTACCACCGGGCAGTTCTCCACCCGCTGGGGGCTGTTCGCAGCCGCGGCGGTGCTGGGGTCGCTGCCCATTCTGCTGACCTTCTACGGTTTCCAACGTTATTTTGTGTCGGGATACACTGCAGGCTCGGTGAAGGAATGAGGCACTACCACGACTGGGAGCCTTTCTGTGTAGACCCCCTGAAGCCTGAGCTAGGACAGGAAATCACCCTGCGACTCAGGACACCGGCCAAAGAGGGTTTTTTGATCCTCGAGCGCTACGGCGAGGTGGAGCGCCGGCCCATGAAGGCCGTGGCGGGGGGGCTGGAAATTCGGCTTCCGCTGTACAGCTCGCCCCTGCGCTACTGCTTCTTCCTGACCGAGGAAAAAGCCTACCTGACCGCGCACGGGCTGCACGGGGCCATGCCGCGCTACGACAGGTTCTTTCACCTCCTGGCCCAGCCCACCGTACCCGATTGGGCCGTGGGGGCGGTGTTTTATCAGATTTTCCCGGACCGCTTTCGCAACGGCAACCCTCACAACGACCCCCAGACCGGGGAGTGGATGTACATGGGCCGCCCCATTGTGAAGAAACACTGGGACGAGCCGGTGGACTATGGGCCGGGTGAGGGGCCTATCCAGCACTACGGCGGCGACCTCGAGGGCATCCTGGAAAAACTGGACTACCTGCAAGACCTGGGCATCGAGGCCCTTTACCTCACCCCCATTCTGCCCTCAGGCTCCAACCACCGCTACGATGCCCGCGACTACCTGAACGTAGACCCCCATCTGGGCGGCAATGAAGCCTTCGACCGGCTGGTGGAGGCACTACACCAGCGCGGCATGAGGCTGGTGTTGGATGGGGTGTTCAACCACATCGGCAACACCCACCCCGACTTCCAGAAAGCCCTGCACGACCCCACCGCCCCCGAGGCCGGACAGTTCACCTTTTATGCCGACGGCTCCTATGCGGCCTTCTTTGGGGTCAAAACGCTTCCTAAGCTGGACTACGCCAACCCCCTCACGGTGGAGCGCTGGCTGGATGGCTACCACGCCCCGGTGCGGCACTGGATTCGCAGGGGGGCCGATGGCTGGCGGCTGGATGTGGCCCATCAGCTGGGCGAGGGGGGCACCGACCGCCGCAACGCCGAACTTCTGCGGCTCATCAAGCACAACAGCCTCGAGGAAAACCCCGAGGCCTTCGTGTTTGGCGAACTGTTCTTCGACACCCTGCCCACCCTGCGGACCCACACCCTGGATGGCTCCATGCACTACGCAGGGTTTGCCAACCCCCTGATGGAGTGGCTGTCGGGGAAAAATGTGTACGGCTGGGAGGTGCAGGTTTCCACCCATCAGCTCTGGGAGACCCTGTGGGATCACTACGCAGCCCTGCCCCTCCAGCTTCGCCAGAGCATGTACACCCTCATCAGCAGCCACGACATCCCCCGCGCACTCTGGCGGCTAAAGGGGGATGTGGAGCGCTTCAAGCTGGCGTTGGGCATCTTGCTCACCTTTCCCGGCGCACCGGGGCTCTACTACGGCGACGAAATCGGGCTCAACCAGACCAACCCCTACCTCGACTGGAACGGCGACCCCATGTGCCGGGGCACGTTTCCCTGGGATGAAGGGCGGTGGAACCAGGAGGTACGGGCCTGGACCAAGACCCTCATTCGGCTCAGGAAACAGGTTCCAGCCCTGCGACGGGGGGGGCTGCTTCCCTTGAAGGTTTCCGAGAAACTCCTGGCCTACAAGCGCCGGTACCAGGAGGAAGAAGTCTGGGTGTATGCGGCTTTGGAGCCCACCGAGGTACAGCTCCCAAAGGCCGAAAATCTGTTGACGAGCCAACCCGCCGAGGGCACTGTGCAGCTCTCGGGCCTGGGCATATTTCGCTTGCAGCATTAGGTAACACAGGTCGCATCCTGCACGGGCTGCTGAGCTATACTGGCCCTTTGGGTTGGGTATGCAAGGGGTTCTTGAATCGCTGGATTTTGACCGTATCCGTGAGGCACTGGCCGAGCGGGCCTCTACCTTTATGGGCCGGGAGGCGCTTCTGGCCCTGTCGCCCAGGGCGACCCTGGCGGAAGCCCTGGCCCAGCAGGCCACCGTGGCGGAGGCCCTGGCCTACCCCTACCGGCTGGGGGGCATCTCCGACCTGCGGCCCGCCCTGGCCGCCGCCAGGGAAGGACTGCGGCTCGAGGGGCCCCAACTGCGCGAGGTGGCCGCCAGCCTGGAATCGGCGGTAGCCCTCAAGCACGAGCTTCTGGAGATTGGCGAGCATTTGAAGGCCCTGGCAGCCCGCATGGGGGAGCACACCTACTTCCTGCGGCGCATCCGGGAGTGCCTGGACGAAGGGGGCCATGTAAAGGACGATGCCACCCCCCGGCTGCGGGAAATCCGTCGGCGGGTGAACCCTTTGCGCGAGCAGATTCAGGACCGGCTGCACCAGCTAATGGATCGGCAGCCGGAGGCCATCCAGGAGCGTTTCATCACCCTGCGGCGCGAACGCTACGTGATTCCGGTCAAGGCCAGCTTCCAGCACAAAATGCCGGGTATCATCCTGGATCAGTCCGACTCGGGGCTCACCGTGTACATGGAGCCTTCCTCGCTGGTACCCCTCAACAACCAGCTTGCTAGCTTGAAGCTCGAGGAGGAGGCCGAGGTCAACCGGGTGCTCTTCGAGCTATCGGCCATTTTGGGCAACGACCTCGAGCTAGACGATACCCTGAAGGCCCTCACCGAACTTGACATCGCCCGCGCAGCCGCCCACCTGGCCGAGGACTGGAACCTGGTGCGGCCCCGGCTAAACCAGGAGGGGCATTATCTTCTCAAGGCCGCCCGCCATCCCCTCATCGCCAATCCCGTCAGCAACGACCTGGCCCTCTCGGCAGAACGGCGAATCCTGCTGATAACCGGCCCCAACATGGGGGGTAAGACCGCCCTCTTGAAAACCCTGGGCCTGGCAGTCCTGATGGCCCAGTGCGGGCTGTTTGTGGCTGCCGATGCTGCCGAAATTGCCTTCCCAGACAGACTGTTCGTAGACATCGGCGACCAGCAGTCGCTTCAGCAGAGCCTTTCTACCTTTGCCGCTCATGTGCTCAAGCTCAGGGAAGTGCTGGAGGCCGCCACCCCGAACAGCCTGGTTTTGGTGGACGAGCTGGGCTCCGGCACCGACCCCGAGGAGGGGGCTGCGCTCGCGCAAGCCTTTGTGGAGGGCTTACTCGACAAAGGGGTACGCGGGCTGATTACCACCCACCTCTCCCCCCTCAAGGCCTTCGCCCAGGACACCCCCGGTGTGCAAAACGCTTCGATGCGCTTTGACCTGGAACACCTGCGACCCACTTACCAGCTGGTAGTGGGCGCGCCGGGGCGCAGTTATGCCCTCTCGATTGCCCGGCGGCTGGGCTTTCCACAGGCCGAGCTCGAGCGGGCCGAGGCCCTGCTGGGGCCTGAAGGGGGGCGGCTCGAGCGTCTGCTGGCCTCCCTCGAGCTCGAACGCGAACGTTTGCGGGAAGCGCGGCAGGCAGCCGAGCACCAGCAGCAAAAGGTAAAAAACCTGGAGCAGGAGCTGACCCAGCAACTTGCCGAACTGACACAAAACAAGGAACGTTTGCTCGAGGAAGCCAGAGCCGAAGCCGAGCAGGTGGTGAGGGAAGCGCAAGAGCGCATCCGCCAGACCCGCGAACGTAGCAAAACCCAGGGCCAGGGCCAGGCTTTACAGGAACTCATCCAGCTTCGAAGCCGCTACCAGCGGGAAAAAACCGCAGCCCCCAAGCCGGGCTTGCAACCGGGGTCGGTGGTGGAGGTGCCGGAGTATGGGGGCCAGGCGACCATCGTGGAGCTTCGGGGCCAGGAAGCTGTGCTGCAAATGGGTGCGGTGCGGCTCACCGTGCCCGTCGCCCGCCTGCAACCCAGGGAAGAACCCAAACCCCGCCAATCGGGGGGCCGTGTCCAGCACAAAGCCAAAATCGCCAGCGAGCTCAACCTGCGGGGCCTCACGGTGGAAGAAGCCTTGCTGGCGGTAGACGATTACCTGGCCGAAGCCAAGGCCACCGCCACCACCCCCGTGCGCCTGTTGCATGGCAAGGGTACGGGGGCCTTGCGCAACGCCCTGCGCGATTCGCTCAAGCGTGACCGGCGGGTAGACAGCTTCCACGACGCCGTGCCCTACGAAGGCGGCCACGGGGTAACGGTGGTGCATCTGCGTATTTAGGGCAGATGGAATGCCGTCTGGCGGCTATCCAATGATGCTGGCTTCAGGCGTGGGGCCAACTTTCAGCAACGCACATGGTGGGGGAAGCAGGTTTTGCGCCTCTAACCCCTGCCCCCTATCCCCTACCCCCAACCTCCTTGAATGTGAGTGGGGTGCTGATAAAGACGGCATGAGACCTGCGACCTGGGACATGCAACATCCTTCAAGCCAGGGGCTACCCGCAATAGCCACAGCCGCTCTCTGTCATGGTCTCATCCAAGCCGTCAAAGTGAGTTAATCCTTAGTAGATTAGCCATATTTCTCATGAGAAATCCGGCTACCCTACTGGTATGGAAGGTATGGATCAACCCCTGATCCTGATCGTTGAAGACGAGAAGGACATCGCCCGCTTTATTGAACTCGAGCTCCAGGCCGAGGGCTACCGCACCGAGGTGGCTTATGACGGCATCACCGGGCTTTCACGTTTCCGCGAGACCAACCCCAACCTGGTGGTGATGGATCTGATGCTACCGGTGATGGACGGCCTCGAGGTGGCCCGGCGCATCCGCAAGACCTCGAATGTGCCTATTGTCATCCTGACCGCCAAAGACCGGGTGGAGGACAAGGTCGAGGGGCTGGACGCCGGGGCCGACGACTACCTGGTCAAGCCCTTCAGCATCGAGGAGCTGCTGGCCCGCATCCGCGCCCACCTGCGCCGGGTGACGCCCGCCATCACCGGCGAGATTCGGGTCTCCGACCTGATTATCAACCTCGAGGGCCGCGAGGTGTACCGAGGTGGGCGGCGCATCGAGTTCTCCAACAAGGAGTTTGAGCTGCTGGAACTGCTGGCCAAGAGCCCCGGCAAGGTCTTTAGCCGCTTCGAGATTGAAGAAAAGGTCTGGCCCGGCTACCAGGGCGGCTCCAATGTGGTGGACGTGTACATCGGGTATTTGCGTAAGAAGCTCGAGGGCACCGGCGAGCGCCGCCTGATCCACACCGTGCGCGGGGTGGGGTATGTGCTCAGAGAGGACTAGTCGGTAGTAAATGGTCAATGGCGTATAGTCAATCGTTGGGTAGTCCATAGCCAATAGCCGGGATCGTGTTGGGCTATCAGCCATTGGCTATGAGCCATCAGTCATGACACTCCGAACCCGCATCACCCTGCTCACGCTAGCGCTGCTGGCATTCTCGCTGCTTTTGATTGGGGGATCGGTGTATGGAACCCTCCAGTTCACGCTCTACGACAACCTGCGACGCGAACTGGTCGAGACTTCGGTTAGCGCCCAACGGCTGATTCAAGAACAGGGCAACCTCGATGGCCTTCCCCTTACGGTGTATGGACAGGCTTTGTGGGTGCCCTTCCCCAACCCCACCGCTACCGACATCCTGCAGGGGGCGGCCATTCCCATCGCCCGCTCGCTGGCGCTGGGCAACGCAACCCTCACGCTCTCGGAAAAGGGGTTGCAGGAGGTCTTGCGTTCTGGAGGGTTTTACACCCAGACCACCCTGACCCGCCCCGATGGCAGCCAGATTCCCCTGCGGGTGCGGGCCGAGCGCCTCGAGACCGAGATTGCCGGCATCCCCCAGGGCAAGCAGCTGGTCATTTTGCTGGTAGGCAAGTCCACCGAGAGCATCGAAAGCACCCTGGCCGATTTTGCCCGCACTTACACCGCCACGGCCCTGTTGGTGCTCATTTTTGGCGGACTGCTGGCCTTCCGGCTGGTGCGGCAAACCTTGGAGCCCCTGGAGTGGGTAGCCAAAAAGGCCGAGCAGGTCAGCAATAAACCCGACAAACTACCTGAACTCGAGGGCCACAACGAGGTGGCCTCGCTGGTCCGGTCGCTCAACCGGATGCTCTCCCGGCTGGAGAGCGCCTGGGAAACCCAGGGCCGCTTTCTGGCCGATGCCTCACACGAACTGCGCACCCCCGTGACCGCCATTTTGGGGCATATCAGCTACCTGCTGCGGCGCACTCAGGTCTCGGAGCAGCAGCGCGAGAGCCTGGAGATCATCAAACGAGAGTCCGAACGCATGCAAAAGCTGGTGGGGGATCTGCTCGAGCTCTCCAAGACCGGCGGCAGCTGGAAGGTGGAGCTGGGTTCGGTGCATCTGCAAACGGTGCTGAACGAAATCCAGGAAGAATACAGCAAAAGTTTTGAGGGCCGTATCGAGGTGCAGGCGCCCGATCATGTGTGGGTGCTGGGCGACCCTGAACGGCTGCATCAAGTAATAGCCAATCTGGTTTCCAACGCCATCAAGGCCAACTCTTCCCATATTCGTCTGGTGGTGCTCGACCTGGCCGAACGGGTGGTCATTCGGGTGGAGGACAACGGCGAGGGCATCAGCAAAGAACACCTCCCACACCTGTTTGAGCGCTTTTACCGGGTGGACAAGGCACGTGACCGCGAACGGGGCGGCAGTGGGCTGGGGCTGGCCATTGTGCGCTCAATTGTGGAAGCCCATGGGGGCAGCGTGTGGGCCGAGAGCGAACCCGGCAAAGGCTCGGTTTTCAGCATCTCGCTCAAAAGGGCTTCTGCCCCCCATCCTCAGCTCACCTGAAACCCCTCAGGTTTTATGGGCGCATAGCCAACCTTCAGCAACGCACTGGATGGGAGTAGGTGGTGGGTTTTCAACGTCCACACCCTACTTCCTATCCCCCACCTCCCTGGCTATCCAGGGCGTTCAAATATCGCGCTCTTCACAGACCCGGCCATCCGTCCAGACGGCCAACGTTCTGTCCGGGACAAAGCGTTCTTGAAGTTGGAGGGCTCAAATGGTGGTGAAGAGTGCTCTATTTCTTATACCAACTCTGCGCGTGAGCGTCGCTAAACGCGCCCCTCACTTGCCGCGCCAGGGGGCGCGTCCGAGGGACTTGTATATCGCTTTTGGGTCACTTCTGAGCAGATTTGGTACTGGAGGCAGGAGGGTTTTTCCTGGTGGCCGCCCGTGGCTTTACCGCTTTAGCCCTGCGGGATTGCAGGGAAAATTTGCGCTCGAGCTCGGCAGCAAAAGCGTGGTTGGTATAGTCCAGGGTAATGGGCGTTACCGAGATAAAACCGTGCTGAACGGCCCAGAAATCAGTACCTTCCTCCAGCTCGGCAGTGGGCTTACCGGCCACCCAGTAGTAGGGCCGCCCATCGGGGTCTTCGCGCTCAACAATGGAGTCTTCGTAGCGATGGGTGGAGAGTCGGGTGATCTTGACCCCCTGAGGCGTCCGGTTGGGAAAGTTGACATTGAGCAGGGTTTTGCGGGGCAGACCGTGCTTCAGCACCCACCGCACAATTGGAACCGCGCTTTGGGCGGCTTCTTCAAAGTGCAATTCCTCGCCAGAAGCATCCAGGCTAAAGGCGATGGAGGGAATGCCCAGCGAGGCCCCTTCCAGGGCCGCCGCTACGGTGCCCGAGTGGGTCAAATCGAGGCCCATATTGACCCCGATGTTGATTCCCGAGACCACCAAATCGGGCTGACCCAGCAGCCTGCTGCCAAGCACCACACAGTCTGCCGGGGTTCCATCCACGCGGTAGGCTGGAATCTCGCCAAACCCTGCCGAGGCGGTGTGCTTAAAGCGCAGCGGTCTGCGAAAGGTGATGCTGTGGCCCACGCCCGACTGCTCCACATCGGGAGCCACTACATTTACTTCGGCAATCTCCCGCAAGGCAAAGGCTAGAGCCTTGATTCCGGGCGAGAAGATACCATCATCGTTGGCAACAAGAATCCGCATATGCGATTAGCCTAACGCCAAAGCGCCCAGACGGAAAGCGCCATAGCAAAGGTCCTGGTCGGTAAAGTAGCCATAAGTTTCGGTTCGCAGGCAAGCTCCCTGACCCTATGGTAAGCAACCCACCGAGGTCAGACCTACGGGTTGCGACAACATGGACGTTCTTTGAGCCTTTGACCTTCGGTTTATAGCTATCGGCTACGCGCCATCAGCTATCGGCAAAGCATCAGGCGTATACCAGTTCAACCACCACATAGGTCTGGCTGCCCTTGGGGCTTTTTACCTGCACCTCGTCGCCCACCTTTTTGCCCATCAGAGCCTGGCCCAGGGGGGATTCGTTGGAAATCTTGCCGCTGAATACATCCGCTTCGTGGCTACCTACCATCGTAACGCTCATGCGCTGGCCGGTAGAGGTCTCGAGCTCTACCGTCACCCCAATCTGCACCTCGGTAGGAATGCCGTTGCCCGACTCCACCAGTTGCACCCGGCTCAGGATGTCCTCGAGCTCCGCAATGCGGCTGTTGTTTTGCCACATGGCCCGCCGAGCCTCGTCGTAGCCAGCATTTTCACGCAAATCACCCTCGGCAATAGCCCGGCCCATCTCATCGGCAATTTGCTGTACTTTCTCAGTTTTTAAATAGGCGAGTTCCTGCTCGAGCCGCGCTTTGCCCTCCGCAGTAAGGTACACCGGCTTTTTGTCTGACATTCAGCAAAACCTCCGCAGGTCTACCGTTCGTAGACCCGGACTTCAGTATAGTACAAGGCCCGGTTTGGCTGCCCTCAGCAACGAGATCTGAGCCGTTCCAGACGAGTGAGCTGCAATAAATGCAAGGATGCTGCCAAGCTGCAAACCGTGGGCTGATTCTTTTGCCCTTCGGCTGCTGAGTTGGTCAAACTTTGCGGGCCTTTCTGCACCATCAGGGAGAAGTAATTCGATGCATACCAAGCAGGTTGCAAACGTTCTGTAGAAGCACTTTGCCTTCGGCTTTGGGCTTTTGGCGAAATGAGCCCCATGGAAAAACCCTTGCCCCTTTGTTTATGCACTTCTGGCCATCCGCAAATCTTGGCTTTTTCCGTTGCCAACCGGTGATTCACCCCAGCCCTGTTCGGAATTGCGTTTACTGCCTTACTCGGCAGTGGAATAAAATGGCGTTATGCGATGGATGGCGGGAGTTCTCCTGTTTGGCATGACGCTGGCCCAGAGCCTGACCGTGCCGCCCGAAGCCCCGGTTGGGCAGCCCCTGGAAATTCGCGGGGCGGATTTTCCCCCAGGCCGGTACTCCCTCAAGATTGCCTCGGATACAACAGCGACCGAGGTGGACCTCGAGACCTTCAATGGCAACATATCCACAGCCTGGACGCCGGCTGCGGAAGGGGTGTACCGGATCAGCATTCTAGTAGGGGAACGCACGGTGGAGGCGCAGACTCGAGTCCGGGCCGCCCCTGCCGCTCCCCCCACAACAGTCTCACCCCCCAA
>FWPV01007943.1_pt1 | contig 13093 bp, 9 predicted proteins | sample 2228371 | NCBI WGS metagenome assembly FWPV01 (sample SAMEA103939776, study PRJEB20133) | metagenome | reverse complement strand
CAGCCGATGCTCGCCATCGGGCCATCTGCCCTCCAGCGGCAGGCGCAGGTCGCGGACCGCCCCCGCCGGAACCTCGGCCTCGGCCCGTCCGTCGCCCCCGCCTCTCCACGACACGACCAGCCGCAGTGCCTCCCTCTCCCGGTTCACCACGCGCAGCCGACCGGTGGCCAGAACGTCGCCCTGGACCGTGGGCGGGCCGTCCAGGACAAGGCGCACGGACGCCCGGGGCACCGGAAACACCCGCACGGCCCCGATCCGCCGAGCGCCTCCGGCCTCCGCGGTCCAGCGGACGGCGAACGGTGATGCGGCGTCCGGGGGGATGGCGATCCAAGGCCGCTCGCCCCGCCCGAGGTCGAACGGGCGGCCGCCGACCGAAACGGTCCCGCCGCTCGCCCGCACGGGGAACTCCGCGCGGCCCCCGGCTACGCCGCAGACCGTCCTCGGAGCCCAGATCGGCTCGGCGGCGGCTCCGGACAGGCCGTAGATCCACACACCCGGCCGAACCGACAGGAGCGCCCGCCCTCCGCGAACCGGGACTTTCCCCTCCTCCCCTCGCAGCGCTCGCAGTCCCGAGAGGCCAACCCTCAGCGCCGCCTGTCGGACGCGATCCCCGCGGTTGGCCACCCAGAGCCACCTCCGGCCCGAATCGTCGCGGAACAGAGCCGCCTCCAACTCCGGCTGCGGCCGCTCCCATCGCAACGCCCTTCGGCTCTCCGCCCACTCGAAAGCCGAGAGCGCGATCCCCAGGAAGCCGTACCCGTGGAACGCCGTGGCTTCCCAAGCCTCGTCGCCGACGCTGTCCTGCCAGAGCGAAACCGCCCCCGCCCATCCGGGGCCTTCGCCCAGCAGCAGCGTGCGCCAGAAGAGCTGGTAGTTCGTGGTCTCTCCCGAACCGGGCGCGGACCACCAGCGCGGAAGCCACCCCTCCAGCCGCGCGGCGTCCGCCCGGGCCAGCGCCGAGGCCTTCGGCAGGCGGAGCAGGTCCAGCGTCTCGAAGGAGGGCGGCTCGAAGAAGGAGCCCGTGAGGAACCACAGGGCGTGCGTCGACTCGCCGTAGTCGGCCAACAGGCCGCCCCGATCGATGGGCCTCGGCTCCACCAAGTCCGTGGCCGGCGACAGCGACGGTCCGGTGCCTTGGTCCGAGACCAGCGCCGAATCGAGCGTGCGGAACCCGAGGCTCCTCGCCTGCCGGTACGCCTGGGTTCGCGCCAACCTCCCGATCCGCTCCCGCACCAGCATGCCGAGCGCGTCCCGCAGCGTCCTCTCGTCGCCGAGCCTCTCGGCCATCCGGGCCCAAGCGTAGGCGGCCTGAAGCATCGCCATGTTGTCGGTGAACCCCTTGGGGTTGCCGCCCTCTCCCTCCACGTACAGCGGCGCGTAGCCGACCGCCCAGTCGCCGTACACCCAATTCCAGCCGTAGAACAGGTCGCGCATCAGCGGCCACAGCCGCCGAACGTCGTCCCACCTCCGGCCGTAATGCCCCCGGCACCAGGCGGCGGTGACGTTGTAGCCGAACCATCCGGCGTCGACGAAATCCTTGCCCGCGATGCGGTAGTTGTCGAGCAGCATCGGCAGGGGGCTCGAGGCGTCCTTTCGCCAGGCGTACATCCTCTGCCGGTTGCCGACCGACTGATCGATGGCCCAGTCCGCCCACCGGTCGAACAGGCGCCGCTCCTCCGGGCCCATCCACCCGACCATCGGATACTCGGCCGTCAGCCAGCGACCCTCGCCGATCGCCGAGGTGCCGAACACCGATCGCGGCTCGCCGGAGTAGGCCCGGCGAACGTAGGCTCGGTAGCGCCCCATGGCCTCCCGCACGGCCTCCGGCTGGCGCGCCGTCGCCCGGGAAGAGGCGTCGGGCGTGAGGAGCATGCCGTAGAGGTCCGGCTTGGGGACGTCCCAGCGGGCTGTCTCGCCCGGCACGCAGACCACCTCCGACAGGAACCCGAGAAGGCCGCTGCGCTCCGGAGTGCCCTCGAGCCGGATGGAGTCGTCCAGGCCGAGGCAAGCAACCAGCGCGGGCGAGAGGGTCGCGAAGGGCCTCGTGCCCCTGGACCAGCCCCACGGGTCGCGGGGCGGGGGCAGGAACTCCACTCGGTCCTCGAACGACACCCGGTCGCGACCCACCACCCAACGCTCCCGCAGACCCACGGGCACGCGCCAGAAGCTCCGCGCGAGGCGGTCCAGCCTGGCCTCCGCCCCGACCGGCGGCGAGCCCACCCAGCGGGCGGCCTCCGCCGAGGGGTCGACGCGCGCGCCGAACACCGGCAACGCTCCGAACCGAGCCGCTCCCGCCCAGCGGAGCTCGAGGCCGTCCGAGACGGTCAGGCGCACCGGCCGCTGGTGGAACAGCCACAGGGTGGCCCAAAGCCCCTGCCGATCCCGCGTCACGGCCAGCAGATACGGTCTGGTCCACCGGCCGGGACTCGCCGCCGAGGGGTCGCGCAGAGGGCTCGCCCAGCCGTCCGCGGTGCGCACCCAAGCCGCCTCGAGCCGAACGCCGCCGAGCAGGCGCGCCCCGCCCCGCTCCGTCCGAAACCAGACCACCGGCGTCAGCAGGCTCTCCAAGACGTCCAGGCGATCCGGGCCGCGCAGATAGACCGAAGTCAGCTGCGTCCAACCGATCGACCGCACCTCGTGGCGGACATCCTCCAGCGGCCCGTCCAGCGACACGGCTCCGGCCGGCACGTCCCGTCCCCTCGGGTCGAACCTCGTCAGGACCGCTCGGCGTCCGTCGTTGCGCAGGGCCACGACCAGAAGGTCTTGGTCGCCGGTCTTCCGCGTCACCCTGAGGCCCGGGGCGAACCGGCCGCGGGCGACCTCGTCGATGCGGAAGCTCCCAGGCTGCTGGCCCGCGACCAAGGCCGCGAAGGCGAGGATCGTCGGCGTCATCGTCTCAATTCCTCCCGTCCGTCCGTGCCAAGTGCCACAGCAGATTCGCCATGCCGGCGTTGCCCAGCAGGGTCTTGACCAAGGGTCGGCGCCCGACCGGCAGCTCCAGGGCCTCGGGCGCCTTGGAGCGCTCTGCCTCGTCCGGATCCAGCTCTTGCGCGGCTCCCGTCGCGCGGCGCCACGCCCGGTGCGGCCCCTCCGCGATCCTCCAAGGCCGGAGGTTGCGCCAGTACAAGCCGTCCGTGTCCTTCAGGAACCGCAGCGCGAACTCGGCGTGCCGCTCCACCTCCGCGCGCCGCGCAGAGCCGCCGACAGCCCTCTCGAGCCGCAGCAGGCCGTCCGCCAGGTGCTCGGCGAAGAACGTCGAGTCGAACCAGTGCCGCCGGGAGGGATCCGCGACCACCGAGTCGTACAGCGGCTTCGTGCGGTCGCAAGCGGCCTCTGCGAGCCGCTCCGCCCTCTCCAAGCCGGTCCGATCGCCCGACAGGGCCGACCAATCGACCCACGCCCGAATCAGGTTGCCCGTGTTGTAGGTCCACTTGGTCGGGTTGATCGCCCAGTTCGGCGCGAAGAGCCCGTCGCGCACCAGCCCGTCGCGGTCCACCAGCGTCTCCTCCAGCCAATCGAGGAGCCCTCGGGCCAGCGCGAGGCACACTGGCCGACGGTGCCCTTGCCCCGCCAGACCGAGCGCCGCCAGAGCGACCGCCTCGGTCGAGCAGGCGTTGCGGTCGCAGGTGCCGGGCTTGTCCGGGTCGGTGCCCCAGCGCACCCCTCCCGGCTTGCCTGACCGGTCGATCCCGCCGATCAGGAACCGGTCGAACACCTCCGTGGCGCGCTCCAGAAAGCGTCGGTCCCGGGTGGCCTCGAACGCGGCGAGCAGGCCCAGCACGGCCCAACCGTTGTCGTCGAAGTACTTGTCGTTGTTGCCGGGGAAAGTGAGCCACGCGTTGTAGGCGCCGGCCTCGGCGTCGTAGTAGCGCTCCATGCTGAGAAAGGTCGCGCGGAGCGCCCGCTCCCAGCGTCCGGGCTCCGAGCGCTCGGCCTCGGCCAAGGCCCGGAAGCAGACGACGACCGGCCAGACGACGTATCCGCGGTCCTGCAGGCCGTCCGAGGGAACGGTCTCGGCGCTGGCCACCGGCCCGCGGAACAGCAGGGCCGAGCCGTCCCAGAAGGTCCTCACGGTCTGTCGCGTGAGTCTGGACGCCTCGGCCCTCCAGCGGTCCCGAGGCCGGTCCGCCGGCCACGCCCCGGCCGAGCACGCCGCCAACCCGATCAGAACCTGCCTGCGCGTCAGGAGCACGGCGCCAGTTTGGACGATCCCGACGACCCCCGTCTCGGGCGGTCAGCTGGCATCTGCCATAATTCGGCGTTGATGTCCGGCTCTTCCCCAGATGCCCGCTTCCGGCTCTCCCCCGACCTCGCGCTCGCGTTGGCCGAGCAGTACGGCACGCCGCTGTACGTTCTGAGCGAGGCGCACCTGCGGGGTCGCATCCGGGAGTACCGGGCGGCGTTCCGGGCCGCGGCGCCGAACAGCCGGCTGGTGTTCGCCAGCAAGGCCAACTCGACGCTGGCGGTGCTGAGGATCGCCCACCAGGAGGGCTGTCTCATCGACGTCGCGAGCGAGGGGGAGCTCCGGGCCGCGATCCTGGCCGGAGTGCCCGCTTCCGACTGCCACCTGCACGGGAACTACAAGACGCTGTCCGAACTCGCGTTCGCGTTCGAGGCGGGGGTGGGCGAGATCGTCGTCGACAACTTCGCCGAGATCGAGGCCATCTCGGAGCTGGCCAGGGCCGACAGCCCGCCCAGCTCCCTCGTCGCGGAGGCGCTCGGGTTGCCGGCGGAGGATCCGGTCCGCTGTCCCGATCTGGTGATCCGCGTGGCGCCCGGCGTCGACCCGGCCACGCACCAGAAGATCAGCACGGGCCAGGACGACACCAAGTTCGGCTTCAACCTCTCCGACGGTTCGGCGGAGCGGGCCCTGCTGCGCTGCCTCGAGCTGAACCTGCCGGTCGTCGGGTTCCACTGCCACGTCGGATCGCAGCTGCTGGATCCCGAAGCCCAGCGGGCCGGCGGCGAGGCGATCGCCCAGTTCGCCGCGGACATGTTCCGGCGGCACGGGTTCGAGGCCCGCGTGCTGAACGTCGGGGGCGGGTTGGGCGTGCGCTACACGGACGCCGACGACCCGATGCCCATCGCCGACTACTGCAGGCTGGTCGTCGAGGCCATGCGCGCGCCGCTCGAGGGCACCGGCCTCGACCCGACGCTGATGCAGGAGCCCGGAAGGTCGCTGGTGGCCGAGGCCGGGGTGACCCTGTACCGCGTCGGCGTGATCAAGACCGTCCCGACCGGCGAGGGTAGGACCCGCAACTACGCCAGCGTCGACGGCGGCCTGAGCGACAACCCCCGCCCCGCGCTCTACGGCAGCCGCTACACGGTGCTCCGGGCGGCCCGCGCCGACGGCGGCGAACCGACCGCCGAGCCCACGGCCAAGTTCACCGTCGCGGGAAGGCACTGCGAGACCGACAGGCTGTTCACCGACGTCGATCTGCCGGCGGACCTGACCGAGGGGGACCTGCTGCAGGTTCTCTGCACCGGGGCCTACAACAGCTCGATGGCGAGCAACTACAACCGCTTCCTGCGGCCGCCCACGGTTCTGGTGCGCGAGGATGGGTCCCTCGCACCCATCCAGCGGCGGGAGACGTACGACGAGTTGTTCGCGCGGGAGATGCTCCCGAACCTTTGAGCCATGCTGGACCTGCCGCCGATCCCCGTTCTGCTCGCCATCCTGGTCGTCATCTTCTTCGGGATCGGCCTGCACGAGTACGCCCACTGCAAGATGGCGGACATGGCGGGCGACCCGACGCCACGGATCTACGGCAGGGTCACGCTGAACCTGACCAAGCACTTCGAGCCGCTCGGCACGCTGATGATCCTCCTCACGTCGCTGACCGGCGTGGGGATCGGGTGGGGCAAGCCCGCGCCGATGAACCCGAACAACATGCGCAACCCCCGGTGGGACGCCTTCGCGGCCGCCGCCGCCGGGCCGCTCTCCAACCTGGTGCAGGCCACGTTCTTCGCCGTCCTCCTCAGGGTCGCGGCGACCACGGGGGCGTTCGGTTCCAGCCAGTTCCTCGCGGCGCTGCTCGTGTACGGCGTCGCAATCAACCTCGGTTTGTTCCTGTTCAACCTCATCCCGCTCGGCCCGCTGGACGGCCACTGGCTGCTGGGAACGTTCTTCCCCGAGCCCGCCCGTCAGCGGTGGTACTGGTGGAACCAGCGGTACGGTTCGGGGCTGCTGCTGGCGCTGATCCTGATCGGCCAGCTCTCGCGGATCCCGACCATCGGCCTGATCATCGGGCCGCCCCACCGCGCGCTGTTCCAGCTGCTGACCGGGATGAACTTCTGACAGGCGCAACCGAGGGCTAGCGATGGAGAGACAACGCATTCTGAGCGGCATGCAGCCGACCCAGCCGAAGCTGCATCTGGGCAACTACGAGCCGATCAAGAGCTGGGTCCGGCTGCAGGAGCAGTACAAGCTGTACACCTTCGTCGCCGACTGGCACGCGCTGACGACGATGGCCGAGAACCCCGGCGACATCGCCGCGAACTCCCGCGAGATCGTGAAGGACTACCTCGCCGCGGGCATCGACCCCGAGCGGACGACCGTCTTCCTGCAGAGCCACGTGCCGGAGCACGCCGAGCTGCACCTGCTGTTCAGCATGATCACACCGCTCGGATGGCTGGAGCGAGTGCCGACCTACAAGGAGAAGAAGCAGAACCTGCAGACCGAGAGCGAGCCCTACGGCCTGCTCGGTTATCCCGTGCTGCAGGCGGCCGACATCCTGCTGTACAAGCCGTACGGCGTGCCCGTCGGCAAGGACCAGGCGCCGCACCTCGAGCTCTCGCGGGAGATCGCCCGCCGGTTCAACCACCTGTACGGCGAGGTTTTCCCCGAGTTCGTGAACATCCTGTGCGACACGCCCGTGCTGATGGGTCTGGACGGTCGCAAGATGAGCAAGAGCTACGGCAACGCGATCTACCTGAACGAGAGCGAGGAGGAGACCGCCAGGAAGGTGATGTCGGCCTTCACCACGCCCACCAAGATCCGCAAGACCGATCCTGGCGACCCGGAGAACTGCGCCGTGTGCAACCTCCTGCGCGTCTACTCGCCCAACTGGGAGGTGCAGACGGACGAGTGCCGGCGCGGGCTGCGGGGCTGCGTGCAGAACAAGCGCGAGTGCGCCGAGGCCATCAACGAGGCCCTGCGGCCCTTCCGCGAGCGGCGCCGCCAGATCGACGACGCCACCGTCGAGGCCATCCTGCGGCGAGGAGCCGAAGAGGCGCGGGACTTCGCCTCCCGAACGCTCGCCGAGGCCAAGCGCGCCATGGGATTCCGTTAGGCGAGGACCATGGACCGACACGCGGTCCACTATCTGCCGATCCTGACGACCGCTCTGTCGGCCGTCTTCTGCATCGTGCTGCTGCGAGCGGCGATGGTGCGCCGGTCGGGTCCGCACCTATGGTGGTGGGCGGCGGGCGTGTTCTTCTACGGCCTCGGCACGGCCCTCGAGTCGACGGTCACGCTCGGGGGCAACTCCGTGGCGCTCACGAAGGCGTGGTACATCGCAGGCGCGCTGCTCGGCGGATATCCGCTGGCGCAGGGCGTGGCCTATCTGCTTCTGCACGGCAAAATCGCCAACCTTCTGGCCATCGTCACTCTGGCGGTCGTCGCCCTTGCCAGTCTGGCGGTCATCCTGAGCCCCGCGGACCTCTCCCAGCTGGAGCCCCATCGGCCGACGGGCGCGGTGATCGCCTGGAAGGCGGTGCGCTGGACCACGCCGCTGATCAACCTGTACGCGTTCGTCCTGCTGGTCGGCGGGGCGGCCTGGAGCGCGCGTCGCTACGCCGGTTCTCCCGAGACGAGGCACCGGGCGGTCGGCAATGCGTTCATCGCCGTGGGTGCGCTGTTGCCGGGCGTCGGAGGCGCCATGGCCAAGGGCGGGCTGGTGGAGGCCCTGTACGTCGGCGAGTGCGTGGGTCTCATCCTGATCTGGATCGGCTATGGCATCATCGCGGCTAGGCACCGAGCCTCCCGCGGCCCTGCACCCCAGTAGGCACCCCCGCGCGGCGCTCGGCGCTCTCCATCCTTGGGGTTGGCGGACAGCCGCCTCCCGCACTCAACCGCCATGGAACCCACAGTCGGCGTCAGGCCGCTCTACCGCTTCGCCAACGACCCCGCAACCGGAGAGACCGTCATCGAGGTCGCGCACGGGGGCCGCACGCTGCTCGGCCTCTCTTGCCTGAACAAGGGCACCGCGTTCACCGAGGAGGAACGCCGGGAACTGGGGCTCCTCGGGCTTCTGCCGCACCGCGTGCTCACGATCGAGCAGCAGGTCCAGCGAATGCGCCGGGAGTATCTGCGCGAGGCCACCGACATCGAGCGCAATCTGTTCCTCAGCGCCCTGCACGACCAGAACGAGACCCTCTTCCTGCGGCTCGTGCAGGACCATCTGACCGAGATGATGCCGATCATCTACACGCCGGTCGTCGGCGAGATCGTTCGGCAGTACAGCCGGCTGTACCGGGGCTCGCGGGGCCTGTACATCGGCTACCCCGATCGCGACCGCATGGAGGAGATCCTGGACAACTGGCTCCATCCGTTCGTGGACGCGGTCTGCGTGACCGACGGCGAGGCGGTGCTGGGCATCGGCGACCAGGGGGCGGGCGGCATCGCCATCCCGATCGCCAAGCTCGTGGTCTACACCCTGCTCGCCGGGATTCGGCCGTTCGGACTGATGCCCGTGATGCTGGACGTCGGCACCGACAACCCCGAGCTGCTCGACGACCCGCTGTACCTCGGGTGGCGGCACGAGCGCGTGCGCGGCGAGCAGTACGACTCCTTCGTGGACCAGTTCGTGCAGGCCGTCCGCAGGCGGTGGCCCTCCGCCCTGCTGCACTGGGAGGACTTCGGCAAGACCAACGCCCGACGCCTGTTGGATCGGTACCGCTGGGAGGTCTGCTCCTTCAACGACGACATCCAGGGCACGGCGGCCGTGGCGTTGGCGGCTCTGATCGCCGCGGTGGCCCGCACCGGCTCCTCGTTCCGAGAGCAGCGAGCGGTGGTGCACGGCGCGGGCACGGCGGGAGTGGGGATCGCCGACGAGATCGTCGCGGCGATGGCCCGCGAGGGTCTTTCCGAGGAGGAGGCCGCGGACCGGGTGTGGCTGCTGAACAGCCGGGGACTGATCCTCGAGGACACGCCGGGCTTGGAGCCGTTCCAGAGGAGGTACGCCAAGCCCCGATCCGCCGTCGCCGGGTGGGACGTTCGCGAAGGCGGCCGCATCGGCCTCAACGAGGTGGTTCGCCGCGTGCGCCCGACGGTGCTGATCGGCACCTCCACGCAGGCCGGCGCCTTCACCGAGGAGATCGTGCGCGAGATGGCCTCCCACTGCCCCCGGCCGATCATCTTCCCGCTCTCCAACCCCGACACCAAGGCCGAGGCGCACCCTCAGGACCTGCTCCAATGGACCGAGGGACGCGCGCTGGTGGCCACCGGCACGCCCTTCCCTCCGGTCTCGTTCCGCGGCCGCTCGGTGCGCATCGGCAACTGCAACAACGCGTTCGTGTTCCCGGGCCTGGCCCTCGGGGCCATCGCGTCCCGGGCGAGGGCGATCAGCGACGGCATGGTCTCGGCGGCGGGGATGGAGATCGGCAAGTGGATCCCCAGCGACGGCGACCCACTGGGCCCGCTGATGCCTACGCTGGAGGACGCCCGCGCGATCTCCCGGAACGTCGCGATCGCCGTCGGTCTGGCCGCCCAGCGGGAGGGGCTGGCCGACCGCGCGACCGTCGAGGAGCTGGAGCGCCGAATCGCCGAGGTGAGCTGGAAGGGCGGGTACCACCGCTATCGGCGCATGGCCGACTGAGCGCGCTCCTCCATCCAGGCGACGACCCTCTTCGAGAGCGGGTGGTCCGGGTTCCCGACCATCGCGTTGGCACCGCCGTGGTCCAGGTCCGGCCAGAAGCTGACCTCGGCCTTGGCGCCCTTGGCCCGGAGGGCGGCGGCGAACTCCTCGGCCTGGTCGCGCGACCTCCGGTCGTACCGGGGCAGGCCCATCAGGCCGCGGCCGGCGACCACCAGCAGGAAGTCGCTCGGTCGCTTCGCCCTCCGAACCTGGATCAGGGGCGAGGCGTCGTCCCACCCGGCGGGATCGTCCCCGAAGGCCTGCCGGTAGACGGCGCTGAGCCAGGGCGACCGGGACCGGGCGCCCTCCGACACCCTCATGCCGCCGCCGTCGAGCGGAATGGCCCCCAAGAGGTCCGCGGGCTTGAGCCCGTGCGGCTCGAGCCACCGGGGGTCCGCCCCCAAGCAAGCCGCCAGGTGCGCGCCGGCGCTGTGGCCCATCACGCACAGCCGCTTCGGGTCGCCGCCGTACCGCGCGATGTTCCGACGGACCCACCCGACCGCCGCCGCGGCGTCCCGAACGAAGGCCGGAAACCGGTGCTCGGGAGCGAGGCGGTAGTTCGCCGACACGAGCAGGAAGCCGGCCTCCGTCAGGACCCTGTCCTTTCCCTGAATCGCCTGGCGCTTGTCGCCCGTCCGCCAGCCGCCCCCATGGAAGAACACCACGACCGGCGCACCGGACGCCTTCTCGGGCGCGTAGATGTCCAGCCTCTGCCTGGGATCGCCGGTGTCGGTGTAGGGAACGTCCGGCGTCGTCCGGAGGCCCCCGGCTGCGATGCCGGCCAGGCAGGCGAAACAAGCGGCCGAGACCAAGCCCATATCCGCTCCGACGCGCGAGACGGCAATGGGTTCGGACCGCCGGAGATCCGCCATACTTGCCATCGAGCCGGCCATGCCCCAAACGCTCTCCCAGCCGAAGGCCCTGTCCCAAGAGCAGCGCCGCCAAGCCATGAGGCGGGTGGTGTGGGCTTGGGCGTTCGGCTCCATGTTCTTCTCGATCACGACGGGCGCGGCGTTCACGTCGCTGCTGAAGAAGTTCCTCCACGTCTCCGACTTCGCCTACGGCCTCGTGATGGGCGCGGGTCCGGCGGCCGTGCTGTTCACGCTGCTGGGATCGCTGTGGGTGGAGCGGTCCGGCCGCTCGAAGCCGACGTTCCTGCGCTACCTGCTGGCCGCCCGGCTGGCTTGGCTGGCCATCGCCGCCGCTCCGCTGTTCCAACCCGAGCCCGGCTCGCTGTGGGTGGTGGGCGCGGTCGGCTTGGCGGCGTTCCTCAGCGCCGTGTTCGCGAACATCGGCGGCGCGGGCTTCACCGTCTGGATGTCGGACCTGGTCCCCCGGGAGAGCGCAGGGGCGTTCTTCGGCCACCGCGCGCGGGTCGGCCTGGCCATGATGGTCTTGGCGAGCTCCGCCGTGTCGGTGGTGCTGGACCGGATGCCGGGCGAAGCCTGGGTCTACGCCGGGGTGTTCGGGTTCGCGACCGTCGTCGGCGCGATCTCTTTCTGCGGATCCCGGAGGAGCCCCGACCGGTCGGCGAGAAGCAGCCCTCGCTGTGGGAGATCGTCTCCGTCCCGTGGCGGAACGCCGACTTCCGCGCCTACTCGGCCTACACGCTGCTCGCGTTCGTGGCCTACTCCATGTTCTGGCCCTTCCTGTGGCCGTTCTGCTTCGAGCCGGCCGAGCGCCACGGGCTGGGCTTCTCGCTGCCGCTGACCAACGCGCTGATCGTCGTCCTGCCGCAGCTGGCCAACGCCTTCACGTCCCCGTTCTGGGGCCGGGCGCTCGACCGCTTCGGACCCAAGCCGGTGTTGGGGTTCGGTGCGATCGCGGCGATCGTTCTGCCGATCTTCTGGGTCCTGTGCAACCGCGCCTGGAGCCTGGACCTCAGCCCGCTGGGCCTGGGACTCAGGCTGGAGATGCCGATGCTGATCCCCCTGATCAGCATCCTCGGCGGCCTCTGCTGGCCTTCCATCGACCAAGGTCTGGTCTACGTGCAGCTCCACGGCTTCCCGGAGGAGCGGAGAACGGCGTACGTGGCGGCCAACAACCTGACGATCGGGGTGGCGGCGACCATCGGCAGCGCGCTGGGCGGGGCGATCGCCGCGGCGTTCGAACCTCTGGTCGGAAGGGTCGCCTGGCTGCCTTCGTGGTTCTCGCACTACCAGGTGGTGTTCGCCGCCTCGATCCTGCTGCGGCTGGCGGCGTTCGCATGGCTCTTCCGCCGCCTGAGCCTCGAGAGCCGCGGCACGTACGTCGAGGCCGGGCGGGCCGTGTTCGGCGAGGCGCTGCTTCCCCTCCGCCGCATGCTGCCCCGAGGCTGGACCTACCGGCGGAAATCGTGATCGAATACCGATAGCTCCCCGGGAATGCTATCCTAGGAAGCGTAGCGAGGAGAACCATGAAGCTAGCTGTCGGAATCGCTCTCGCCGCGTCGGTGCTGGTCGTCGGCTGCTCCGGATCGAAGCAGGAAGGCGCCGAACCCGGCGGCTCGTCGTCTACCCCCGGCAAGAAGATCGTGGTCGGGTTCAGCCAGATCGGCGCCGAGAGCGGCTGGCGAACGGCCAACACGGAGTCGATCAAGTCGGAGGCCGCCAAGCGCGGCATCGAGCTGCGCTTCTCGGACGCCCAGCAGAAGCAGGAGAACCAGATCAAGGCCCTGCGGAGCTTCATCGCCCAGAAGGTCGACGTGATCATGTTCTCGCCGGTGGTCGAGGCGGGCTGGGGACCGGTGATGCAGGAGATCAAGGACGCCGGCATCCCCGTCATCGTGGCCGACCGGCGCCCGGACGTCAGCGAGGACATGTACGTCACGTTCATCGGTTCGGACTTCGTCGAGGAGGGTCGGCGGGCAGCCCGCTGGCTGGCCAAGAAGATGAACGGCAAGGCCACGATCCTGGAGCTGCAGGGCACGCCGGGCAGCGCGCCGGCCATCGACCGGAAGAAGGGGTTCGAGGAGGTCCTGAAGGAGCACCCCGGCATGAAGATCGTCCTGTCGCAGTCCGGCGACTTCACCCGGGCCGGCGGCAAGCAGGCGATGGAGGCCTTCCTCAAGTCGCCCGTCGGAAGGACCGCGAACGCGCTGTTCGCGCACAACGACGACATGGCCCTGGGCGCGATCCAGGCGATCGAGGAGGCGGGACTCAAGCCCGGCCAGGACATCGTGATCGTTTCGATCGATGGGGTTCGGGGCGCCTTCGAGGCGATGGTCGCCGGCAAGCTGAACTGCACCGTGGAGTGCA
>FWPV01004224.1_pt1 | contig 13094 bp, 10 predicted proteins | sample 2228371 | NCBI WGS metagenome assembly FWPV01 (sample SAMEA103939776, study PRJEB20133) | metagenome | reverse complement strand
TATCAATGCCCTATCTGGTATGTTCTCCCACCATGGAACTGGGCATTGATATCGCCGATTTAGATATCGTACACCTGCGCAATGTCCCCCCCACACCAGCCAACTATGCCCAGCGCAGCGGGCGAGCGGGCAGACAAGGTCAGGCGGGCTTAATTTTTACCTATTGTGGCGCTCTCAACAGCCATGACCAATATTTCTTTCTCCATCGAGAGGAAATGGTAGCAGGCAGTGTCCGTCCGCCGCGATTAGACCTAGCCAATGAATCCCTGCTGCGTGCCCACTTGCAAGCCATGTGGCTGGCAGAAGTTCGTTTGCCGCTTGGACAGTCGATTGAACGAATCATCGACATCGAGCACCCCGATCTTCCCTTACACGAACAGGTCGCTAGAGACATCCAGCTAAACGAGCAGACGCGTCTTCACCTGCGTCAACGTTTCTTAACGATGCTTCAACACGATCGAGGATCCCTGGAAGGGGTAGGATGGAATGAAGCACAATGGGTCGATCAGGTGCTGGCTGAAGCACCCCAGGCTTTCGATCAGGCCTTTGAACGCTGGCGCGATTTATATCGCATCGCCACAACCCAGATGAATCAAGCTCATCAGGCAATGCTGCACGCCATGCATGCCAAAGACCAAGAAGCCATTCAACGCCGCTACGAAGAAGCCAGACGCCAACGTAATCTACTGCTGCAGATCGGGGTACAAACTGAAGAAAGTGATTTTTACCCCTACCGCTATTTGGCCGGAGAGGGTTTCCTGCCAGGCTATAATTTCCCTGCCTTGCCGGTGCGGGCATGGGTGCCACGCGGCGAAGGGGAGTTTATCTCACGCCCTCGCTTCCTTGCTTTGCGCGAGTTTGCCCCCTTGAACATTCTATACCACGAGGGAGATAAATGGGAAGTGCGCACCTTGATTGCCCCAGCCGGGGGGCTCACCGAACGGCGTATGCAAAAGCGGTTGTGTCACCAATGCGGAGCATACGCCGACCCACAAGATGACCTGTGCCCGACTTGCAGCACAACCTTCCAAGCGGATAACAGTCTTTTGACGACCCTGCTCGAAATGCCCAACGTTCGCACTGTGCGCCGTGAGCGCATCACTTCCGAGGAAGAGGAACGTCGGCGGCGGGGGTACGTGCTGCAAACCACCTATCAATTCTCTCGCCAAGGTGACCATTGGCGCACGCAAGAAGCAGAAGTCCAAGTGAATGGTCAGACCTTGTTTCGATTGGTCTATGCGCCAGCAGCTACGATCATGCGCATCAATCACGGCTGGCGGGGCAAACGCACGCCCGGCTTCCTACTGGATTTCGAGCGAGGCGAAATCTTCACCGAACGGGAAACGCAATCCTCCTCGCCCACTACCCACTCAGCCCAGTTAGAAAGAGTGCGTTTAGCGGTGCGCAGCACCCAAAATCTGCTCTTGATTCGCCCCGCTGAACCACAACTGTTTGCAGACCGTATTTTTGAGACGTCTCTGCGCGTCGCCTTGCAGCGTGGCATTGAGACAGTCTTTCAACTAGAGGAAGATGAATTAGCCGCTGAAAAAGTTGGAGAAGGGAAAGAACAAGCCATCTTGCTTTACGAAACTTCCGAAGGGGGCAGTGGTGTACTACGCCGACTGGTTGAGGAAAGCGACGCTTTTGCTCGTCTTGCTGCCCAAGCCTTGCAACGGTGTCATTATGACGCTCTAGGTCAAGACCTCAAGCCAAGTTGTATCGCTGCATGTTATGAATGTCTGATGAGCTATAGCAATCAATTGGAAGCCATGGTTCTGGATCGGCGACGCATCCATGAGCAATTGTTGCAACTCATCCAAAGCGTGACCCTACCGCGGTATGGGATGCGCTCGTGGTCAGAACAATTGGCTTGGCTTCGTTCACTGAGCGATCCGCAATCCGACTTTGAACGACATTTTCTGGACGTCTTGGCAAATGCTCGTGCCCGTCTGCCTGACGAAGCGCAAAAGCATCTCGTAAACCCCGTCTGCATCGTTGATTTCTTTTATCGTCCCAATGTTTGTGTCTTTTGCGACGGTAGCGTTCACAATCAACCCGAACAACGCCAGCGTGATGAGCAAGTGCGTCGGCAGTTGCTCGAACAAGGCTACCAAGTAATTGTCCTCCGTTATGACGAAGAGCTATTATCCCGCTTGAAAGCCTATCCAGCCGTGTTTGGCATCTCGCCAAAACAATGAGCAAACCTTAACGCCCCAAACTACGCGGCGCTCAAAGCCAGTAATGGTAAAATAACTAAAGAGAGTGGTCAACCAATGAGAAAAAGACGCAGTTCGGGTGAAGGTTCTCTCTTTTATAGCAATGCAGAAAAATGCTGGATTGCGGAAATTACCCTGCCGGATGGCAAGAAAAAAGCAGGGCTTGATTTTTAGAACTGCGAAGAATACGCCGATCTCACCCCGTAACCTACTCAGGCATTTTCACGAATCCCTTGTCAAATTAGGGCTTCCGAGAGTAAAATTTCATTCACTAGGTATTCCTATGCTTCCATTCAGCTTTTTTCTGACACACGCCCCCGTAGCTCAATGGACAGAGCGCCTGACTTCGGATCAGACGGTTGTGAGTTCGAATCTCGCCGGGGGCGCCTCGTTTTTATTTCAGGTTGGGTGATTGCCCACTTCACGCCAACGCTTCATTTCAGATTGTTTACGTCACTCTCTGAGTGACACTCACCTGCGTGATGATGTCATAGCGCTCCAGTTCTTTGAAAAAGTCAACCGCATCCAGCACGGCTTCTGGTGGATACACACCAGGTGATATGCGCCGCTCCCCGAGCCAAATTGCACTAATGGCAGGAGCAACCCCTGTGGGCAGGGCGCCTTTGACCGTTAGGGTGCCAAGGCGATAGTGCACCTCTGCGCCATTTTTCACCCCCTTAACTTCGGTAACAATTTCTTTCGTCCAATTTGGAGGGGTGTTCTGCGGTGGTTTCAGGAACTCCTCAATCGGTGGAACGAATTTTGCCATCAGCGCCATCATCACCTGACGTGGTATTACCACATTGCCGTCATCCAATTGTAAGGGCTCCGAAGTATTGAAGCCAAATTGCTCCAACACGCGCACCTTTTCAACGGTCTCCTTTGCCATCCCCCAATAATTGATCTTGAAGAAACATTCACGAATATTGGCGGCGGCATAGCTTATCGGCAGCGTTGCCACTTCAGAATGTAACGAATAATGAGTGGTTAGCACTCCGAGAGGCTGGGTAAAGCAATAGTCCTCGAAGCCTGTCAAGGGTTTGACAGCCTTAAACTCGCCTTGGCTAAAAATCATCGGCTGTAAGGTCATCTCGTCCAAAATCGTGGGTACAGCATAAGTAAAGCGCAGATCATCCGCCGGTGGTGGTTTGATTCCATCGTAAATATGAATATACTCGATGGTATCCAGTCTGTCAGCAGCATAGCGGGCTTGGATGTTTGGAATCCCAGGTGCAGAACCCAACCCTAACACAGCGCTCAACTTGCGTTCCGCAAAGCGCTGATGATACTCCAATTGTTTCCGAGTTGTGTGAAAGAGACCCCCTAAATCGGTATACGAGACGCCGGCTTCTAGGCAGGCTTCCATGATGGGCAAATTGTAATAATAGACACTGGCATTGAGACACACATCTGCGCCGCGCAAACAGTTGATCAAGGCATCCTTTTGTTGGATATCTATCTTGACAAACTCCAATTTGGGATGATTGAGAAATGTCATCACCACTGCGGCATTGTCCTCATTGTAATCTGCAATGACCACTTTTTTTACCCGCGCATCGCTGGTGAGGGCTTGAACAGCGATGCAGCCCATTTTACCCGCTCCGCCAATCACAACGATGTTCATGAGACCTCCTTAGTCATATTGAAATAGAAGTTATTGTTTGGCAACCTTGACAGCATCATTAAAGATATTCAAGGTTTCTTGTACATCCTCAGCCTTCAACGCAGCACATAAAAACCACGGCTCGCGACCGTCGATGTCGGGCATTGCCCCACGTTTGACCATCTCGTAAACAATGCGAGAGTAGAAAGCGCTATCTCCCATTAGATATTCTCGATAATTGACTGGCTGACGATCACTCCCCAAAAAGATTCCGAACATCGGCGGCAAGCCGGTAATCGCGTGAGGGATGCCGTGATCGTTTAGGATTTCCTGCAAGCCGTCTTGAAGGCTCTTACCGATTTTGTACAACTCATCAAAGACGGGTTGGCTTTCGAGAATCTCTAATGTAGCCAGCGCAGCCGCCACCCCCACCACGTTGCCGTTATACGTTCCAGAGACCGAAATTTCGCCGGGGGCTACCCATTGCATGATTTCGTCTTTCCCACCTACCGCCGCGATCGGATAACCATTGCCCAGTGCTTTGGCGTAGGTCACCAAGTCGGCTTGCAAATTGAAAAACTCCTGCGCGCCGCCCTTTGCAATCCGAAAGCCAGTCTTGACTTCATCAAAAATCAGCACAATCCCATACTCATCACAAAAACGGCGAAGCGTGGACAGAAATTCCACTTGGGGCATCAATCCGCCCACGTTCCCCATGATCGGCTCAACGATCACACCTGCAATCTCTCCCCATCGCTCACGGATGGTCTTTTCTAGGATTTCAAGGTCATTGAAGGGCAAAATGATGACATACTCGTTGATGGACTTTGGAATTCCTGAACTCATCGGCACCGCCACGGGAGATCGGTATGAACCCAAGATTGCCTTCGGCGTGCTGGCTGTGCTAAACAGGAAATAATCGCTGGAACCATGATAATGACCTTCAAATTTAATAAATTTCTCTCGGTTGGTATAAGCGCGCGCAATGCGCAAAGCGTTCATCGTCGCTTCTGTGCCGCTGTTCGTTAAGCGCACTTTTTGCACACCGGTCATGCGGACGATTTGCTCACACAGTTTCACCTCAGCGGGAGTTGTCCAAGCAAATAAAGTGCCTTCCTGAATTGCCTCAGCTACGGCCTGATTGACTTGTTCATGGGCGTGTCCGAGGATAATAGGTCCGAAACCAAGCCGATAGTCAATATAACGGTGGTCATCCATATCCCACAGATAGGCCCCTTTAGCACGCTGAATGACGAGGGTATCCTCTTGTCCCCAATAGCGAAAATTAGAACTCACTCCTAAAGGCATCACCTGTAAGGCTCTTTGATACCATTGTTTGGTCTTTTGATTTTGCAAAGGCATTGTTTAGCTCCTTCTCTGAATGGTTTTTACATTCCGAGCAGTATCAAAGTTGTTCTACTCCGTCCATATTGCCGGCTACCAAAACGCCCCGCTCAATTTGCCAACCGACAAGTACCCGATCACCGACTGCCCAAATGGGTTGGCTATCTACCGTCGAACTCTGCACGAAAATTCGCCTTTGATCGTCCGTCTCAACGACATACGTCCGCGCAGAGCCTAAATAGGCTGTCTCAATGATCGTGCCCTGTAGGCAATTAAGGCACTGCTCCGTCTCGCTTTCAAGGGGTTTGAGAACCATCCATTCTGGGCGAACGACAATCGCTGCAGAATCACCTTGGCGCAATCCTGTGCGGTTAACCTCACTAGCCGAAACCAGATAATTGCCACCTTCTTCGATAACTGCAAATTCCCCCCCTAAAGTGCCTAGCTTCCCTGTAAAGATGTTTGCTTCGCCAATAAACTTTGCCACATAGAGATTCGCCGGCAGGTTATATAACTCTTCTGGCGTGCCGATCTGTTGGATTTCTCCTACATTCATGACCGCTGCTCGGTCCGCCATGGTTAAAGCCTCTTCTTGGTCATGAGTAACAAAAACAAACGCAATCCCAACTTCATTTTGTAAGCGTTTGAGCTCAAGACGCATCTCCACCCGCAGTTTGCGATCGAGCGCCGCCAACGGTTCATCGAGCAATAAAACTCTTGGACGCTTGACAATCGCCCTTGCTAGAGCCACGCGTTGTTTTTGTCCCCCAGAGAGGCTGCCCGGTTTACGGTTAGCAAGATGGTAAAGCCCGACCAGTTCAAGCACCTCCTTGACCCGCTGATCAATTTGATCTTTGGGCAGCTTGTCCTGACGCAAACCATAGGCAACATTATCGTAAACACTCATGTGAGGGAAAAGTGCATAGGATTGAAACATCATGTTGACGGGTCGCTGCCAAGGTTTCAATTGAACCATGTCTTGTCCATCCAACCAGATTTTGCCCGAGTCAGGGGTTTCAAATCCCGCTAGCATGCGCAGCAATGTCGTCTTTCCACAGCCACTCGGTCCGAGCAAAGCAAAGAATTCCCCTTCGTGAATGCTCAAGGAAACCTCATTCGTAGCTAGTGTGCGCCCAAAGCGTTTGATAACTTTTTCTACGCGAATGATTTCTCTTGCTTGGTTCATCAGAACAGTTTCTCCGTACCACCAAAGCGTTGTGAAAGCAAAACCAGCACGAAACTAAAGGCAAGCACAATGGTTGCCAAGGCATTGACATCGGGGGTGACACCAAAACGCACCATCGAGTAGATTAAGATCGGCAAGGTGGGTCGTGCCGGACCGGCAGTAAAAAATGCGATCACAAATTCATCAAAGGAAATGGTAAAGGCTAACAAGGAACCTGCAATCACTCCCGGCATGATTAAGGGCAGGGTGACGTTAAAGAAGGTCTTCAACGGCGGAGCTCCTAAATCCATCGAAGCTTCTTCCAGCGAATAATCAAACAAGCTCAACCTCGTGCGGACAATGGCAGTTACAAAAGCGATGTTAAAGACAATATGGGATAAAGTGATGGTCAGTAAGCTCAAAGGAATGTCAACTAATGTAAAAAAGGACAACAGGGCAATGGCAAGGACAATATCGGGAATCACCATTGGCAAGAACACAAAGGAGTCTAATAGCAGACTACGGGTTGTCCTTTCTAAGCCTAGAGCGAGGAGTGTACCGAAAACGGCTGATACCAGCGTGGATGCACCTGCTACCCATAACGAATTTAGCGCTGCAGTCAACAAAGGTCGATTGTTAAGCAATTCAGAATACCACTTCAAAGAAAAGCCCCCCCATGCGGTGGGTAAACCAGAACGGTTGAAAGACAGCACTATTAACATCAAGATGGGCACATATAAAAACAAATAGACCAGAGTGGCATGCAAGCGTAAGCCTTGATGGTGCCATTTTGACGCTTGGGTCATCTTATCCTTCCTCCGTTCGCCGCACTAACCAAGCCTGGAACAGAAGCAATGCCAGCACGATCGCCATCACGCCAAATGCCATTGCGGAGCCGTAAGGCCAATCGCGGGCTTTCAAAAATTGATTATTAATCATATTCCCAATCAGGAAGCGCTGCCCACCGCCAAGCAGTTCGGGAACAAAGAAATTGCCCAAACTGGGCACAAAGACAAAGATCGCACCCGTAACGACACCGCGCAAGGTTAACGGCAAGGTAATCGTAAAGAAAGTTTTAAGTGGTGTAGCCCCTAAATCAAACGCCGCCTCGCGCAATTCTGGATTGAGACGCTCAATCGATGAATATAAGGGAAGCACCATAAAAGGCAAATAGCCATAGAGCAACCCGATCATGATGGTAAAGTCGTTATATAGAAAAGAGATCGGCTCTTTCGTGATGTTCAACGTCATAAGCAATCGGCTGAGAATCCCTTCCCGATTGAGTAGCACAATCCACGCATAGGTGCGAATGAGATAGCTCGTCCAAAAAGGCAAGATCACCAAGATAAGAAGCGTAGAGCGCCAACGGGCAGGTTGCTGTGAAATAAAATATGCCATTGGATAACCGAGTAATAATCCCAATAAGGTTACCAAGAAAGCCAACCGTGTGGAATTCAAAAACACCTTGAGCACAGTAGGATCGAACAATCGCACGTAGTTCTTAAGTGAGAGCGTATAAACGATGTCACCGAAGGCGCCGCGTTGCAAAAAACTGTAGATAAAAATCAGCGATAGAGGTAGAAGCAAGAAAACAAATAACCACCCCAAGCCAGGCCCTAATAAAACAATCTGCCCTAGGAAGCGCTTCATAAAAACAACACCCTATCCCGAAAATTAGAAGAAGGAGGGAGGAGGGCAATCAGCCCTCCTTTGATTTCCTTTACTGACCACTCGCCAGCACCTCAGCAACGATATTAGAATAGAGTTCCTGAGCTTCGCCAACATCTTGCAAGGGCTCTTGTTTAAGTAAATCAGCCGCAGAAATTGCTAGGTTGGGAAAGCTAGTATATAGCTCATCAGAAACCTGAGACATGACAGCTTGATTAGGAACTTTATACAAAATATTTTCCACCACCCAACTGCCGATCTCTGGTCGCAAGATGTAGTTGATGAATTGATAGGCGGCTTCCTTATTTTCAGAGGCATTTGGGATCACCATCGTATCCACCCAAAGGTCGCTCCCTTCTTTAGGGATGACAAAACGAATAGCATCGTTTTCAGCAATGCCGTAATTACACCAACCATCCCAAGCTTCGACCAAATAGGCTTCACCTGAGACTAATTTGGAGTAAAAGGTTGTATCGTCATACGCAAGCAAGGTCTTCTTTGCCTGAATGAGCAGGTCTTTGACTTGATTCATCTCGCCTGGATCGGTTGTGTTAGCGGAAAAGCCTAAGGCCTTTTGAGCCGGAAGCAGCAACCAGCGGTCGGTCTGGAGCATGGTAATCTTGCCAACCAACTCTTGGCGAGGGGTCAATAAATCGTACCAACTGTCTGGCTCGTAATTCACCAAATCGCTACGATAACACAACCCGGTTGTCCCCCAGGTATATGGGACAGCATATCGCGTAAACGAAATTTGCCGCACTTCCTCGTATAAATTGGACGCATTAGGCAATTTGGCATAATCGATCTCGCTTAGCAGACCCATTTTTGCTAAGGCATCGGCAAATTGTCCCGTCATGAACACCACATCGAATCCACGCCCTTTAGCTGCCACCAATTTCCCGACAATTTCCTCATTGGTGGCATGTAAAGCTAGCTCGACCTCAATGCCAGTTTCTTCTTTAAACCGATCGATTAAGTCAGCCGGCATATAAGCATCCCAGTTCGAGATGACAATCTTCCCTTTCGCCGCTGAATCAGCGGGTTGCTCCGCTGATGGCATTTCCGGCGATGCAGGGGACAGTTGGGGAGTTGCAGCGTTGCAAGCGTTTAGTAGAAGGACAATTACACTAAATAAGGCGAAAAACAATTTGCGGTTCATTGCTCATACTCCTTTACCAATAATATGATTTAGAAATAAGAATTAATTATCGACGAAGCGAGGGCATCTCAACTTGATTTTCATTATTACCCTCACTTCATCGATAAACAACGCACTCGGTTGGTTGAGTTTATTTAGACAGGTATCGCTTGGAGCGCTGCTCCCGGCAAAAGCTATTTCTTTACGTTCATGAAATCAATCACAACCGTATTGAGATACACCATATCCAGCATGGTATATTTGCCGCCAATCCGACCGTGACCACTAACTGTGCCGCCTGCGCCACCGAAGGGTACATGAGGTTCCCAATAATCCGTATTGTCATTTATCACCAGATTCCCGGTACGCAGCCGTTCCATGAAGTAGAAAGCCCGATGCAGGCTAGAGGTAAACAAGCCCATCTGTAAACCATATCGGTCCATGTTCGCCAAGCGAATTAATTCATCGTCATCCTTCGCAGCCGTAATCGCCGCTAGAGGACCAAACGACTCTTCGTATTGGATCAAGGCATCTTCGGGGACATTGTCAATGACGGTGGGTTCAAAATACAAGCTGGTCGGATAGCCAGAAGCCCGTTTTCCACCGTAAACCAGCTTGGCGCCTTTCTTGATTGCGTCATCGATGTGCCGCTCCATCTTTTGAGCGGTCATCTCGTTGCACAGAGGTCCCATCGATACTTTTTCATCGAAGGGGTCCCCAAGCACAATTTTCTTGGCTTCTTCGGTGATCAAGTCCACAAAATCTTTCTGAATATTTTTGTGCACCAAAATTCGCTCTGTCGCGTTGCCAACCTGACCGGCGTCATAGAAACAACCAAAGGCAGTTAATTCAGCAGCTTTCTCCAGGTCGGCATCATCCAGAATAATCGTAGGACCGTTGCCTCCCATCTCAAGTAAGGTGTGTTTGAGCCCCGCGCGCGAAGCGATCATGCGCCCTGTGCGATCAGATCCAACAAAAGCAATCGCATCAACACCATCATGGGTTACCAACCAGTCACCCACTGTCGGACCCTCGCCGGGAATACATTGGATAATATCGGGAGGAATATCCGCTTCCAGCAACGCTTCGACTAGAGCCAATCCCGTTAGAGGAGTATATTCTGATGGCTTGAAGATAATCACATTGCCCGAGGCTAAGCCCGGAGCAATTGGCTCAGATGGGATCAGGGTAGGGAAATTCCACGGGGTAATGACCGTCCAAACCCCATAAGGACGATAGAAGGTCAGGATGCGCTTGTGGCCATCACGCGACGGGATGATAGGGCTTTCTAGGCGTTTGATATCTTCTGCAGCAATACGAAAGTTCTCCGCTGTCTCTTGTACACAAGGAATTGCTTCGGCTTGGTAAGGTTTCCCGTTTTCAAGGGATTCTAAGCGGGCTAATTTTTCCAAATTGCGATCGATCGCCTCCGCCATACGGTGCACCAATGCTGCCCGTTCGAAGGGGGGTGTCAGACACCACTTCTCAAAAGCTCGCCGAGCAGCCTTGACGGCGCGATCGATATCCTCTTTGCTTGCTTTTGGATAATAACCTAAAATCTCTCCCGTCACCGGACTATGAACGGCGATCTCCTCACCAGCCGTTCCTTCTGTCCATTGGCCGTCAATCAGCAACTTGAAATGCCGTGCTTCTGGCATTTCGGTCTGCTTGGGCTCAGCAATTTTGGGTAGAGGGGAAGGTGCTACCATCGTCTATTTTCTCCTTTCTTTGTTTATGGTTCTTATCTTGTTAATCTAGGCCTCTCAGCTACTCCTAAAAACAGACCATCAATTTGGGTCGTTTTGCCAAGTCCACTCATAGGTTCGTTTGGTGATTTCAAGGTAAGGAAAAGTAACCGTTTCTCGCACCCCCTGTACGGCAGAGATCTTATGGGAAAGAGTCTCAAGCAATTTTTCATTGCTATCACACACTAGCTCAAGCAAAATATCATATTGTCCTGCACAAATGACCACCCAGCGCACCTCAGGCAATCGGCTGAGATCCTGAGCCACTTCATGCAATCGACTTCCATCTGCCTTGATCGCAACCATAGCCATCACCACATCCTGAAGATCAGCAGGATGAACGATCCCTTTGACCACCAGAATCCCCTCCTTGATCAAGCGATTGGATCGTTGCTGGACTGACGAGGGAGAAATTTGAAGCTCTTCCGCAATTTGAGCATAAGATTTTCGCCCATCTTGCTGAAGGTGTTGGATGATTTTTAGATCAATTTCATCAATAGCTTTGCGAAAAGTAGGCAAGAGCACACCCTTCGCTAAAAAGGATAATTAGTGTCCAATACATACATTTTATACGTAATCAGTATTTTTGTCAAGGCATTTTTGTTGTTATTATATCATTTTGGCGATATTTATATATTAACAACGTTCCACCAAAAAATCTCGTTACCAACCAGATTACCCACGAAAATACAACACGCAGATAGACGGCATCTATCAATGTCAACCTTTTACAAAGTTCTCTTGCATTTTCACAAGATTTTGTATATAATACGGGTATGAAAAAAAGATTTTTTGTAGGGGTCATTGTACTGAGTCTTTTGCTGGGCGGGATCATCTTCACTAACCGCTCGCCGCAAAAGATCCATGACACTACTCAAAATCTCGAGCCACGACTTTTCTCCCAAACAGGTCACTGGGTCAGCGGGGAATTCTTGAAAAAATACCTTCAAGCTGAACATCCCGACATTCTCTATGGCTCTCCGATCACCGAGCCTTTTTACTCGAATGAAGCCCAGAGAATTGTGCAGTACTTCGAAAACTGCCGCTTCGAACTTTACCCCGAAAATCCTCCCGAATTGCGCGTCAGAGTTACCCCGCTGGGTCAAATGATGCTCTATCATCAGCCAGCAACGGCATTCAACGTCTCATTTCCTCTTGCACGCTGTCGTCATTTTTTGGAAACCGGCGTCTCGGTGTGTCACGAATTTTTGGACTTTTTCGAGAAGCACGGAGGGGTACGGATTTTCGGCTATCCGATTTCCGATTTACTCATTCAAGATGGCTTGATCGTACAATACTTCCAACTCATGCGACTTGAATGGGTAGGACACACTGCTTCACTCTCCCCCATTCGGGTCTCTCCCTTAGGTAAACGCTATTTTGCTTTGGTCAAAGAAGATCAGCGCTTGTTAGCTCCAGCGATAGAAAATGCCGCCCCCCAGTTTATTACCTCCATGCGATTGCGCGGCTTCCCCCTTAGGGCGGTAACTTCCTCAGCCGGCACTCAAACGATATTTGTCCTTACCCAAGATCAAAACGACCGTCCAATCGCCAATGCCCAAGTAGGAATTCGCATTTACCTTCCCGATGGAATGGAAACCTATCCTCCCAGTGCAAAACTTTCCGACAATAACGGGATCACTCGCTTTGAGTTTCCCTTTCAGTCAAACCAATTGGGCTTGGTGATCGTTCAAATCCAAGCCCAATATGATAACCTGCAAGCATTTGGTGAAACTTCGTTCCGTATCTGGAAATAAATCCTCAACGCAAATGACGGGGGGTGACAGATAAACTTTCCAGTCTGCGCCTAAGCACTGCCCAGTCCGGGTATTCATTCATCAACTGATGGATAAACTGTTGAGCACGCTCGACTTGCCCCTTTCGCTTTAATGAATCCAAATAAGCATCCAATTCAACAATGGCTTGCGGCTCACGTTGCAAGCGCATATTCAAATCCACCAGTTGAAGCCTAGTTTGTTCATCTTCAGCATCAATTTGGCGAAGTTGCTCATACACCGTCAGTGCCTGCCGCCATTCAAGGTTTTGCCGATCAAGGTCACCGATCAGGTGAAGCAACATCACCATCCAGCGCGTTTCCATTTGCGCATCTTGCGCCAATCGATATGCTTGTAAATACGTTTCGCGAGCATGGCGCAAATCTGCCAGATTGTAATAAACCTCTCCCAGATGAATGTATTCTTGGATCGCCTCTTCC
>FWPV01012469.1_pt1 | contig 13096 bp, 9 predicted proteins | sample 2228371 | NCBI WGS metagenome assembly FWPV01 (sample SAMEA103939776, study PRJEB20133) | metagenome | reverse complement strand
GCCACAAAAAAACAACTTAAACGCTGTTGTTTCTTCCACAAATTTCAATAGTTTTACCATGCAAAGTGTGAATCAGTTTTTTCACACTCTGACGTTATCAGCAACCCTATCCGACAGAGCAACCCTAACCGCCAGACAAAAACCGACAGACAGTGCAATTTTCGGCAAAGCCGTTTGGCTATCCCTTCGCAAAATAAAAAGAGCTGCAAAGCCACCCATAAGCCGACCCACTTTTGCAGCACATTTTATTTTGCCCGAACGCACCAGTGCCACCCGACAGTTTTGTGCTAAACAGACAAATTTTTTACTTACATTTGCCCCGTGAAAAAAGTTTTGACACTCATATTCAGTTTCTACTTGTTGGCTTTGGCAGTTATGCCTTGCAGCGACAAGGAGGACTGTAAATATCAGAGTGCCGACCAATCCACTTTCGCAACAACAGACCACTCAGACCACGACAGCGACACCGAACATTGCTCACCTTTTTGTATGTGTGCTTGCTGCGGACAGACTTTTAGTAGTTCGTTTACTAATTGCAGTTTAGCCCTTCACGTTCCCGTTTCGTTAGACAAATTCCCGATTTACAACCCCTCATTTATTTCAGAGGTGTATTTGTCTATTTGGCAACCGCCAAAAATCAGTTAATGAATTTATGATGTTCTGCTAACGCAGAACAAAACAACCCTACTTACGGTGCTAACGCACCGCAAGTAATCATGTATTCATTCATTAAACTGATTAAAAAAATGTTAGACAAAATAATTGCATTCAGCATAAAAAATAAATTCATCATCGCATTGATGACACTTGCACTCATTGTTTGGGGAGTGTGGAGTGCAAGCAAACTGCCTATTGACGCAGTTCCCGACATCACCAATAATCAAGTGCAAATCATTACGGTTTGCCCTACCCTTGCAGGACAAGAGGTTGAACAGTTGGTAACTTACCCAATAGAACAAAGCATTGCCAATCTCCCCGATTTGGAGGAATTGCGTAGCATTTCCCGTTTCGGACTTTCGGTAATTACCGTTGTGTTTGACGACAAAGTGGATATCTACTTTGCCCGACAACTGATTAACGAACGACTAAAGGAAGCCGAAAGTAAAATCCCAAAAGGTGTAGGCACACCTGAATTAGCACCTGTAAGCACTGGGTTGGGCGAAGTGTATCAATACATCATTCACCCAAAAAAGGGAAGCGAAAGCAAATACACCGCTATGGATTTGCGGACAATGCAGGACTGGATTGTTGCCCGTCAACTTTATGGCACACCCGGAATTGCGGAGGTAAACAGTTTTGGCGGACAACTCAAACAATATGAGGTTGCCGTAAATCCCGACCGACTTATTGCTATGGGAATAACCATTCCCGAAATTTTTACTGCTTTAGAAAAGAACAATGAAAATACAGGCGGAGCATACATTGATAAAAAACCAAACGCCTATTTTATTCGCGGAGTTGGTTTGATTGGTTCGTTTGACGACATCAAAAACATAGTTGTAAAAACAAACGCAAACGGTATTCCCATTCTCATTAAGGATGTTGCCGAAGTGCATTTAGGTAGTGCCGTGCGTTACGGTGCTATGACTTACAACGGTGAAGTAGATGCCGTAGGTGGAGTAGTAATGATGCTGAAAGGTGCAAACAGTGCAGATGTGGTAAGCCGCATCAAAGACAAAATGCAAACCATTCAAAAATCCTTGCCACAAGATGTAGTAATAGAACCATACTTAGACAGAACAGATTTAGTAAATCGAGCCATCAGCACAGTCGAGAAAAACTTAATCGAAGGAGCATTAATAGTAATCTTCGTTTTAGTTCTGTTTCTTGGAAATCTTCGTGCAGGGCTAATTGTAGCTTCTGCCATTCCATTATCAATGCTTTTTGCATTGGGTTTAATGAATGTATTTGGCGTAAGTGCAAACCTTATGAGTTTGGGAGCAATTGACTTTGGTTTAATTGTGGACGGGGCTGTAATTATTGTAGAAGCCACCTTGCACCATTTGGGTTTGAGAAAAACTATCGGCAGACTAACTCAGCAGGAAATGGATGAAGAAGTTTTTCAGTCTGCGTCTAAAATCCGAAGCAGTGCAGCGTTTGGCGAAATCATTATTCTCATTGTTTACATTCCTATTCTTAGCCTGATTGGTATTGAGGGTAAAATGTTCCGCCCGATGGCTCAAACCGTTGGTTTTGCAATATTAGGAGCATTGATTTTATCGCTTACCTACATTCCAATGATGTGTGCAGCGTTTTTACCCAAAAACATTTCGCACAAAGAAACACTAAGTGACAGAATGATGAATTTCTTTCAACGTATTTATGCACCACTATTAGAAAAAGCCATCCGTTTCAAAAAAGTAATTGTAAGTGTAACCGTTGCGGTGTTTGTGGTTTCCGTATTTCTGTTTTCAAGAATGGGTGGCGAGTTTATCCCAACCTTACAGGAAGGCGATTTTGCTTTTCACTGCATTTTGCCGCAAGGCACATCACTTTCACAAAGTTTGGAAACCTCAATGCAAGCATCAAGACTAATCAAAGAATATGACGAGGTGAAAATGGTAGTAGGAAAAACAGGAGCAGCCGAAGTGCCCACCGACCCTATGCCACCCGAAGCCACGGATATGATGATAATTCTAAAACCGCAAAGCGAATGGAAACGGGATATTTCTTATGATAAATTGGCAGAAGAGTTTGAAGAAAAACTAAACACAATTCCTGGAGTATTTTTTGAAAAAAACCAACCCATTCAAATGCGGTTCAATGAACTAATGACAGGCATTCGCCAAGATGTAGCCGTTAAAATTTTTGGTGAAAATATGGACACCCTTTTGTCTTATGCCAATAAGGTAAACGCTGTTGTGCAAAGTGTGGATGGTGCAACCGAACCAAGTGTTGAACGAGTGGCAGGACTTCCACAAATCGTAATCAAATACAACCGTTCGCAAATTGCCAACTATGGTTTGAACATTGAGGACATTAACCACATTGTAAGCACAGCCTTCGCAGGAGGCGGAGCAGGTGTAGTTTATGAAAACGAACGCAAATTTGAATTGGTGGTTAGGCTCGACAGCACCCACCGCAACAACATTGACGATGTAAGTCATTTATATATCCCAACTTCTAACGGAACTCAAATTCCACTTTCACAAGTGGCAGAAATAAAAATGGAATTGGGACCAGCACAAATAAGCCGTGAGGATGGTAAGCGTAGAATTGTTGTAGGGTTTAACATTAAAGGCAGAGATGTAGAAAGTGTTGTAGAGGATATTCAAAAACAATTGAATGAAAAGGTGAAATTGCCCGAAGGATATTACTACACATACGGAGGAACTTTTGAAAATCTACAGGCGGCAAGCAAACGCCTGATGATTGCTTTACCTGTGGCTTTAGCACTCATTTTTATGTTGCTCTATTTCACATTCAGTTCAGTTAAACAAGCAGCCTTAATTTATACAGCTATTCCAATGAGTGCAATTGGTGGTGTATTCGCTTTGCTCATTCGTGATATGCCTTTCAGCATTTCGGCAGGTATTGGTTTTATTGCATTGTTCGGTGTAGCTGTCTTAAACGGAATTGTTTTAATCGGAACTTTTAACCAATTGGAAAAAGACGGAATGACTGACATTATCCAACGCATAAAAGAAGGAACAAAAATCCGTTTGCGACCCGTGTTAATGACTGCCACCGTTGCATCTTTAGGATTTTTACCAATGGCACTTTCACACAGTGCAGGTGCAGAAGTGCAAAAACCTTTGGCAACCGTTGTAATTGGCGGTTTGCTTACAGCAACTTTCTTAACGCTTTTTGTTTTGCCTTTGCTTTATGTGATGTTTTCTAAAATCGGAAAACTGAAAAGTAAAGTTTCAGCAACAGCCATTTTAGTTTTTGCCTTGCTTTCATACAATACGGCAAATGCTCAAACGCCAACTGCAAAGACCATTTCCGTTGAAGTTGCAATAAGCACCGCATTGAAAAATAATTTAGAAATTCAATCGCAACAACTCAATGTGCAATCATCAACAACTTTGAAAAAATCAGTGTTTGAATTGCCTAAAACAAATATCAATTTTCAGTTCGGGCAATACAATAGCATCAATCAGGATAAGGCATTTCAGGTTTCGCAAAGTATTCCGTTTCCTACTTATTACACAGCAAAATCAGGTTTGTATAAAGCCGAGTTGCAAAGTAGTGAGTTGCAACAGCAAGCCACAGCCAACGAAATAAAAGCACAGGTGCAATACTGGTTTTATCAGTTGCAGTATTTACAAACAGCAAAAAGACAACTGCAATCTTTAGACAGTTTGTATAACGATTTTGTGAGTGCGGCAGCGTTGAGATACAAAACAGGCGAAACTAATTTGTTGGAGAAAACCACAGCCGAAACCAAGCGGGGACAACTTTCGCAGTTGCTTAAACAAAACGAAACAGATTTTGCAACGGCTTACAATTCGTTGAAAACGCTGATGAATACAAGCGAAGATTTTACAATAATAGTAAATGAAAATTGGCAACCGCTTGTTTTAAGCAGTTCGTTTGACACTACGCTTATTGCCAATAATCCATCACTTAAAGTATTGTATCAACAAGCAGTAATTGCCGAACAAAACAAAAAGTTAGAAACCGCATCTACATTGCCTGATTTTAATGTGGGTTATTTCAACCAGTCGTTAATCGGAGTGCAAAGCATTAACGGAGTAGATGTAAATTTTGACGGCAGCAAACGCTTTCAGGGCTTCAATGTTGGCATAAGTATTCCGGTAACTTTTTTTAGCAACGCTTCAAAAATAAAATCGCTTGACTACAAACAGCAAGCATTGCAAAAAGAAGCCGGCAACGGGAAACTAATTTTACAAAATCAGTTGCAAAATGCTTTTCAGCAATACAACCAAAATTTGTCGCAATACAATTATTACAAAACCACAGCTTTGCCCAATGCCGAAATAATTATCAGCACAGCAAAAGTGGGTTTCAAAAGTGGCGACATCGGTTACATTGAATACTTACAAGCCTTGCAAACCGCTACCGATGTGCAGTTAAATTATCTGCAATCGGTTAATCAAATCAATCAATCCATAATCAACATCAATTTCTTAACTAACAACTAAGCGAAGCGTTCTCTTTAATACCATCAAGAAAAAATAAACCAATTAAAAAATAAAATTTCACAGAAATGAAAAATATAATCTTTATAGCAGCCCTTGCAGCATCAATAGTATTTGCATCCTGCAACAGCAAAAAAACAGAAACGCAAGGAGAAGAAACCGAGCATCATGATGAACATGAAAACACTAACACGGCTATGCTTACAGCCGAGCAAATAAAATCTATAAAAATCGAGTTGGGTAGCATCGAAAAAAAGCAATTAACCGCTTCCCTCAAAGCCAACGGAATTTTAAAAGTGCCTAATCAAAACCGTGCAAATGCCACAGCATCATTGGGTGGAGTTATCAAATCTATTCTGGTGCAAACGGGAAATACGGTAAGCAAAGGACAAGTAATTGCCACCATTTCAAACAATTCTTTCATCACAATGCAAGAAGAATTTTTAAGTGTTTCTTCAAAGTCAGAGTTAGCACAATTAGAATTTACCCGACAAAAAGAATTGCAACAAGGCAATGCAGGTGCATTAAAAAATTTGCAATCAGCCGATACAGAACTTAAAACACTTAAAGCACGAAAAGCAAGTTTACAAAAACAATTAGAATTAATTGGAATAAATACAACCTCACTCACAAGCGAAAACATACAATCCGTTGTAAATATTTCAAGCCCTATAAACGGCACTATTAGCAATGTAATGGTAAACATTGGCAGTTATGTAGATGCCAATAACCCAATTGCCGAAATAGTGGACAATAGCCAATTGCATCTGGATTTGTATGTGTATGAAAAAGATTTACAAAAACTAAAAGTTGGGCAAACCATACACTTTACTCTTACCAATAATCCTGGCAAAGAATACGATGCCGATGTTTACGCTATAAGCAATACTTTTGAGCAAAACACCAAAGCCGTTGCAGTTCACGCAATGGTAAAAGGCAACAAACAAGGCTTAATTGACGGAATGAGTATTACAGCATTGGTAAGTTTGGAAAATGCTACCGTTGATGCAGTGCCAACCAACGCAATTGTAAACCACGAAGGTCAGGATTATATTTTTATTGTTACCGATGCTCATAAGGAAGAAGAACATCATACTGAAAAAGAAACTGCCAAACACAAGCACGATGAACACGGATATGAACACAGCGAAAATGAAGAACCCGAACACAAGGAAGAAGGAACTACTTTTGAAAAAATTCCCGTTCGCAAAGGCACTACCGATGTAGGTTACAGCGAAATTACTTTGCTAAAAGAAATCCCTGCAAGCAGTAAAGTAGTGGTAAACGGAGCATTTTTCATTTTGGCTAAAATGAATAACAAAGGTGAAGCACACGCACATTAAAATTAGACTTATCTAAAAATATTATTACATTAGTCTAATATTTTTATATTTTTGGTAAATGAAAAAAGAATATTTAATTCTCTTCTGTATAGTACTTACCCTTGCAATTATACAATCTTGCTCAAAGTTTGAACCTGATGCGCCAGCCGATGATGAAATATTGGATGGCCCAATTGAAGGGCTAACATTTAGTGAAAATAGACAGTTCTTAGCAGGAGATGTGGCTTTTAACGATGAAGTTTTTACAAGTCAAACAGGTTTGGGTTCTATATTTGTAGCCACAAGTTGTGGCAGTTGCCATGCAGGAGATGGTAAGGGTACACCATTTACTACTCTTACACGTTTCGGGCAATCGGATAGCACTGGCAACCAGTTTTTACATTTAGGTGGTCCGCAATTGCAAAACAGGGCTTTGCCGGGTTTTAAACCAGAGCAAATACCAACAAGTGCAACTTTCTCAAAATTTACACCACCTGCCAACACAGGTTTAGGTTTTTTAGAAATGGTAAGCGATGCCGATATATTAGCCATGGCAGATCCAAATGATGCTAATGGTGATGGAATTTCAGGCGTACCTAATTACAATCATTTACCTGCATTTGTAGAGCCATTTTCTAATGCCATTCCAACAAATGGTAAGTACATTCATCGTTTTGGAAAAAAGGCATCCGCGTATAATTTGCTGCACCAAACGGTAAATGCTTATAATCAAGATATGGGAATTACTTCTACCTTTAATCCCAAAGACGTATTTAGTGGTAATAATATTGACCCCGAAGTAAGCGACCTTACAGTGCATAATGTGGTGTTCTACTTACAAACATTAAAGGCACCTTTTCCACGCAATCAAAACGATGCAGAAGTATTACAAGGGAAAAACTTATTCTCTCAAATAAAATGTGCAAGTTGCCATGTACCACAATTAAGAACAGGGATTTCATCCATTTCAGCATTGAGTAATAAAACTTTTTTTCCATACACTGATTTGCTTTTACACGATATGGGATCTGGCTTAGATGATGGTTATACAGAGGGTAGTGCCAAAACTTTTGAGTGGCGTACACCGCCATTATGGGGCTTGGGTTTATCGCCCAACTCGCAAGGAGGGCAATATTTTTTAATGCATGATGGAAGAGCTAAAACAATTGAAGAGGCTATACTAATGCACGGTGGTGAAGCATTACAAAGCAAAAATAATTTTTCCAACCTAACGCAATCAGAAAAAACTGCTCTTTTAAAATTTTTGAAAGCTTTATAAGAAAATGGATAGAAAAAAATTTTTACAAACTTGCGGATTGGCTTGTATTGGCAGTGTTTCAATTGCTTCTATTTTTCAAAGTTGTAGTGTAGTTAAGATGACTACAGGTACAATTGAAGGCAATAATTTAATCGTTAAACTTAGCGACTTTGAAACTAAGGCGGGACCCGAAACACATTATAAAAAATATGTTGTTGTAAATAACGATATGCTAAAATTCCCCATTTGCGTGTTTAGACATAATAGCCAAACCTATACTGCTATATGGCTTCAATGCACACATCAAGGTGCTGAATTACAAGTTTTTGGTGATAAACTCCAGTGTCCTGCACATGGCAGCGAATTTGACAATGAAGGAAAAGTAACAGGTGGGCCTGCTGATAAAAATTTAAGAGCTTTTCCATCAACTATACAAGGAGAAATTCTAATAATATCTTTAAGCAAATGAGGTTTAAATTAATCACCCTATTGGTTCTCTTGGCGGTTAAAGCATCCGCACAAATAGACCCCAAATTATTAAAACAAACTCCAAAAGACAGTATACAACCTACCTTGAACATGGATGCTATTTACAATCGTCCATTTATCATTAACGAAAAACTACCAATATCTATTGGTGGTTACGTGGAAGCCAATTGGCAACATTTGGGTACAGATGGAGTAAGTGATGGACATCAATTTCAATTTAGACGGTTAACGCTGTTTGTTGCATCCACAATTTCAAAACGAATAAAATTTTTAAGCGAAATCGAATTTGAACCTGCGGAAAAAGCAATAGGAATTGAGTTTGCGGCAATTGATATAGAGTTTCATCCATTATTAAATCTTCGTAGTGGGATGATCATAAACCCAATTGGAGCTTTTAATCAAAACCACGATGGCCCTAAATGGGAGTTTACAGATAGACCAATTTCTGCCACAGAAATGCTACCAGCCACTTGGAGCAATGTTGGTTTTGGTTTATATGGTAAGCGATTTAATAAAAATTGGATGTTTGGATATGAAGTTTATCTATCAGGAGGATTTGACAACTCAATTATTGACAATTTTCAAAATAAAACCTATTTGCCGGCTGCTAAACAAAGCACTCAACGCTTTGAAGAAATTGCAAGCGGCTCTCCACTTCTTACGGGTAAAATAGCCATGAGACATAATAAAATAGCAGAAATTGGGCTATCTTATATGGGTGGAATATACAACAAATGGCAAAATGCTGGAATAATTATAGACAATAAAAGAAGATTGGATGTATTTGCAATTGATGTAAATACCACTATTCCAAAAATAAACACTTTTATTACAACAGAATGGGCTTGGATTTACGTTGAAGTGCCTGACACATACACCGAGCAATATGGAAACAAGCAACATGGAGGATTTATAGATATTGTACAACCAATTATAAAAAGAACAATTCTTGGTTGGAATGATGCAGTAATAAATATTGGACTGAGGATAGAATATGTAGACTGGAATGTAGGACGTTTTAAAACTACAGGCGCTGCGATTGGTGAAGAAGTATGGAGCATGATGCCAGCCTTAAGTTTTAGACCTACTTCTCAAACTGTACTTCGCTTAAATTATAGATACTCTGAAAAAAAAGATATACTGGGTAATCCTCCTTCAAAAACTGGTGGATTTAGTTTTGGAATTAGCAGCTATTTTTAAGTTATTTTCAAATGAAATTATATTTACAAATGCCAAAATCTCTTTATTCTTTTTATAAAATAGAATTAACCGCAGCTACAAATGCTTTTAACAAGGGGTATTTGCAACAAAGTTGGCGACACTTAGAAAGAGCACACATACTTGGACAACCCTATCCAATTGCACATTCTTATGTTCATTGGAAAATGTTATTGTTCGGCATCAAAACCAAAAACACAAATGAAATTATCGGACAAATTCCACGGCTTTTAGTTGGTGGAGTAAAATCATTTGTTGGACAAATTCCAGTTGGCAATACAGGCGGTGCCAATGTTCCGCCTTTACAACCAATGGAAATACCCGAAGATTTATTAATCATAATTAAAACACATTCAACTAATGAAACTACCAATCAACGATAAAAAATTCCTTTTTCTTCTTTCAGCAATCACAATAGTAGTTGCGTTAGAAATTCTTTCTATCATCGGCATACACATACCAATGCCTTATGCACCTTTTGTTTTCGCCATTTTTATTTTAGGAATTGGCTACAATGTTTTATGGAACGGAGTAAAAGCAATCATCAAACTCAAATTCAGCAGCATCAATTTACTAATGACTATTGCCGTTATCGGAGCATTTTATTTGGGCGAATATCCCGAAGCAGCAGTTGTAATAGTGCTTTATGTTTTAGGCGAACGATTAGAAGATATAGGAATTGAAAATTCAAAATCTGCATTAGATGAATTAGTAAGGAAAGCACCCAAGACCGCTTTTGTAAAAACTGAAAATGCAAATGTGGCTATTGATAAAATTGCAGTCGGCACAATCATTCAAGTCAAAGCAGGTGAAATGATACCGCTTGACGGCAAAATTATTTCAGGCGAAACAATGGTTGATGAAGCTGCCATCACAGGCGAACCAATTGCTAAAGACAAACGCATAGGCGATAATTTATTTGCAGGAACGCTAAACAAAAATGGTTTCATAGAAATGGAAACAACCAAACTTTCTGTTGATACCACTTTCTCAAAAATCATTCGCCTAACATTTGAAGCACAAGGCAACAAAAGTGAAACTCAAAAATTCATTCAGCAATTTTCAAAGTATTACACACCGTCCATTATTGCAATGGCAATTTTAGTTTTTGTAATTCCCGTATTTGCAATGCAACTGGATTTTAACCATTGGTTGAAACAGGCAATAACACTTTTAGTAATCGCTTGTCCGTGTGCATTGGTTATATCTACACCAGTTGCAATCTATGCAGCCATAGGAAACGCATCAGCAAAAGGAGCATTGGTAAAAGGTGGAAAATATATTGAAGCCCTTGCATCAATAAAAGCGATTGCATTAGACAAAACACGCACAATCACTTTTGGCAACCCGATTGTTTCAGATATTTTCCCAATGAACGGAACAAGCCGTGAAGAACTATTGGCTTGCACCGCAGGAGCAGAAATTTTCAGTGAACACCCATTGGCACAAGCCATAGTTGATGCAAGCCGCAAAGAAGGATTTGAACCGCACAAAACCGAAGCGTTTAAAAGTGTAATGGGCAAAGGAGCAACAGCAAAATGTTTGATATGTGAAGACGAAAAAATTTATGTAGGCAAATTAGATTTTATTCAAGAAACGCAAACCATAGACAACGAAGCAGTAAAAATTGTAGAGCAACTTGCAGCACAAGGCAAAACAAGTGTAGTAGTAAGTTTTGGCAATGGAGTTGCAGGAATTATTGGATTGATGGACGAAATAAAACCCGACAGTGCAGCAGCGTTAAAAGAAATAGATGCTTTGAACATAGAACCTGTAATGCTTACAGGCGACAGCGAAAAAGCAGCAAACTATGTAGCACAGCAAGTAGGCATCAAAAAAATATTCGGCAATATGCTACCCGAAAACAAAGCCGAAAAAATCAAAGAACTATTGCAGCAATATAAATTTGTAGCAATGGTAGGCGATGGCATAAACGATGCACCAGCATTAGCCCAATCCACCGTAGGCATTGCAATGGGAGCAGCAGGTAGCGACACTGCCATTGAAACCGCTAACATTGCTTTGATGAATGATAAACTTTCACTCATTCCGTTTCTCATTCGCCTCTCACAAAAAACTTTACGAAGAATAAAATTCAACACCATCGGAGCGATAGCCGTAAAACTAATCTTTATCACACTTGCGTTCATCGGTTACAGCAATTTGGTTTTCGCCATAGCAGCAGACGTTGGAGTAACACTAATTGTAATTCTCACAAGTTTAAATTTGATGAAGTTTGAAAGTAAAATTGTAATCGGACAGTGAAACCTGCAATCGTAACGACAGTGCATAAAAAGCCAACGCATTTGCACTCACATTTGCTTTTGCCACCACCCACATGCAAACGCAGCAAAAGCAAAAGAGAGTGCAAGCAACCGCACCCGTTCGCAGCAGACAGACTTTGCAAAACCTCACCGACACTACCTCGGACGGACAGAAGGGCAGCTGATAACAAGGGCTTAAAAGAAATGGCGGGTGAAGTGGTTAATCAAACATTTGTGCTTTCTGCTTACATTTGTGGTAGGCTGACAGTTCGTGCTTCTAAACCGCCACTTCTTTAAGCCCCGAAACGTTATAGGGCATTTTAAAAGACGACAACATTGAAACAAATAGTAATAATATTGAACATTCTCATTCTGACAGTTTCGTTCGCTTGCGGACAGAAACAGCAGAACAATTCAACAACTAATGATAAAGAACTCATTGACAGCTTGACAAAGCAAGTTGACCAAAATTGGATTAGAGAAAATCCTTCATTGAACCCAACAAAACCCTCATTCTTCAACAATGACAATGAGAGCACATATTTCGTAGGACTTTTACAAATAAGCGGACAGAGTGTTCCTTTCACTTGGGACAACAACTTATCGTTGCTGCAATTCTTATTGACTTTAGACGATGAAACAAATATCAAAAAAGGAGTTGCTGCCGACACAAATTTTAAAGGAACAAAAATAGCTTGGGAAAAGAATATCAATGGACTTGTTTGGTTCAACGACAAATCATACAAAGCAACCATTGACAATTGGCATTTATTTGGTTTCACCGAATGTCCAGGGACAATTATATTTCCAAATCTTTCATTTAAGAAAGTAGCAGACATTCCCAACGCAATTACAAATAACATTCAAGGCTTGACAATTTTACCATACAACGAGAATATTAAAATTAAAAGCACCGAGACCACAATGACAACGGAAAATGGTAAGACAATTAAAGGAATTGGTTACGACATAGACAACGATGCTATTCTTGATATTTTCAGCTACAATGAAGAGATTGACGAAACAACTAATTACACCAGACTTTATATAAATGTTAGCGGACAATGGAAATGTAAGTGGATAAATTTAGACGAAGCTTGCATATGATTGATGAAAGAAAAACGCCCTATAACAGCACCTACAAGAAATTGGCGGTTTTGTGGTTAAATGAAGCCTTGTACTTCGTAGCAAGTTCAGTTGCGGCAGACAGTTTTGTGCTTCGAAATCGCCAACTTCTTGTAGCTGCAAAACGTCAGGATGTGAAAAAACTCCATTTCACTTTTACGTAATCAAAAAACGGGGTTGCAGCGTTTGGTTTGTAGCGTTTTTGAAGCATTACAGCGATGCGTTTTTTTATGCTGCTAAATTTTGTTGATGAAAAAAAGTGACTCTTATGCGAGCTAAAAAGGTCGGTTTTGTAGTAGCATGAGTTATCCCTTT
>FWPV01012468.1_pt1 | contig 13096 bp, 20 predicted proteins | sample 2228371 | NCBI WGS metagenome assembly FWPV01 (sample SAMEA103939776, study PRJEB20133) | metagenome | reverse complement strand
ATCCATCTCCCGCTTCTGCCATAATGCTTCCCTCCTTTTATTTAAACATTTTAGAATTTGAATCTCAATCTCATTAGTTACTTATATAAGAACAGGCGTTGAGGTGGATTACACCTCAACGCCTCAGGTGAACCTAAGCTGTAATAACATATCGTGTCCCTGCCATATTAAGGACGAATTGCTTGGGCATCTCGCGCTCAAAACCGGTAATGGCCTCCCATCCTGCACAATGTCCCGGAACGATATAGTCAGGATTAATCGCCTTAATATCTGAGATGGTGTTTTGAATTTTAGGTAGAGGAGCACCGATCAAATGGAACCCTCCGATGATGGCATGGACTTTATTAATTCCTGTCATTTTTTGAGCATGTTTTACCGTATTGACAATTCCTGAATGAGCACAGGCAGAGGCTACCACCAGACCTTTCCCTTTCACATTGAAAACCAGGGACTGTTCCCCCATGAAGAGATCGTTCTCCATTTTATCCCCTCTTTTAATGAATAAAATAGGGGACCCCTTTTCGTATTCAGTGACTCTCTCAATATTCCCTGTTAAATATGCACCGGGAACAACAGGGGTTGGATCTTTTATTTCTATTATCTTGACAATCCCTAAACTATCCACCTCATCTTTGTTTAGTTGTCCGAGGTCTTGGAAGCCATCTGGATCGTAACGACCCACAGGGAGATTAACATACCTCCGTGAAAAAGCTTCTCCACCTACATAGAGTGGGATCCCTTTATGAATTTTTGCTTTATAATATTTTAAAATTTGGATCAGGCCTCCCCAATGGTCTAAATGCCCATGACTGAGAACCAGAGCATCTAACTTCCTGAGATCAAGATTTAAGAGCTCTATATTCCTTGCTATCCCATTGAAATCCCACCCAAAATCGAACATGAAGGTGTTTGTCTTCCCGTCCATTACTGTCTCGATATAATAAGTCAGACCATGTTCAGAATGAATTGTAACACCAGGGATAACGCTTCCGCTCCTTCTGGCAATTTTTTCATGCCATCTCAGAGTATCGTAATAATTGTCCGTAATAACCGTAATGACCAGTTTTTCAATCTCTGGGATTTTTACAGAACCATAAGCCACCGTAGCACCTCCTTTCAAAACATCGCCTGCCATCAATACCGCACCTGTTGCGGCTGATGTTTTTAAAAATTCCCTGCGATTCATTTCTTTTAACATACTCCCACCTCCTTGAATGGATTAAGTTTGAGGTTTAAGGGTAGAAGCGAAATGTTTACTTTTCCCCCTCCCTTAACTTCATGGCTATACAATGGTTGTTACCTAAATACCTCACCCTGCAAGATTTAAGAAAACCTCTCATCACTACCAATTGGTCACCCTCTATTTTTTCACCTCCTTTCTCAAGGCTCCCCTCTTAACTTTTGCCGCTGAGATGGGTTCATTGTTCTTCTGATTCTTTGGTCTCACACCTATGCCCTTCCTCGCCCGGATGGCAGATGGAAATCTGCTCGGGAGAACAGTCCTTTGGTTCCCCTTTTAAATTTTCAGGATGGAGGCATCTGGATTGACTTTGACACATAGGGTTCACCTCCTTTCACCCCTTACCCTTCCCTCTCCCCATGGGAGAGGATTAAGGTGAGGGATTCAAAATTCTTGGCGAATTCTTTTCTTAAAGATGGACAGTGAAAGATTAAAGAGCAAAATAACGAAACCAAAAAGGATCAATAGATCCAAGTACAATGGGATCGTCCCTTTATACTCCAACAAACAATGTTTTAACCCGTCCACGGTATAGGTCAATGGAAGAAGATAAGAAAGGACGGGAAGAGGAAAAGGCATGGAGGTGACCGGAAAGAAAACTCCACATAGAAAGATCATGGGAAACCGAAAGAAGTTGGACATGGTCATGGCCTCAAAGACTTCTTTGACACCTACCGAAATCAAGATCCCAAGCAATGAGAAAGCAAGGGCGGAAAGAAGGATAATGATTACGAAATGAAAAGGATGATTGATCGAAAGGCCCATAATAGGGATCAAAAATAAGATAATACAAAAGGTAATGGTCAATCCAAATAGGGTGCTACCAAGTGTTTTACCAAAGAGGATGGTCCTTATACTTAAAGGAGCGAGGAGAAGCCTCTCCAGGGCTCCAATTCTTTTCTCAAAGGTAATCACAATGGCAGCCATGGAGGTGGAAGAAAAGAGAAGGGTTAAACCAATCAATCCAGGAACCACCTCTTTGATCCCCATCGGATTTCTGAAATAGAAGGCAAATACAAAGACGATGGGAAGCATTAGCCCCCAGCTAATCAAAGGAGGCTTGAGGTAATAGGCCCCCATGTCTTTTTTAGCAATGAAGTAGGCTTTAATAAATTCTTTATCCATTTGGGCAGAATGGTTATGGCTAAGATGCCAGTTTTGTCAATAGGTAAATTCATGGGTATTAAAAACCTTCAACCTAAACCTTTTAACCTAATCCAAACTGGCTTCTTCGCCTTGACCTAACGACAAAAAATGTATTATTCCGGTCCCATCTTCATGGGCTTGTCAATCTTCATGATTTCTGAATCGAGACCGGTTATCCTTACGAAAGCATCCTCCAAAGTGGGGCGTAAGGTATTGATGGTTTCGATCTTAGCCCCTTGTTCTTTAATCACCCTAATGGCCAGAGAAGCGGTTTGTTCAAGTTTCTGGGTGTAAAATCGAATCTTTTGTTCGTCAACCAAAATTTTTTCAATCCCTTCTATTGAAAGGAGGACCCCCTTTAAATTCTCTGTCACTCGATCCAATCCGATCTCAAGAATCTCTGTCTCCTTGGCTTGGGCTTTTATGTTTTCAGGGGTATCGATGATTCGTATTTTCCCCTGGACAATAATGGCAATCCGATCACAAAGAGTTTCGGCTTCGGGAATATAATGTGTTGTGAGAAAGATGGTTAATCCCTTCTTTTTTAATTCAAGGATCAGTTTCCTCAACCCCCTTGCGCTCATCACATCCAGTCCTGTCGTGGGTTCGTCAAGAAAGAGTATTCTGGGTTGATGGACAAGGGCTGCCGCAATGGTGAGCCTTCTCTTTAACCCCCTCGATAAGGCCTGGAAGGATTTCTCCATATGTTCCTTAAGGCCAAATCCTTCGATGAGCTGAAGGGCCCGCTCTCTTCTTTCTTTTTTGGGAACCCCATAAAGTTCTGCCTGATAGATAAGATTCTTAAGCGGGGTCAATTCTCCATAGAGATTGGAGGTTTCAGGAACAAGGCCAATAATTCTTTTCACCTCAATGGATTCTTTTAGCACATCATAACGGTTCACCCATGCAGTGCCTGAACTGGGCTGAGTGAGGCCAACGATCATTCGGATGGTACTGGTTTTCCCTGCCCCATTGGGTCCTAAGAAACCAAAGACCTCTCCTTCTTTGACTTCAAATGAGAGATGATCAACCGCAAGGGTGTTTCCATAAAACTTGGTCAACTCATGAACCCTAATTAAATGACCCATCCTATCCCTCTTATTTTTTAATCTCCTTGAGCCTTTAAGACGATATCCCCAATGTTGCACCGGAAATTTTCAGCAATGACTGAACATTTCACATGAAGTAAGAAGAAAATCGGACGATTCTCTTCACTCAGCGATTCGTAATTCCCCTGCCCCTTGGATAAAATTAAATCCGATTTTCGATATTCCCTCAAAAACTCCTCAGAACATCTTGTCAAAATGGTTCCAGGGGCACCAAACCCGTTGGAAATCACCTTCACCACTTTATTCATCCCAACAAAATGGGCATCCTCCATGGTCACATCATTGAGGATTGGGAAACCCCTAACCACATAAATGATGTCTAAATTGAAATTCTCGAGGAGTTCCTCAATCAGAATCTTATCCCAAACAATTTCTCCAGCATTATCTCCCAAGTAAAGAAGCAAATTGGCTTGAGCTAACTTTTTAAGAAATCCTTCATAATCGTCCCAAGCAAATCCTTTGCTAATCACTTCCATATATCTCTTATAGAGGTCTGAGACCGCATACTCCGGAGCGAGATCAATGGCATTCCCAAAAGCAGAAAACATCAAGGCTGCCTTTAACAAATCGGACATTTCTGCGATTTGAGCATTCAAGATACTTTCGTATTTCAGGGCTAAATCATTCTGCCTCCTTTTTACTTCTCTGTATGGGTCGTCCTCTCCCGTGATCGATTTTACTCGTTGATGAACAAGGTAGGCTATTTCGACAGGGTTCATGTGGACAGAAACATTAGACAGGATCGAAAAGATAGAGTTCAATACCTCTCGATGGACCTTTTCATCTCGGGTGGCCATACATGCCGCCTCTAAGGCCTGTCTAACAAAACAGGGAAAACAGGGTAATTTCGTTTTCATAACATAGGCTCTCTCTCCTTAGAACGTTTAAGAGTTTTGAGCATCCTTTTGACCAACCATTCCCTCTTTAACCGGGAGATATGGTGGATGATCAAAATTCCATTCAGATGATCAATCTCATGTTGAAAAACTCTGCCTGGGAAACCGAATAACTCCAGACTCACCTCCTTGCTTTCCAAATCTCGGCCTTGGATGAAGACCTTCTCCATTCGTTTCACAGGAACTTCGATAGTGGGTAAACTCAGGCATCCTTCCTCCATAATAGATTCACCTTCTCCCTCCACAATCTCAGGGTTGATTAAGACCTTACAGCCTTCTCCAATGTCCACAATTAAGATTCGGCTAAGAATTCCAATCTGGGGTGCCGCCAACCCAATTCCTTTCTTTGCATACATAACCTCTGCCATACGATCCGCTATGTCTTTAACTTTACCATTGATATTATCAACGGGTTTGGCTTTCTTAGTTAAAATCGGATCAGGATAAATGCGAATCTCTTCCATTCAATTTTCCCTCACGGCTTTACCGGATTTTATTTACTGATATTATCTATGTCTATTTAACGATTCTTAAACAATTCAGTGTACCAAATGGATTTTCTATAAAAGAAGAGCAGTCAGGATCATTCTGCCAATGACCGTCTACCAAAAATCTGTATTGGTACTGGCCAGGTTCAAGAGGAATAGAGATTTTCCAAATACCCTTCTTATCCCTTTTCAATGGGTGTGAAGATAAATTCCATTGATTAAAATCCCCCGCTATAAATATACCTTTCGCTTGAGGGGCTGGTAGACTGAACACTGTCCTTATTAATTTCTGCTTCCTCACTCCTGTCTGAATCATGATCTTCCTCCTTTTTTACCCAAAGGCCTATGAAAAAAAGATTTTTTCAAAAATATTTTTTAGCCGTCTATAAGTGAAGCAATATAGTCTACACCATTTTTGTTTACATGCTCCTTAATATTTTTAAAGAACCTGAGATGGCCTTCCTCTTCAAAGAGAAGCTCCTTAAATAGGTCCTTCGATTTTGGATCATTTTCGAAAACGGAAATGCCCCGTGCTTCATGATACAGCCTTACAATCTTTTCTTCTAAAACCATACAGGCATCTAACATCTCAGGGATATCCTGTCCTTTTTTAGGAACCTTGTTTGATTCCAAAATAGGTTCCCCTTTAAGGGACAAAATTCTCTCAGCCAACTTTTCAGCATGTTTCATCTCAACCATTGCTATCTCTTTCATCTTGGAGGCAAACTGACCCAAACCTCTATTCTCAAGTTCAAAATGATAAATCCTATATTGATCCGCCGCCTCAAGCTCCATTAAATGGGCTTCGTTTAATAGCTCAATTAGTGTCTGAATCATCTGTGCTCCTTTTTATTTCTTTTAAAATTTAATAATCCTTCCCACACCAGCATTAATAAAATTCTCTCCATATTCATTTTTAAACATCGTGATAGCCCTCTCTCCTGTGCAGTGGCAAGGTGCCACTTTCTGAACGCCCATCTTTCGAAATGCCTCAACTATTGCTTTTGCCTCTCTTTCGCTCAGTGAGGAGAGATGCCATCCGCCTATTGCCATATAAATCTCTTCTCTTGCAAATGCCTTTGCTTTTTTAATAATCTCGACGATTCCTGGATGGGCGCAACCTGTCACCAGAATCGTCCCTTTAGCCGTGTGAATGAGTAAGGACTGTTCTTTTATACCGTGATCCATCTCGCCGGTCAAATAAATGCCACGATCAATTTCTAAGGGGGCATCGACTCTTACCACCTCAGCTCCATACTTTTTTACCCTTTGTTCAAACTCTTGAGGAAATGAACCCGGAATATACACCTTCAAAGTGGGCTTTTCTCGCATTAGACTCCAGAGCCCACCTGTATGATCTCCATGGATATGCGACAATACGACCATGTCAACGGATTTCGGGTCTTTGTTTAACACCCTCATATTGTAGAGGAGAATCTCTCCGTCTCCTCCCGTATCAAACAGAATGGTCCTCTCTTGATGTTCTATCAAGCACGAAAAACCCCATGACGATTTCAACCGATCATCATGAGGATTGTTATCATAAAGGATGGTTAACACTCCCTGCAACCTTTTGGACACAGGATAAAAAGGGTTCCCCAGACCTTGATCATATAAAAATAAACCGATCAGAAAGGACAAAAAAGAGAGTTTTATCAAATTCAATAGTAACACCTCCACCACCTTAAATGACTCTCACCCGGAACAGAATTTCCTCATCCTTTGATCCATTTAAAACAACTCTTAATAAGGTTCCCGGCCTTACCCCTCGAGGGATTTGGATAAAAAATCTCTTTTGTTCTCCTATCGATTGAAGAATAATCTGTTTTTCGGTTCCCCAATACGCTTCCATCGGCGTAAGGGTAAGTTCATGGATTTCGTCTATTTCTTCTTTTCCCCATAAGTTTTCCAGAGATTCTTGAAAAAACACCTCTCTAAAAAAATTGGTCTTTCTCCAGCCGCAACCCCTTCCTCTCCTCCTGCAGAAAGACCTGTGAAAAAAACTCCCTTCAAACTTAAAACCGAACTCCTTGAAAAGTTTTTCAAAATCGATATTTTTAAAAATATCTTCCGAACTGTACCTGCGCTTGAATCGAATATGGCCTGAAAAATCATACTGTCTCCTTTTTTCTGGATCACTTAAAACAGCATAGGCTTCACTTATCTCCTTAAATTTTTCTTCAGATTCTGAATCGTTAGGATGATGGTCGGGATGGTATTTAAGAGCCAACTTCCTATAGGCCTTTTTAATCTCGTCTTCTGATGCATCTCTATCAACCCCCAACACCTAGTAATAATCTTTTTGAAACACTCTTAACCTCCTCTAAGAGGTACACGACCCCCTAATTGACCCCTCAGGTGGGTCCAGTTGAACATCCATTAGAATATTTGACAGTGCCTGAGCTAAAAAGGGATAAGACCCTCTGTGGCGTTTCGGCTTGACACTTAGGACACCGAAGATGGCTGTTGCCCTCATTCATCTTTTGCAATACTTCGAATCTTTCCTTACATCTTCGGCATTCATACTCATAGATCGGCATTAGAGTCCTTCCCCCTTTCTCTGCTTTAGATGGCCCTTTTCAAACAACGGCTCTTCCATATCCAATACTTTCAAGGGACTCTTCCCTGTAAAAAGCTTGATAATCTTTCCTATAGTGTAAGCATTTCCTCTAAGCATTAATTTACAATTTTTGAAAGTGCATCCAGAAACTTCGGTTTCCCCTCTCTCAAGGATAAGAAGGCAATCTTCGAATTCACAATGAACAAAGGATTTTCCATCCAGTTCGACTTTCTCTTTAGAAAACTTAGAATTTTTGTAGCGAACCTTATAATTGTCCATTATTCCCTATATCAATATATTAATGTCCATCCCTATCTCTTCTCATCTCTTCAAAATCCCTGGACACGCTTTAGCTTCTTCCCCTTTTTCCCGTATGTTTTTGAAAAATCGGTATGTTTGATCCATCCAATCCTGGCCTTTGCTTTTGCATCAATTTCTGGCAAGTACGGTTTGATATCAATGAGAGGGGTCCCTTCCAATGCGTCTAACCCTTTCACTTTAAGTTTATTTCCGTCTCTTTCGATCAATTCAACCACAGAAAAACCCAAAGCATTTGGCCTATTCGGTGATCGAGTGGCAAATACCCCATGAGGCTTAGTATCCCAGGGGGTTTTTACCAAAAGCGAATAATTCTCGGAACAATGAAACCAATACAATAAGATCAAATGAGAAAAACCCTCAATATCCTTTAGACCCTCTGCATAGGGTTCAAATATTTCCACCCAGCAAACTTCCTTTTTCCCCTGAGGTGGACATTCCTTTTTCTCTTTATAGGGTGAATGAATGATCCCAATGGGTTTGAGAATCATCTTCTTCCCTATCCACCCATCCGTTTTTCAATCTCTCCTGCAACTCCCCCCTGTAGAACAGGGTGGGGTAGAGCACCGCTCCTCCCTTCCACAGCAGGTGTGCCCGGGTAACCGCTTATCGCTTTTCAAGGAATGAGCGACGGAAAGCATCTTCTCTAAATGTGAACTTCCGCATTGTTTACAGGTTAAACCCTCACCTTTTGAACGAACCCCCACTAAAAACTCTGAAATAGCCCCGCATTGGTTACAGCGATATTCATAGATTGGCATCTAAAATCCTCCTTAAAAATTTCTCCTTAGACTTCTAATCTCGGAGCCTACCCATTGATAATCATCTCATAAGTCACCTGCCCATCTTTAGAATGGATGAAGAAGGTGACTCCTTTCCCATCCGAAAGATACCCCTCATACTGGCTTCGAAGGTGACCAAAATCCGTCGTTTCCAGAAACATCCTTAACACCTCAAGCCTCTCCCCAAGTTCTTCATCCACTGGCCCATTTTTGAGAAGGAGGTTTAGGGTTCGCTCATATTCTAATTTTGATAGGGTTTCGATACAGGTTGATAAGGTCGGTTTAATTTCGATGGGCTTCATAATTTATCTCTTCAATTGGGTGGCATCAAGATGTTTAACCTCGAGATACCGATCCATGGGGAGGTGAGCGAATAACACCGCTCCAATACAGGGAACGACGTATTTCATTGGCCACTCTGCTCCAAGGATATTAAAAAATTCCACACAGGACGAGCACACATGCAAGCTATCCCCAATCGAATATGGGGTCATCACTCCATTCAGGGTTACATAAAATTTCGGCTCAATGAAATTCGCATGATTGGCCGAATGGTTGACAAAGATTCTACTAAAGTCAAAAGGCTCATCGGGACGATGACGTTCAAACCAGGTTTGATAAAATTCGATTTCGATTGGTTCGACCTTTTCCCAAACAGAGGGTTTTTCATCCTGATACTTTTGCGATTGAATGAGCTCAAGGCTCTCCTGCAACGATGGAAGCTTGACAGGTCTAAAATTCGATTCCGCAATGATGATTGGAGTTCCAATCCCCAGATGATCTAAAGATCGATTACTGGCAATAAGAGTTTTCCCTGCCTTTTCGGATTTCCAATACCACGAAGTCCTTCTTTTACAGAAACCATACCAGGCCGGGGGGCTTAAGGTGGAAACTTCTCGTGAGGTTCTCAGGACTCGGCAGGGAATTCGAGCTTCATTGTATAGTTCAATCCCTTCCTCTATAAAAATTTTTCTCACCTTCTCCAGGTCCTCTCGATCGATCCAGTAACAAAATTTTTGGTAGGTCATCACTTCTCCATTCTATGAGGATAATCGTATCTGTTTCAGTTGACACATCCCTTTAAAAATGACTCAATTTCTTCCCACATCTTAAGGACAACCCCTTGAACTTCAAGGCAAGGATAATCCATGATGGTCTTCCTCTGAACCAGGGCCTCGATGACTTTTGGTTCAAACGGAATCTTAGCAAGGAGCCTGGAACCATTCTTTTCACAATAGGAGGATATTCGATTAGAATTTTCGAGGTTTAAATCGAATTTATTGATGCAAACCATTGAAGGAATCTTAAAATGGTTAGAAAGTTCCAAGATCCTTTCCAGATCATGGATTCCTGAAAGAGTGGGTTCAGTGATAGCCAAAACGAGATTTACCCCTGTTATCGAAGCGGTCACCGGACACCCAATCCCTGGAGGACCATCAATAAGGATTAATTCCAACCCTCTTTCCTGGGCAACTTCCATGGCCTTCTTTCTAACAACAGTAACCAGTTTCCCCGAATTTTCTTCCCCAATCCCTAATCGCGCATGGACAAAAGGACCATAAGGAGTTTCAGAGACAAACCAATCCCCTGAAAAAGCCTGTTCCATCTTAATAGCATTCTCAGGACAGATGTGACTGCAAAATCCACAGCCTTCACATGAGATATAATCTACCACTCCGTTATCGATCGCATTAAAACGGCAAACCTCTGTACAACGTCCACATTGGGTGCATTGACCAAGATCGACATGGGGGGATCGACCCCCATAATATCTCTCTTTTTCCAATACCCTGGGACGAAGCAGAAGATGAAGGTCTGCTGCATCGACATCGCAATCCACCATCACCTTATTTCTGGATAAAGCGGCAAAAGCAGCTGCAATCGTGGTTTTCCCTGTTCCACCCTTCCCACTGACAATCGTCAATTGCTTTATCTGGGTCTTTCCTTGCTCCATGATCCTTTCACTTTACTTGCTGAATTAATTTATCCAGCTGCTCTTTTGAAAGTGGTTCGCCAAATGCCGCAAAATGATATATGGGTTGGCAGGGGTTCTTAATCAGAATCCATTTCCCTTCTTTTCGGTCCTGATAAATGCACTGATAATCTACACCTTTCACCACAGGGATTACCCCCTTGAGATTTTTTACTTTTCCTTCTTCAATCCAAGTCAGTTTGATTCTCCCACTTTGAATATCCTTCATGATCTTTGTCCCGTGGCACCCATCACATTTCCTTCCTTCTTTCATCACAGAATGACTCATGTGTGGCGCAAACATGAGAAAGGTCTTATCTGTCCCAACCACAAAGTTTTGCATGTTTGCGGAAGAGACCTTTCCTCCATAGTTCATCAAAAATACCCATCCTGAAACAGGAATAGCCACGCGTTTTCCTTCTTTAACGAGAGTATCAAAATGACAATTGGTACAACTAACCACATGCCGGATATGGCATGCCTTACAATCCACCTTATCCCCATGGACCGTATGAGACTCGGTTGATTTCACACTGGGGTGGCATTTCTCACACTTGGTATCCATAGCCCCAGGCTGTTTTAGTGAAATATATTCAATCCCATCCCCATGCATCTCTCTGGACGAATGACAATCCATACATTTCATCCCCTTAGCAACATGGACATCCTCCTGTTTGGCTGCCCGATCAATTCCTATGATGGCCTTCTCTCTTGCATGGCAATCGAGACATATCTCTTGGTTTTTTGCTGCTTTAGTTGAATATTCTGACTTTCCATTTTTTACGACCTTATGACATCGATCGCATCCCGGAGTATGGCAATTCTTACATCCAAGATTGGAATAGGGGACACCTGATATGATTTCTAAACCTCCGTTAGCTTTGTCATACCAGTAACCCATTCCCCTTGCTGTGTAGTGTAAACTTGAAAGGAAGAAACAATTCTCTCTCTTAATTTCCTGAGCAGATGAAACCCCACCCCCAATAAAAGCCATCAAGCTAACGACAAGAATTCCCTGAACGATCACCCTCCTCTTCATCTTTTTTTCCTCCTTTGAGTTGATCTATAAAACCCTTTTACCGTCCTTTGTTGAGACCGCTAAGTTTCTTTAGTTTGCTTTTCCCGATAATGAGCAATCGCTTTGTGTAACCCTCTTATTGCCAGTAAGGAACAGTGAGCCTTTCTTGCCGGAATGCCTCCTGCTGCCTTGATCACGTCATTGTCCGTAAGTTGCAATGCCTCATCAAGTGACTTCCCGATGGCCAACTCCGTGGCGATGCTCGAAGTAGAAATGGCCCCAGGGCATCCCTGTGTTAAAAACTTAAATGCGGATATCTTCCCATCTTCCACCTTCAGATAAACCCTTATAAAATCACCACAGGTTGGATCGCCCACCGTTGCCACAGCATCAGGATCCTCAATCTCTCCGACATTTCTCGGATGAAGAAAATGGTCTATCAGGATTTCGTTATAAATAAGGTAACCTACACTGTCGTCCAATTCCTCGTTCATAGGAACCTCTGAGTTATCTTTCTCCACCTGACTCATGAAATTCCTCCATATATTCCTTCTGAATAAACAATTTAAAACTGTACCCTATATAGGGTTGCTCCCTCCAAACCAACTTAATGATAATTCATAATCATTCCTTCTCCGGACTTTTTCCTATAATCGAGTTTTTGATTTTTTCAAACAAATCTTCGAATCTTGGGATATAAGACGGATCCTCGATGACAAAGGGGATTCCCTTTGAATAAGATTCAGCAATCTTCCGATCCATTGGGATCTCCATCAATATGGGAATATTCTTTGAATCACAATAATTCCATACCTCCCGATCTCCCATATCTGATTTATTCACAACCACTCCTTTCGGGATATTCAACTTCTCAAGCATTCCAACCGCCAATTCAAGGTCATTTACTCCAAAAGGAGTGGGTTCCGTAACCAGTAAACAGAAATCACTTCCCTTCACGGTTTCAATCACCGGACAGGCTGTTCCAGGAGGGGCATCGAGTATCACCACTTTATCCCTTTGAATCCTCTCTTTCACCTTCCGAATCAATGGTGAAGCCATGGGTTCTCCAACATTCAAAACCCCATTCACAAAAGAAATCCCATTCGAACTTCCTGTCTGGATGATCCCAATTTCCCTCTCCACCTCAAAAATCGCCTTCTCTGGACAGAGATAAGAACAAGCCCCACATCCATGACAGAGTTCGTCAATAACCAACACATTTTTTAAAATCACTGCGATGGCATGGTATTCACAGACCTGAGCACACTTTCCACAATAGGTGCATCTGGATTCATCAATTCGGGGGACCGGAATTCCCATGGAGGTAACCTGACGGATGGTGGGGGTTAAAAAGAGATGGGAATTCGGTTCCTCCACATCGCAATCGATGAATTGGACAGCCCCTTTGGGGAGTGAAAGGGCTAAGTTGACGGCGATGGTGGTCTTTCCAGTCCCCCCTTTTCCACTCGCAATGGATATGATCATCTCTGTCCCATGGTACAAAAAAATTTCTTTCTTCAATGAGCCATGGCAAGCTCATAATAACAACGATGTTCATACATTCGAT